>Ga0193751_1000524_pt1 | contig 29609 bp, 19 predicted proteins | sample L1c2metaG_FD_143050 | JGI IMG/M metagenome (GOLD analysis project Ga0193751, IMG submission 143050) | Soil microbial communities from a riparian zone of the East river system, Colorado, United States - L1c2 | ecosystem: Environmental > Terrestrial > Soil > Riparian zone | place: USA: East River... | reverse complement strand
CCCCTGGAGGGAGAAGAGGCTGGGAGATGAGGGGTGCGCGCCGCCGGAGACTCGCTCCTCTTCTCCCCTTGAGGGAGAAGAGGCCGGGTGATGAGGGGTGCGGCGCTAGGACGCCTGAGGCTCGGTGAGTTCCACCGGCCCGCTCAGCACGCGGAGCTGTGCTTGGGGCAGGGTCGCGCCAAGCGCGCGCAGGGCTTCTTTGGCAGGCAACGGCCGTGCGAAGTAATAGCCCTGCGCATAGCTGCATCCCAGCGATCGCAGGAAGGCAACCTTGTCTTCAGTGTCCACACCCTCGGCGACGACGCCGATGTGCAGCTCCCGCGCCAACGCGACGATCGCCTGCACGATTGCGCCGGATGACGTGCCGGGAGCCGCGGTCGCCAGGAACGAGCGGTCGATCTTCAGGCGGGCCACCGGCAGCCGTTCGAGATAGCCCAACGAGGAGTATCCGGTCCCAAAGTCGTCGATTGCGACGCTGATTCCGGTCTGCTTGAGGCTGCGCAGCATGCTCTCCGCCTCGCCGGCGTGCTCCATGAGCACGCTTTCCGTCAGCTCCAGCTCCAGGCGCCGCGGCTCCAGCCCCGTCTCCTCGAGCACTCGCAGGACCTCGTCCACGAAGTTGGGCCTATCGAGCTGGCGGGTGGAGATATTCACGGTCACACGCAGGGGTGGGCCGCCTCGGGTCACCGGCCACGTCCGCGCCTCGCTGCAGGCCTGTCGAAGCACCCAGCGGCCGATGGCAACCATCAGGCCGGTCTGCTCGACCAGCGGCAGGAACGCCCCGGGTTCGAGGAAGCCGCGTCGCGGATGGTTCCAGCGCAGCAGCGCCTCCATGGCGACGACCTCGGAGGTCCGCAGATCCACAATCGGCTGGTAGTACAGGCGCAGCTCGTCATGCTCGATCGCCGTACGGATGTCGTCCAGAAGGTCCAGGCGGTCAAGAGATGCCGCGGCCATATCAGGGGAGAAGACCAGCGCCTGTGCCTTGCCCGCCGCCTTGGCGGCATACAGGGCGATATCCGCTTCGCGGAGCAGATCCTCAGGACGGCTGATCTCGGACGCCGAATCATGGAGAGCGATGCCGATGCTGGCAGTCACGTTCATCTGCCGGCCCTGCACGCTGAACGGCTCATGGAGGCTGGCGAGAATGCGATCGGCCGCCAAAACCGCGTCGGCCGCCCGTTTTACGTCCCCAAGCAGAATCGCAAACTCATCTCCACCCAGACGCGCTATCGTGTCGTGGCTCTCACGAACGAGCGCCTGCAACCGCTGCGCCACGGCGTGCAGCAGCTCGTCCCCGGCCGGATGGCCGAAGCGGTCATTCACGAACTTGAACTCGTCCAGGTCGAGAAACAGCAGCGCACCCAGCCGCGATCGCGTTTGCGCACCGCTGAGACTCTGCTGCAGCCGTTCCAGGAAGAAGGCGCGATTGGACAGGCCCGTCAGGGAATCGGAGCTGGCCTGGGTCTTGAGCGCCTCCCGACTATCGTGGAGGTCCACCATAAGTTGTGCCCGATCTAGCGCCACCGCTGCGTGGTGGGCAATCGCCTCGGCAAGCCTCTCGTCATCCTTGGAGAACGGCTCGCCGTCACTGCGGTCAAATAAGCCAAGCACCCCCCGCACGTCGCGGTCGTGCCCGGGAATCGGCACCGCCAGCGCCTGAACGACGCCCGGGCCGGCGCTCGGACTGAGCAGGAATGGACAATCCTTACGCGAAGCGGGCCCGCGGTACGCGACTGCAAGGGTCACGACATCGTTGAGACATGAGTCCCTGATGTCAACCGGCGGCCGCAGGCGCGTCCAAACTCCATCGGTGCAGCTGTATCTCGCCTTGAGTCGGTCGCCCTCAGTTGTACAGATGACCGCCGCATGGGCGGCAAGCAGCTCAGCCATGGTCTGAACGACGTGCAGGAGAACATCTTCGGGGTCGGCGGCGGCGTTCAATCGCTCGGAAACGGTGAGCAGTGCGTGGGAGTTCCTCCGGCTTCGCAGCTCGCCGCCCAAGCGGCGCCGGTTTAGGTCGGCGACCCCAAGCACGGTTCCGAGCATCCCCGCGGAGGCTAGTGGCAGCAGCACACGGGCCGAGGCGGCGCTGCCGACGATGCTGTGCTGGAGTTGGAGGGCGACGGTCGGGGCAATCGCCGCCGCAACGACAGACGTCAGGATGCCGACTCCCGCGCCCCAGCGCAGGGTCACCAGGATCGTCAGCGGCAGGTAGAGCCACATGGCGGTGGAGCTAAACGGATACAGGCGTCCCGGCTCCAGCGCAGACGCGGCCACGAGCGCGAGGGCGAGGACCAACGGGAAGAAGCGGCTCCCACCCGACCCAAAGACGTGCCGCCGGGTTGCCCGCATCCGTCGGGCGAGGGTCGGGAGGAGCGACTTCACGTCTCTCAAGGGAGACTGCGCAAACCCAGCCACCATTGGCCTCCACTCAGAGCGTGCGTGCGAATCGCTGGAACCGGCCGCGGGCGGGTTTTAAACCCGCCCCTACGGGGATACCGACGCGATTTCTTCACAAGCTCTCACACCGTTTCGCCAAGCTACCTCTTTACCTTCGGCAGATCCTGTTTCGGTCATGAGCAGCACGGGGTGCGAAAATGCCTGCGGCTCTGCAATATCCCGGCCGCGGACTGCAAGCGGCGCGATAGAATATCGCTTGATCGCGGCAGCGCCCTGCGCCCATTGTCAAACTGAGGGGGCGACGATATACGACTCTCAATCTCGCACCGGGGGCCTCGTTCCGGGGCGGCGCGCTGGGAAGCTCTGTCCCTCCGGCTGCTCCTGGCGCTCCTCGCCCTCGGCACAAGTCTGCTTAACGGTCTGCGGCCGAGCGAAGAGCTTCTCGTCGCCACCGCTGTCTACGTTGCTCTGAGTGTCATTCTCTGGCTGGCATCACTTGGTCTGCACCGAGATCAAACCGTCTATATTGCGGTCCTGTTCGATGTCGCTTACGTAACGGTGCTGCTCGCCGGCTCCTCACACGCTGCCGGCCCGCTCTGGGTGCTCTACCTCGCCCCAACAATCATCGCTGCCGCCGCCGGCCGGGCGCCTGCTGTGGCGGCTGCCGGTCTGTGCGTGCTTGCGTATGCCGCCAGCATCTGGATTCCCGCCCACGCGCTGCCCGCTGCCTCGCTGTGGCCGATCGCGTTCCTGGTCGCAGCGCTCCTTACGGCCGCCGCACTGCTGCCCTCAGGCTCACCCGACCTTCGGGACCGCCGCTTCTGGCCGGAGGTGGCGGCCGCCGCTCGAGGGCTCGGCGGCTTGAACGAGCCCCATGCCATCGCAACGCTGATTGTCGAGCGCGCCGGCCGCCTGACCCGCGCGGACCGTGCCTGGCTTTGCTGGTACGAGAGCGATGGTCGCATTCGGCCCGGCCCGATCTGGGGGGACGCGGCGGGCCCGGCGCCACTGCCGGACGCGCTGGACGCTCAGACCCTCAGACTGCTCAGACAGAGCCCTCTGCCGCTGAGCGATATCACCGGCGCATCACGATCCGCGACGGGAGAAGCGGTTGCCTTGCCGTGCGGAGAAGCCGGGGCGCTGCTTGGGATCGAGTGGCGGCGCCGGCGCATCCGGCGCGCCGCATGGCGCTCGCGCCTGCAGGCCTTCGCTCCCTGGGCAGCCGAGGCGCTTGCCCGGGCGGCAGTGTGGGAGACCCGTCACCGCCAGGCCGTCCGAGACACAGCGCTCAAACAGGCGGCGCTCGAGTGGGCCGCCGCCGACAACCCGATCCGGACGCAGGAGACGGCGCTTCGGGCCGTGCGAACGGGGCTCGAGGCCGCTGCTGCGGTCGTCGACCGCGCTTCCGGCGGCGTACTGGCCGGCGACCCGACGCTCGTGGCGTCGCTCGCGCCGGAGGACCGCATCGGGCTGAGTGCAACAAGTCACGAGCAGGCGATCGCGGCGGCCGGCGCGGCGCCGGCGGTCACGATGGTGCGCGGCGGATTCGCGCTTGTTTGCTCCCGAGCCGCGGACCCTTTCCGGGCCGCGGGCCCTTTCAATAAGGAAGAACTGCGCTGGCTCGAGGAGCTATCCGCGGGACTCGGGATGGCTCTCGAACGCTGTGCTGCCCACGCGCTCGTCGAGACAAGAGCGGAGCAGTTGCGGGCGGCCATTGAAGGCTGCCCCGCGCCAATGGCCGTCTGGGAAGCCTCCGGACAACTCCTGGTTGCCAATGCGACGTACACCGGCCTCGGGCTTGCCCCGGTTTTGGCAGGCAGCGCGCTTGCCGGCAACGACTCTTCAAGCAACGAGCTTGCAGGCGGTGCCTCCTCGTTACAGCCGGGCGAGTTTGAGGTGATCGCCGGCGAGCCGGAACGAGTATTCCTCGCAACGATCGTGCCCATCATGGGCGGATCCCTGATCGTTGGGCAGTATCGGGAGGTGACGAGAGAGCGCGAAGCGCTGCGAGCGAAGGGGGAGTTGATCGCCACCGTGGGGCACGAGCTGCGCAATCCGCTGACGTCAATTCGGGGTTACGGTCAGATGATGGCTCGGCAGCTCCGGATCGTCCAGTCACAGGTGACGCAGCTCGACGCGCTCATCTCCGATTTCGTCGACGCGTCGCACCGTGACGTGGGCGAACTGCCGCTGTCGCGCGATCGAATCGACCTCTGCGATATCGGGCGACAGGCCGCGGAGCGCTTCCGCGGCGCTCATGACAGCACCAGGCTCCGGCTGGAGCTCGGCGACCCGGCGTATGTCGACGGAGACGCGGCGCGTCTCGGACAGGTGCTGGATAATCTGCTGAATAACGCCGCCAAGTACTCCCCTTCCGAGGCAACCGTCACACTCCGTATTGGGCAAGAAGATGAAGAGGCGCGCATCTCTGTTCGCGATGAGGGGTTGGGCATCGCCCCCGAGCACCTGGCGGTCCTGTTCGAGCGCTTCTACCGAGTTCCCGGGCCGGCGGAGACGGTGAAGGGCCTGGGGTTGGGGCTGTCAATCGTGCGCGACCTCGTCGCCGCCCACGGGGGCCGCGTTTGGGCGGAGAGCGATGGCGAGGGACTCGGCAGCACCTTCCAGGTAGCGCTGCCGCCGGCGCCGTCTCCGGAGATGGCGGAGATGCCGGCTTCCGTTTAGCGCACGCTGACCGCGGTTGCCGCGTTGTTGTTATCTCTTCGCTTCCCGTGCGACCTCTGGGCGCGAATAATGCAGCAAGTGGAGGTTCGGGCGATGCGACGAATACTCATCTGGCCGCTATTTGTTGGGCTGCTGTCCCTCGGCATGTTGTCCGGGATGTTTCAAGCGGCACATGCGCAGACGGCGCCCGACGATCCACCGACCGTACAGCAAGCGGCCTACCAGGCTCCGCTTACCGGCCTGCCGCCGGGAGCTGCTGTCGGCGCCTCCGCCCGTCCGCCGCTATCGCCTGCAGCCGCAGCCCGCGCGCAACCAGCGCCCCTGGTCGACCTCACGGCGCAGGCCAGCCCCTTCAAAGCGACCGCGGCCTTGGCAACGGCGCAGTGCAAGGATGCTTGGTTCAGCTACAGCGCGACCCGGGAGGGAACCTGCGACGGGCACGGCGGCGTCATGACTTGGATCATTGAGCCAGGCTCGGTCAACGCATTGCTCCACTCGCGAGCTCAGCAGGCGTCGCTGACTCCACCGTACTGCCAGTTCTTTATTCCCCCTTCGCCCGCAACATGGGATGGCCCGTGCACGGGATCCTCCGGCATCTACGTGCGGGCGTCCGGTTGCTGGACAGGGGCCTACGGACCCATCTCCAGCACTACAAGCGTGCAGGGCTGTGGTAACGCGAACTACCCTTTTGCCCTAAGGCGCGGCGACAGTCTCGCAGGCTCGTTCTCTCTAAACAACAGCGGCAGCTTGACTGTGACCGCACTCTGCGGTGGGTCCTCGGAAACCCAGACGACCTCCGATGACTATGGATCGGTTACGGTTGGGTGCTACGTACCCTGACGCTTCATCAAGGCGAGATGAAGGCACCTGCGACCGGCATGGCGGGGTTCTTGTGTGGATCATCGAGCCGGGCTCTGCCGGCAGTGTGCTCGCGTCTCGGGTTGAACAGGGCAGCGGTCATCCCGATCCGCGATGCAGCGTTGCCATTCCACAGGTGAGTCCGGTTACCCCCGGACCCTGAGTCCTCAGGCCACGGAGCGACGCGCCACCACAGACGCGGGAAACGGATGGCCCGCTTGGGGCCGTCGCGCCCGCCCGCCCAGGTCCCTGTTTCTCTCAGGGGCAGCGCCCCTGAGACCCCCGCTGACGAGCGGGTGGAATTGGCAGCCTACGCGGAGATTGCGCCGTCCGAGCCTGCCGCGAGGGGATGCCGCCAGTGCTCCGCGGTGACGGCGAGAATCAGCGGACTCTGCTGCGCATAGTGGTAGACGACGCGGCAGGCGTGGGCGCGGATCCGGTAGAGGTCATCCATGCCGTCGATTCGCTCCGCACCGAGCAGCGGCTCGACGAACAGGCGGGTCAGGTGGATCTTTACCAGGTGATCCTGCAGCTCTGGGGAGAGCGCCCGCAGTCGCTGATGCGCCAGCGGGTGCATGCGAATCCCGTCGCTGAGAATGGATTCGCTGGCCTGCGCGAGCGCGAGTTGGGCGTCCGAGACGTCCGTCAGGTCGTCGAGGGATTGCGTGAGCTGGGTAAAGCTCAGATCGAAGGCCGCGTGCCACTGGAGAACTTGTTGCCAGAGGTCGTCTGCCGGCTCACTGGTGTCGTGCTGCAGGCGCCAGACGTCAAACGCCGAGTGCAGCCGTCCCAACCAGCCGTCAACGGCGTTTATGGTGGTGGCGAGGTTGGACGCCGGCTTGGCGTCGTTTGTGCCGTCGGTAAGCATCAGTCACGTGTCCTCATGGTTTTCTTGCGGGGTTGCACCCGGGCATAGCGACGCCCGCTCACAGTGCCTATCTCTGACGGTCGGATTGAAGGGGGAGCAGCAGCATAATCCGATCGAGCTAGATCCGTTGCAATCGGCCAGGAAGCCCTCAGCCGTCAGCTATCAGCCCCGCGGCGCGATGGGAAATCGTTTCTTGCGCGACCCCTACCCTATAGGGACAAGAAACGATTTCGGGTCGAGGGTGCACGATGTGAGGTGTCGGGCGGCGGGCGAGGCACCGCCTCGCTCGACCACACTCCGCTGCGGGCTTGCGAGAGTGGTGCGCTCCAACCGGAACTCGGCGCCTTGCAGCAGGGCGTCGTGTTCTGCGATCGACGTCGCGCTCGAATCTGGCTATCGAAGGTCGCGATCAGCGGCAGGCGAATCGTCTCAAGGTCAACTCTCACGTCGGCGATCACAAGAACGGACTTTTCAGCGCGCGTGGCCAGGCGGAGAGCACCCAGGAGAGGTATGTGAGGCGTGACGCCGGTGTCTATGCTCGGGGAGGAGCACGACTCACGAGGCCAGAACGGAGGCGGCGATGAACGAAACGCAACGAACTGCAGTGGGGACATCGAACGGCGATCGACAGACTGCGGGGCCTGCTGATCGCTTCCTGGAGCGCCTTGCCGAGCGCCTTGGCGGGAAGGCGAGTGTTGCGGCAGTCTACGGCGAGCCGGTCGAGCGGGGCGGGGTGACGATCATCCCTGTGGCACGCGTGCGCTGGGGATTCGGGGGCGGCTCTGGCAGCGGGGGCAGTCAGGCCGGGCCCGGGAGCGGACAGGGCAGCGGCGTCGGTGGTGGTGGCGGCGTCTCGGCTTCACCGGTGGGGTACATCGAGATTGGGAACGGCGGCACTGAGTTCCGGCGGATTCATGACCCCGCTCACCTGCTGGTGATCGGACCGCTGATCCTCGCAACGGGCATCAGTGTTGGGCTGATCCTGCGCGGGCTGCGTCAGGTGGTACAGGCGCAATCCCGTGGAGGTCTCCTTGGAGGGCTTCACCGGCCAGAACGGCTGTTGGGACGGCTACGGGGAGGGCGAGGTTTCGCCGGTCGTCGGGGTTAAGAGGCCCATCGGACGGGAGGACTACAGCGCCCCAAACATGAGATCGGCGTTCCGGCTTGGCCGAGCCGACATGGTCTACAACGCCGACCTAGCGCCGTGTCAACCTCGCCTTCCGAAGGGGAAGCGATGCTCAGTTGCCCAGAGACCATCCGTTGGTCCTTGCATAAGCCAGGACTCGTTAGCTTGGGCCTCAATGGGTAGCGTATTCTGTGCCATAGTCGCTAGTTCTGTCCGTATTTCTTCCAAGTGATGGGCGTCCGGGACCTGCGCAACAGTCAGATGTGGAACTACCCTCTCGAAGCGCCCGCCGTAGGGAGGCGTCTCCGGATATCGAGCGGTGAGTTGCTCAATGATTGCTGTGACCGGTTCGGGAGGGTCCAGGTCCAGGTAGAGAGCTCCAGGGAAAGCCGCGAGCCGAGAAAGAGTAAATCGGAAAGCCACCGCCGATGCAAAGAACGTCCGAAGCCCGTCAATTATCGTTTCGTTGATACGGTCGGGAGGAACGAATGGGTAAAGAAGGGTGATGTGGGCGCGAACGCCCAGGGAAGCCGAAGGGTCGTACTGCCGCCGCCACGGGTCCACCAGCTTCTCGGCTGCGGGTACAGGCAGGATGAGGGCGGTTTCGAGAGCCTGCGCGGTTGGGGAACTATCCATCGAGCCCGAGCCTGGGTCAAACGAAGTTCTGAAACGGGTCTCAGACCTTGGGAGTCTCTCGACGTTCTGGGGCGGCTTGCGCTCCTGCCATCGTCGCTTACCGCGCCGCGCCTCACGCCTTGAGCACTTCTTTGTGCCGCAGCGCCCGCTCCAGTGATGGCTGCATCTTCATCTCGCGGAACTCGGCGATGGCGAAGTCGAGGTGCTCGATCGCCTGGGCACGCACCTTTCCCCCGGCATGCGCGTTTGCTGGAGCTCGGGTCTCTCCCTCACTGTGACACTCTCCCCCCGGGGAGAGGGGAGACCCCGACGCCACCCCGGGGGTACGGGCGCGATTGATCGCGCCCGCCTCCTCGAGCATCAATTCGGCAATCTGAAGGTGGGCCAGGGCCAGGTCGGGTCGGAACTCCAGGCTCGAGCAAAGGTGAACGGCTTCCTCGCAGAAGCGCAGCGCCTGCTCCTTCTCGCCGAGCGCAGTCGCGGCCGCCCCCAGCAGGCGGGCAACAGAAACCTGATCGCTGATGCCGGAGGTTTGTACTGCGACCAGGGAGGACGCCACGACCAGTCCTGAAGCCAGAGTGGAAACCGCATCACGGTCTCCCTCCAGCAAGGCCGTCTCCAGAAGCAGAAGACGCAGGCCAGTGGGGACCGCGGAGGCGTTAGCACCGACAAGCCACATTCCCATGAGCTGATGCAAGAGGGCGTCCGCCTCTTCTCTCCGCCCCAGGTAGGCCAGGCACAGGGCTCGCCTCGCTCGAAGGTCCGGCAGCTCTTGATCGGGTTGGATTTCGGCCGCCTCCCGCAGGCCGTCCAGGTCTTTGAGCGCATCCCCCGGCCGGCCGAGGTAGAGCAGCGGCCGAAAAGCCGCACAGGTGGCGAAGTGCCGTCCGGAAACGGGGCTGCCCGACTCTTCCGCCTGGACAACCAGCCGACCGGCGGCCTCGAGCCCCTCTTCCAAATGGCCGTCGAATGTCAGCCTCGAGATCTCAGCCGCGCGTGGCAGGAAGAGAAGATTTGCGTCATGGCTGCCGACAGCGAGGTCGGATAGACTGCGCCAGAGCTGGTCAGCTTTATCGCGATGCCCGCAGGCGAGTTGGAGGTGACCACAAAAGAGCAGGCCAAGGGCGTAGACACGAGGGTTGACATCACCCGCCGGCAGAGCAGTAAACTCCTCGGCCATTTCGAGTTGCTCACGAAGGTGTTGCGGTCCTCCTCCAACGCCGAGACGCCCGTATATCACCGTCGCGACGCTGTCCGGATCCCCTCGCCGGCGGTCGTGCTCGAGCAGCAGGCTTAGCCCCAACCAGCTCTCGCTGAACTCGCCGACCGCCCATAAGCGCAACGCCTGCACCATCTCGGCGTAAGCCCGATCGTGTGTATCGACCGGCGCATAGCGAACGCAGCGCTCCGTCCAGACACGGAATCCGGGCGTTGCGGCGGTTACGATCCCCCCGAACCGGCGCATCGCGACGTTTCCCATCCGTGCGGCCCGGACAGACCTCCCCGCGTCCGCGAGCTGTTCTGCAAGGACGAAGGCCCGCTCGGCGATGTCCTCATAGATCCGCCTTGGCTGGCCCCCGGGGCCCAGCGCTTCCCCCAGCGCGAGCAACAGGTCGCAGCGCTTGGCCTTGTCGTCGGGATCCAGCACCTCCTGGACCTTGAGTGCCTGTTCCAAGTGCCGCACCGCCTCGCCGTAGGCGTAGACCCCCATCGCCCGCTGGGCCGCCAGCTCGCCGTACGCCACCGCCTTGGCGAGGTCTGCCTGATTCGATGAGTAGGCGTAGTGCTCCGCCAGCTCCGCCGCGTGCTCTTCCAGCCGCCTCCCGTAGACCGCCTCCAGCGCCCGCGCCACCTGCTGGTGCAGGCGGATGCGGCGCGGGGCGATCGTCTCCTCGTACAAGGTCTGCCGGAAGAAGGCGTGCGTGAAGCGGTAGGTCACGACCGCGCCCGCGGACGCCCGCTCCTCGACGATCGACACGTCCATCGCCTCAGCCAGGGCCGCCTCCAGCGCCTCATCGGGTAACCCCGCCACGCGCTGCAGCACGTCCAGGCGGAACTCCCGCCCGATCACCGAGGCCATCGCCAGTGCCTGGTTGGTCTGCTCCGACAGGCGCGAGAGGCGCTTGCCGATCACGTCGCGCAGCCCCTCGGGGATGCGACCGACCAGCGTCTCCTCGCCAACGCGGCGCAGCGACCCCTCACGCCGCTCGACGAGCCCCTCTTCCACCAGATAGCGCAGCATCTCCTGCACGAACAGCGGGTTGCCCTCGGTCTGGCGGTGGACAACCTCCGCCATCGGCCAAGGGACCTCCTGCCGCGCCACGCCCGCCATCATCCGCTGGACTTCTTCGGCCGTGAGCCCCCCAGGGGCACGCGGCCGAAGTTCTGGCCGCGCCGCAGCTCCGCCAGCGTGCTGGAGAGGGGATGGGCGCGGTCGACCTCGACGTCGCGATAGGTACCGACGAGGAGCAGGCGGGCGCCCTGGAGATTGCGGGCCAGATGGACGAGCAGGTCGAGGGAGCCGCGGTCAGCGTCGTGCAGGTCCTCGAGGATGATCAGCAGCGGTTGCACCGCGCTGGCGTTGCGCAGGAAGCCGGTCACCGCCTGCAAGAGGCGCCAGCGGTCGTCGTCGGGGTCGCCGGCCTCTCGCAGCTCGACGGGCAGGCGGTCGCTGATTTCACTCACGATGCGGGCCACCTCGACGGCGCCCGAGCCGAGGTCGCTCTTGAGGCCGTCGGGCTCACGGGCCAATACGTAGCTCCGCATCGCCTCCACGAAGGGGAGATAGGGCAGGGAGAGCGAGCCCTCCTCGTAGCAGTGTCCGACTAGGGTGCGGCCGGCGCGAATGGTCGCGTAGGTCGCCAGCTGCTCGGTGAGCGAAGTCTTACCGATGCCCGGCTCACCTATGACCATAACAAGGCCGCCTTGACCGGAGAGGGCGGAATCGTATGCGGCCTGGAGTTGGCGCAGCTCCGTCTCCCGTCCGACGAAGGTGCGGCGGTACATCGGGTTCTCGACTGCTGTTTCCGCGTCTATGGGGGCGGAACCCAATCCAGTCCCTGAGTCAGGCGCGCGTATGCTTCGTTGCACATCTTCGAGCGCTTGCAGCAGCTCAGCCGCAGACCGAGGACGTTTGCTGGGATCCTTCTCCAGCAGGCGCAGAATCAGCGTTTCAAGAGCGGGCGGTGTCTCGGGATTGTGCCAGGAGGGGGAGACGGGAGCGACGTTAAGGTGCTGGCCGATGATTGCCACCGCCTCGTCGCCCACGAACGGCGGCCGGCCGGTCACGAGCTCATACAGCATCGCGCCGAGCGAATAGAGGTCGGAGCGCGCGGTGACGTCGCCGCCCGTCGCCTGCTCGGGCGGCATGTAGGAGACGGTGCCGACCATCATCCCCGCCTGGGTGAGGCGCGTACGGTCGATGGCGACGGCGAGCCCGAAGTCGCCGATCTTGGCAACGCCATCCGCCGTCAGCCAGACGTTGCCAGGCTTGAGATCGCGGTGGACGATGCCCTTGTTGTGGGCGAACTCCAAGCCTTGGCAGACCTGCTCGACGATGGCCAGCGCCTGCGATAGCGGCAGCCTGTGCTCGGGGGCGTGCTCAATCGCCCCCTCAACGTCGCCGCCACCCATCAGCTCGGTGACCATGTAGGGCTGACCGGCCTCGTCGCCCAGGTCGAACACGGTGACGATGTGGGGGTGCGTGCCAAGTTTGCCCATCGCCTGCGCCTCCCGGGCGATGCGCTCGCGGGCGGTGTCGTCCAGTCCTTCGACTTTTATAAGGGCGAATGCGACGTCGCGGTCGAGTGTGCTGTCGTGGGCGAGGTAGACGCGCTTCTTGCCGCCCTCGCCCAGGAAGCGCGTGATGGTGTAGCGGCCAGAGGCGAAGGAGACCGGGAGATCGGACTCCCGAGTGGTCGGAGCAAGCGCGGTAAAACCAGCAACTCCGGGTTCAGGTTTGGATTGAAGACCGCGCTCGGCGGCAGTGAGCAGTGCAGTAGCGTCCTCGTTGTCCGGGTCCAAGGTGAGCACGGCCTGGACTCGAGCCCGTACGGTGTCCCAATCAAGGCCGACCACCGCTTCGTCCGCTTCGGTGAGTAGTCGCTCGATACGCTGCCGCATTCGGTCGGTCGTCATACCGTTACGCCTTTAGCACGTCTTTGTGCCGCAGCGCCCGCTCCAGCGACGGCTGCATCTTCATATGTTACTTAGAGGCGCATACGGTCGCTGGGACGAGGTTCGCCAGCTCTTAGATCGTCTCCGCGAGCGCCTGCGCCCCGCAGAAGCTTCGAACAGCAGAGGGCTTTCCCTGCCGCCTTAGTTCGTCGGAGGTTGCGGCTGTCCCAACCGTTTCTGGAACGTCGTCTGCTGATATCCAACGGGGTAATCCAGCGTTACGCCGCAGGCGGTGTACCCTCTACCAGGATAAAACGCGGGTGCTTGAAAGCTGTGTGTATCAAGGACAACCTGCTTGCACCTACGAGTGATTGCCTCCTCCTCCGCGACTGCGAGGAGTCGGGTGCCATACCCCCGTCTCCGCCAATTCTCATCGACCCACAGGAAGAGAATGCGCAGCGTTCCTCCCCAAGTGAAAGCCGTAAGGCCGGCGAGGATTGCCCCGCCGGAATCACGGACGTAAATGGCCAGCGGTCGATAGTCATCATAACCAGTAACTTGAATATTGAACTGATTGATGTTGTTCTCCGGCCATGTCCAATCTGCCACGGTCGGATGGTCTGTAACCTCCATCGGCAACTCTTCCACTCTCTACTCCTCTTTCGGCCCTCCGCGTCCCATGAAGGCAGATCTCGCCCGTACACGCGGACTCGATAATTGGGGAAGCCAGGCTCCGACGACCTGCGGAGGTCATAGATCGGCGCTCCACGCTCGCGGGTCTAATCCGCCTCCGTTATTCCTCACCCGCCCACTGGTAATGCACGCCCGGTGCGCGTTCCTCATTGCGCTGGCCGTCTGTCATCTCAACGACAACGAAGCCGAGGCGCACATAGAAGCGGCGGACGCCAACGTTGGACTGAAACGTCCAGAGGTCGAGTCCGCCCGGACGAAGTCGCTTGGCTAACTCAACAAGGCACGTCCCGATCCCTCGCCCTGTCCAGTAGGGATCGAGGTAGAGATTGTCGATCCACTGCCTATCGAGCACCATCAAGCCGACGACCGCTCCTGCCGCCGACTCCGCGATGTAGAGCTCCCGATTGGGCACAACGACCTCACCAAAGAAGGCTCGGACCTCGTCATCGGTATGAATCGGTGCTGGGATCGCCGGAATCGCCTGCCGCCGCGAGCGCAGCCAAACATTTGCCGCGCCCAACGCGTCGGTCGGCCCGCCGGAGCGGATTTGCACCGCGCCGAGAGCGCACGTTGCTAACACTGCCATCTCTGCCAAAAGGCACCCCCTTCATAGGCGCCCAGGTTGCCCCGTCTGGGTTAACGTGCCGCGCGGCCTCGAGGCAGGTCAACGCATCCTTATTCATTCACGTGGTCGAGCGGTCAGACGGCATCAGCCGCCCCACACATTGCCACCCAGTCCCGCTCAGGGGAACCTAGTCGAGAGCCGGCGCGGCGGCAGTAACGCTTAAAGCGCGATCGGCCGCAGCAAGGTGGAACCGAGCGTCGCTGCTGTCTGGATCGAAGTTCAGTACGGCCTGTGCTCGGTCACGAGCCTCCGCCCAATCCGGACGCTCAGCTGCTTGCTCAACAGCATCGATGAAGCGCTCGATTTGCCGCCGAATGCGGTGGCTGGTCACACTGCTACGCCTTCAGCACCTCTTTATGCCGCAGCGCCCGCTCCAGCGACGGCTGCATCTTCATCTCGCGGAACTCGGCGATCGCGAAGTCGAGATGATCGATGGCGGCGTCGCGCTCGGCCGGGTAGTGGTCGAGCAACAGCTCCGCCAGCTCCAACCTAGTTAACGCCAACTCGGGCCGGAAGCGCACCTTCTCGCAGATCTCGATCGCCTGCTGGTAGTAGCCACGCGCCTTGTCCGTCTCGCCCAGCAGCGCCGCTGCGCCCCCGCAGAGGCGGCCGATGCAATAGCACATCTCCGCCTCGGTATGCAGCAATGGTGCCAGCGGCGCCATCCGCGCCTCCAGTACCCTGGCGGCATCAAGGTCTCGGGCGATCACTGCTGCTTCGAGTAGGTACCTCAGCACGGCAGCCGACGTAGGGTCATCGGTGCGGCTCAGGTCCCGAGCGGCGAGAAAGCGATCTAGGATGTCCCGTGCTTCCGCTGTCCGCCCGGCATGCGCAAGGCACAGGGCGCGCTGTCCGGCGAATACCCCGCCTGAGAGGAATAGGTCAGGCGCGTCGCGAATGCCAGTCAGCGCGAGATCGGCCCTGCCCAGGTAGATGAGCGCCCGCCTGACCGTCCGGGCGCCGAGTTGCCTCCCCGCAGGCTCTCGATCGACCTCCACACCGCGCGCTTGGACCTGGTTTCCTATCTCGAGGAGCCGTTCAAGTCGTCCGTCGAGCGTCTGAACCAGCGCGTCAATCTGGAACGGAATGAAGGCCATCTCGGCATCACGCGAGCGATCGGCAGCCTCTTTGGCACTCTGCCAGTCCCGTTCCGCTTCTTCTCGCCGTCCCCAGGTAAGATAGGCCTCCCCACGAGCCAGCAATGTATGGGCCAGCCTTGCACTGTCAATGCGGTCCAACGAGCGGGTGGAGAGCGCCTCCGCAAGCGCAATTCGTTCGTCGTGTGCTTTGGGTGGAGTGGCCGCTCCCGCGAGCAGGGCCTCCGAGCTCAAGACCAACGCGAGCGGGTCGTCCAAGCGTTGGGCGAGCTTGGCGGCCCTCCCTAAGAGGCTGAGCGCCTTCCTCTCGTCCCCCCGGCCACGGCTCTCCCAGGCGAGGGAGACATCCGCGTAGACACGATCGACAGTCCCCTCGTCCGCGTAGTGATCGGCAAGCTGGGCCCACTTCTGACTTTCGACGGAGCCAGTCAGGGCGCCGGTAGCGCTGCGCGCGCGGATAGCAATCCGGCAGGCCCGAAACGCTCGCCGCCGGTCACCGAGGGCTTCTGCGACGCGAAGGGCATCGGGCGCAAGAGTCTCCTCAGCCCGTGTCGTCTGCCCGAGGGAGAGCAGCGCTTCTCCCAGCTCCAGCAGCAGGTCGCAGCGCTTCAACTTATCGTCCGGGTCCAGCACCTCCTGCACCGCCAGCGCTTGGTCCAGGTGCCGCACCGCCTCGCCGTAGGCGTACACCGCCAACGCCCGCTGCGCCCCAAGCTCGCCGTAGCGCACCGCTTTCGCCAGGTCGTCGCGGTCCGTGCTCTGGGCAAAATGCTCCGCCAGCTCAGAGGCGTGCTCCTCCAGGCGAGTGGCGTACTGCTTCTCCAGCGCCGCCGCCACCTGCTGGTGTAGACGGAGTCGTCGCGGCGCGATCAGCTCCTCGTACAGCGTCTGCCGGAAGAAGGCGTGCGCGAACCGGTAGCGAATGCTGCCCGGTCTGGACTGCTCCTCCAGCACCCCGATGTGCAGCGCTTCCTCCAGGCTGGAGACCACCTGTTCCTCGTCCAGCTCGACCACGGCGTGCAGTGTCTCCAGGCCGAAGTCGCGGCCGATCACCGCCGCCACCGCCAGCACGCGATTGCAGTCCGGACTCAGACGCGACAGTCGTCGCCCGATGACGTCCCGCAGCCCCTCGGGTATGCTCATGCCAACAGCGGTGGCTCCGGTGGTCCCTCGGTCTGGCGGTGGATGCTCTCTGCGAGACTGCCCGGCACCTCAGCGCCGGTGATCGCCACTAGCATGCGCTGCACCTCCGGCGTCCCCAGACCCCGTAGGAGCACGCGGCCGAACTCAGCCCCACGCCGTAGCTCGGCCAGCGTCGCCGACAAGGGATGCGAGCGGTCAACCTCGACGTCGCGGTAGGTGCCGATGACGAGCAGCCGCGCTCCCTGTAAGTTTCGGGCCAGGTGCACGAGCAGGTCCAGCGTCCCTTGGTCCGCCCAGTGCAGGTCCTCCAACACCAGCAGCAGCGGCTGGACGGTGCTGGCGTTACGCAGGAAGCCCGAGACCGCCTCCAGCAGCCGCCAGCGGTCTTCTTCGGGGTCGCCGGGGGGACGCGGCTCGACAGCGAGCCGCTCGCGCACCTCGGAGACGATGCGGGCAACGTCGCTCGCCGCCGTCCCCAGCTCCTTGCGCAGCTCTTCCGTCGGGCGGATTTGCGCATAGCCGCGTAGCGCCTCAACGAAGGCAAGATACGGCAGCGCCAGCGATCCCTCCTCGTAGCAGTGGCCGGTCAGCGTCCTGCCACCGCGCAGGGTGACATACGTCGCCAGTTGCTCGCAGACGGCGGTCTTGCCGATGCCGGGTTCGCCCACGACCATGGCGAGTGCGCCCTTGCCTGACAGCGCCGCGTCGAACGCCGCCTGCAACTGCCGCACCTCCCGCTCGCGACCGACGAAGACGCGGCGGTACAGCGGGTTATCCGCTGATTCCCTGCCCACCTCCTCCAATGGAGAGGTCGGAATTGACGGGTGAGAAGCAAGGCTCGCGAGCGCCGTGTGCACCTCCGTTGCCGAAGCTGGGCGCTTGTTCGCGTCCTTCTCCAGCAGGCGCAGGATCAGCGCCTCCAGGCCGGGCGGGCAGTCGGGGCGGTGCCAGGTGGGGGCCACCGGCGGCGTGTTCAGATGCTGCCCGATGATCGCCACGGCTTCGTCGCCCACAAACGGCGGCCGTCCCGTCACCAGCTCGTACAGCATCGCCCCCAGCGAATAGAGGTCGGAGCGCGCGGTGACGTCGCCGCCCGTCGCCTGCTCGGGCGGCATGTAGGAGACGGTGCCGACCATCATGCCGGCTTGGGTGAGCCGGGTGCGGTCGATGGCGACAGCGAGGCCGAAGTCGCCGATCTTGGCGACGCCATCCACCGTCAGCCAGACGTTGCCAGGCTTGAGATCGCGGTGGACGATGCCCTTGCCGTGGGCGAACTCCAAGCCTTGGCAGACCTGCTCGACGATGGCCAGCGCCTGCGATAGCGGCAGCTTGTGCTCGGGGGCGTGCTCAATCGCACCCTCGACGTCGCCACCGCCCATCAGCTCGGTGACCATGTAGGGCTGTCCCGCTTCGTCCCCCAGGTCGAAGACGGTCACGATGTGCGGGTGGGAACCCAGGCGGCCCATCGCCTGAGCCTCCCGGGCGATGCGCTCGCGGGCGGTGTCGTCGAGTCCTTCGACTTTTATAAGGGCGAATGCGACGTCACGGTCGAGTGTGCTGTCGTGGGCGAGATAGACGCGCTTCTTGCCGCCCTCGCCGAGGAAGTGCTTGACCGTGTAGCGGCCGGCGGCGAAGGAGGACGGCTCGCTTTCAGTTGGTCGGACGGAAGCCATCTGCTCCATCGACACCGGAGGAGCAACTTGCGGCATACCGGGACTCGCACCGTGACTCAGTCCGCGTTCGGCGGTCTCCAGATACGTATGCGCGTCCACATTGTCGGGGTCGTAGGCTAGCGCGGCATTGGCACGGTCTCGGACAACCGCCCATTCAAGCCGCAAGGCGGCTTCATCAGCCTCATCTAGCAGTCGATCGATTTGCCGTTGAACCCGTTCGCTGGGCATGGAACTGCCTGCCCCAATCAATCCATCGACGGCGGAAAATCACGGTGCGGACCGAGACGGGCTCATCATGCGCCAGAGTGAATGGGGAGTCAATGTGCCTGACGCCATACTCGCTCGCAGAGTGGGCGTTGGTTCCACTCGGCAGAATGGCGAGTCAGTGGCTCAACAACAGCGACGTACACGGTGGCAGCCAAGCCGGTGCAAGCGTAGGAGGCTCGGGACCACATGGGCAGCAAGCCCGCTATAGGATAAGGGACACGTGGACAGCGCTCCGGCGTGATCCGTCCTCCGCAGAGGGACCGTTATGCTGCTGGGGATCGTCCTTCTCGGGCTGCTGCTGCTCGTCCTTGCCGGGGGCGGGCGTCAACTGCTCGGCTGCGCATGGCACTTCTTCCTTGCTGCCGTGGTCCTCGTCGTGGTCGTCCTCGTCGTCCTCGTGTTCTTGTTACACAGAGCAGGCTACGCGTAGAGGCGACGATCGACCGCTATTGCTGCCCGGCTGCTCCGGCAGCGTCAAGATGGCGGTCGATGATGCGCTGATTCCGAAGGTGGACGCGGAAGAACACGTCGGCCAGGTCTCCCAGGTACGGTATGAGACCCAGGACGAGATCGACCGCGACATACACCGCCATGCGCGCCAGCTTGCTGGCAGGCAAACGGAGCCGCAGGGCCAGTACGACCTGATAGAGCGAGACCGCTACGGAAGCCGTCCCGCCGACAATGGGGACAAAGCGGAGCAGACTCTCCAGGCCGAAAGGAAGCGGCCCCAGCCGCCAACGGCTGTCCATGCTACGTGCTAACCAACGGGCCAGCGTTAATTGCCGTTGCGGCACAACACGCATACTTGCAGCTTTAACCATCTTGCGTGGCTTGCCGGTCCTTCCTCATTACCCAGAGTGTCCAGTTACGGTAGATTGCCGCGGCAGTCGTTGTTGTCGTCACGGCAGAACATCATTGGATCGTTTAGCGGGTGGACGCTGTTCCGTCCGAGATAGACACGAGCTACCGGAATATCACTCCCGTCCCATTGGATATACAGCTCCTGGCCAGTGCCACCGGCAATTTCATAGTCAACGCCATCGCAACTACGTCAGCGTTGAGGGTCTGTCGCCCTCGCAGACTCTAGAAAGGCGGAGGCAGGTTTAGGAGTGCTGCTCTCTCCAGGCCGCCGCTTCTCCATTGATTTGCGACGACTCCTCAATTGGCAATATTGCCCGGACTTGGAACTCCAGCCACGGGGTCCAGGGAGCTACCGTTCGAGCGAGGGTCGCGGCAGTGTCTGCCTCAATCAGCGCGACACCGCCGGTACCATCGGCGAAGCCATAGAATCCTTGGAACTGACCCGGGCCAGGTTGCCATTTCGCGAACAGATCGAGGGTCCGGCGCTGGCCCTCTTCGGAGGCGTCGGCGAAATCCCAGGTGACGTGAAAGAGCATTTTCTATTCTCCGTTCTCAGGGTTGTCGGCCATAGGATAACCCCATTCGTATCCAGCGAGTACGTCACCAGTGATTCACGCTATTGCATTGGCGCTCTTCTGTTCGCTTATGGCGTCCAGCGTTGGAGCAGCGAGCGCGATCGAGCGCGGGAGCGGCGGTTCTCTCGATGGTACGGCGTGTGATGGCTCAGCAATGAGCCCGTAGAGCACGGCCTGGCCGCAGGTACCACCAGACCCCGTAGTTAACCCGCTCCCCGACGTGGTCTTCCTCGTGACCTCTTCGCTCGTTGTCTCGCCACTTGGCCCAGACGGGCTCCAGTCGCACGTCTTGTTCGCAACCGTGCTTGGTCTTCGGGTCGTTCTTTCCAGGCGGCGATTTGGTCCTGCCCGCGTCGCTTTTGCAGGAGGACGTTGCTGTGGCCCAGTCGATGCAGAGCGCTGCGGAGACCGGAGAGGTAGTGTGCAGTTGGCAAGTCATCGTCGGAAACGCTGATGAGCGCAGCACCAGTCTTGTTCACCGCCGCAACGACATCGGCGGCATCCTTCTCAAGTCGCCGGGTTCGTAGCGTACGTGCGCTGGGTTCTGATGAAGGGCTTGTTAATGCTTCTTCGACTGGAACAGCGGTAATGACGGCCATGCATTTACTCCAATAGGTCTAATTAAGGAGAGTCTAGCAGGCAAGCAATTGGAGGGTGTCGCTCGCTTTGGGGGATCACCAAACAGAGATTACCTCCCCGAGAGTGATGCGATATGAGCGCGGAATGGAACGGCCCAAATGCGCGCCACATCACGTTCATACAACCTTAGGTGGACGTGCCCTGCCAGTAGTCTCAGAGGGAAGCCGTGGCAGAAGCGATACACCCGCGAGTCGTGGACCCGAACGCCGAAGAGCCAAGAGCTGTCCACCTTCGCAGCACGCCTTGGGGTCGAGCCTGGCCACCCGATGCTCCGGCGTTCTGCGGCGCACGGCCCCTGAGTTACTGGTATCAGGTCGGTGGAAGTGTGACGTGTGACGAGTGTGCCGGCTCCCTGCCCTCACATGCCGTAATGCTGCCGCGCCGGTCGAGCCCTCGTGCCATCAATCCATCGCCTCCCCGCCCAGCCACCAGTTAGGCTTGTACCAGACTGCAATCACCCGGTCTGCGTAGGTGCAACGTATGCCTCGCCTGCAGCATTGCCCCTTGCGGCCGCAACGCTTTTTTTTGCGAAACGCCATTGTCCGGCCCCATTTTGAATCTGCGATGCCCGGCTGCCCATTCATTTTCCAAAGCCATCCAAAGGCCCGGCCAAACCCCGGAGGTCCATCGGGCGGTCACGGCCCCAAAGTTTCATGGCCGGTCGGACGCCACCGGCGAACGCCGCGTCTGGGACGCGAAGCGCGCCTTATTCGCAGCGATTATGTCGTTCGCCATGTCTTTCCATCCTGTCCGCTCGGCCTGGTCAGCGTGGAACGCGGTGATGAATTTTTCTCTCACGATCCCCCCGTGCTGAAGGGAATTCTTGCGAAACGAGCTTGATAAACCCTCGCCTACGCGGGAACGCAGGTCTGGGTGGAGCGAAGTAGGGAACCGCTCCCCCGTGGACGGCGAGAGACGAACTTCATCCCGGTAACCTTGTTACCCCCTAACGCGTTCCAGTCTAGGAAGGGCAACGGTGTCGGGCGTTTCTGAGAGACATATTGTTATGTGATTACTGGCCCCACGGCTTGCATCGGGCTACGGTGGCTCCGTCGAGCGAGCGCCTTGTTGCGGGCTTGCGGATCTTGGGTTTGGCTTGCATTGCAGTATGGGAAGACCGATAGATTCTTCGAAGATTGTTGCGTGGGGGCTCGATTCTATCAGCGTGAGACGATATTCTATGCCGGAGATCCCCGCCGAACATAAGACGCTCGCCTGGAGATCCCCATGCTCGTGAAGCGCCTTCGAGACACGACCGGCAAGGGCCGCGTCTACGCCCTGCTCGGCCTCGCCGGTGCGCTGATGGTGGCGGTGGCGCTCATCTCCGGCGCGGCGCCCGGCAGCCAGGCGCAGGTGCCCACGACGGCCACACCGCTCAGCGGGACGGGCACTTGCACGACGCCCGCAGCCGGCAGCGCCATCACGACCTGCACCTTCATCACCACGGTCGCGGTAGCGGCCGGCGGCACGCTGACCGACCAGCTCACGAACCCCAACGGGGCGACGATCACCAGCTTGACGGGGGTGCCGCCCGGCTGCGCAGTCTCGTCCGGCATCGGCACGGGGATCGTCACGATCTCCTGCGCGATCGCCAGCCTCGGCATGCCGGCGGGGACTGTCCTCACCGAGACGGTCACGGAGCCGTCGGCGGCCGTGGCGCAGAATACGCCGTTCGTCACGCAATCGGTGACCTACAACGCCAATGGCGCCGCCCCACAGGTTCCCGTACCGGTTACGGAGCCCTGCGGTATCGCTGCGGCCTGCGCCACCTACTGCCCGCCAATCTCCTTCCCCGTGCCAACCGCACCGCCCGCGATCGGCACCTGCACCATTGTCCCGAGCGCGCCCACGTCAAACGGGGGCACGCTGACCGTCACGCTCACGGTGCCATCCCCTGCAACGGTTCAGATCACTTCAGCACCGACCGCGGTCGGCGACCCGCAAGCCCCTTGCTTCCTCACCACAGCGCTCCCATCGCCTGCATCGCCGGCGCAAACCGCGAGCATCACGTACAGCTGCGCCGTCGGCGCGTCCATCCCTGCGCCCCCGGTCCCGGGCCAGTTGCCGATCAATGTTACGTACACGGGGACCGCCGCCCCCACCATCACGGTTACGGAGAACGCCAACGGCCCGGGCCAGTTCTTTACGCCCTTCCCCGAGATTCTGAACATCGCGGCTTGCCCAACGCTGCCACCGACGGTTGGATCCCCCTCGACCTGTCCGGCTCTGCCGACGGGATTCACGATTCCGGCGCAGGCCGGCGAGACCCTCGCCGTTCAGATAACTGGAGCCGTTGGTCAGACGCTCTACGTCGCGGCCGGCGGCGCTCCGCCGACCGCCGGTGGCTGCAATCTCGCCACGCCGCTGCCGACGAGCGTCACCTTCCCGGAGGGCACAGTCGTCATCAGCTACTCCTGCCCCGCGGGTGCACAGGTCTTTACCTCCCCGGCCATAACAGTCACGAACGCCAACGGCGTCGCCGGCACGCCCGTCGAGACCGTCGCCGTCATCGCCCCGACGCCACCGCCGGGCGTACCGGGCCCGACAACGGTGTCGATCGTGAAAACGGTAAGCGGCATCGGCGGCAACCCGACGGTTGTTCCAGTGACGGTGACAGTGACGCCGCCCTCTGGGGGCGGGTCCAGCGCCCTCTGCTCGGCCAGCACCACGCCGACGCCGAACTGCTCCGCCAACGCGAACTGCATCAACGCGGCCAACGCGACGCTGCCGCCGGCTCCGGCCGCTGGCGGAGCGCCGGCTATCTCGGCGGGCGGCCCCTACACCGGCTTCGTCGGGCAGCCGCTGCAACTGTTCGGCACGGCCGTCGCGGCGCTCGGAGCGCAGATTGCGCTTTGCTCCTGGACGTTCGGCGATACCAGCGCGCCTTCGCGCTTCCTGAGCCCGACGCACGTCTGGGCCGTTCCCGGCACCTACACGGCGACGCTGACCGTGACCGACTCGACCGGCAAGACGTCTACCGCGACGGCGATCGTGACCATCGGCGCCACGCCGCCGCTCTGCCAGCAGCCGCTGATTCCGAGCCTGTCCGGCCTCAGCGGCTGTGCGGGCGGACTCTGCCAGGCCGCCTCCTTCAACAACCAGTGCCGGCCGGTCTGTCCGCTGACGACGGAGACGCTGTACCCCAACCAGTGCCCCGGTCCGGCCACCGGCAACCAGGTCACGATCAACGGGCCGTTCCAGCTCCAGATCGACCAGGTGGCGTCGATCAACGCGAACATCAACCTGCCCGCGACCTCCTCGCTGCTGCCCGGCGACTACATCCGCTTCGACTTCGGCGACGGCGCAGTGCTGACGAATATCGGACCGCAGCAGTTGTGTCCGAACGTCTGCGCGGGCGGACACATGATGATCTGCGGCGACCAGACGACCCCCGCCTTCACCGGCTCGACCACCTGCTTGGGCCACCAGGGCATCGCCCCCGGCCAGCCGCAGCCGGTCCCCACCGACGCCGTCTTCCCGGCGCCGACGCAGGCAACCCATTCCTATACGCAGCCTGGCACCTACAACATCACCGTGTCGGTCACCTTCTCGGACGGCAGCACCTCGGTGGCGAAGACGACCGCGACAGTGACGGGCGCGCCGGCATCGCTGCCGGTCACGACCCTGGCCGCGCCAACGATCCTGCCGGTCAACGTGCCGCTGCAGGCCGGCTGCAACAGCGTGACGCTCACGTTCCCGGACGGGACGGCGATCGCGACGGTCGCGGCCGCCGTCCAGGGCACCGCCCTGGTGTCGATCTACGAGACGCCCGCGAACGCGCCGCAGCTCGCCTACTATCCCGACCCATCGGCGGCGAGCAACCTCGCGTCCGTGCAGCACGGGGACGCGGCCACTATCTGTGTCCAGGGCGCGGGCACGCTGGCGCAGCCCGGAGGGTGAGAAAAGCTGGTGAGACGACGTTGGCCGCTCGTCCTTCGACGGGCTCAGAGGCTGTGAGCAAATTGCCGGAAAGTGGTCCGTGGCTGGTTCGGTTTGCGATGCCCCCGCGCCTGGCGCGTAGGGGCGGGTTTCAAACCCGCCCGCCCTGCCGCCTCGTTGCCGATGGCCGGCTCGTTGATGCGCATGCGGCCCAGAAGGCTCGCTCGCTGGCGTCCGGTCTGCCGGCGGGATTCTCGCCGTCCGCGTCCCAGCGCTCCGGGTTGACGGCGATGTACTCGCGGATGCGTGCCAGCGACGGCTCGCCACGGATGACATGCTCATGGTAGCCACGTTGCCAAACTGGTTGGCCGGCCGTATCGCGCAGCCCGTTGACGCTGCGCGCCGAGAAGGTCTTGAAGGCACGCACGACCTCGGGGAGACCCTGACGGGGCGCGCTTTCCGCTTGGCGGGCGGGTTTCAGACCCGCCCCTACATCAGCGAGCAGCACAATTCCATGAACGTGATTGGGCATCACGACGAACTGATCCAGCGAAACCTGTGCGTAGTGCGTGGGCAGATCCTCCCACGCGGCGAGCACGGCGGCCGCGAGGCCGGGGCGCTCCAACAGCAGCGCACGATGGTGGGTGCAGATCGTGACAAAGTAGGCGGCCGGCGTGGCGTAATCGTATGCAGGGAGCCGGACGGTCCGCCGGCGCGGATATGTGGACGCGGCGGGCACCGCAGCCTCCTGGCGGGCGGGTTTGAAACCCGCCCCTACGACGATAGTCTAACGTCGGCCGGCAATTGCTCACAGCCTCTCAGGATGGGCGGAGTGGACGATGGAGGCCGCTCATGGTGAGCCTGTCGAACCATGGCACGGTTGGCCGCTCGGCCTTCGACAAGCTCAGAGGGTGTGCGCCAACCGCCTGGGCCCGGTTGCGGGCGGGTTTTAAACCCGCCCCTACGAGGATATCGACGGCGGTTTCCTCACAAGCTCTCAGGATGAGCGGAGTGGACGACGGAGGCCGCTCATGGTGAGCCTGTCGAACCATGACACCGTTGAGCGCTCGTCCTTCGACAAGCTCAGGATGAGCGGCAAGGTGAGGATGAGCGGAGTGATGCTGGCCTTCCTCTGCCTGTTCGCGCTCGCCACACGCGTGCGGTTGCAGCCGGAGACCGCCGTGCAGGCGCTGGGGCTGCCCCCCGGCTGGAACCTGATCGCCGATCCGGGCGGCATTGTCACGAGCGGCCCTGCCTACACCTACCAGATCGGCGACGCAGGCTACGAGACGGTTCCCGCCGGGACGCCGCTCGTGCCTGGCCTGGGCTACTGGGTGCTGGCCACGAGCCGCTCGGCCGTTCCGCTCGGGGCCGGCTCGCCGGCGGCGACCATTCTGGCGCCGGCCGGCCAGGTCGTCATGGTTGGCAACCCAAGCGGCATCCTGCCGGCCGCGGTCCACGGCGCCGACATGCTCATCACCTACGACCCGGTCAACGGTTACCACCAGGTCACCAACGGTATCCTGACGCCCGGACAGGGCGCCTTCGCGCTGTCGGTCGCCGGGGGACAGATCCAGCTGGACGCCCAGGGGACAACCGCCGCCATCTGCTCGACGGCGGAGACGGGCTCCGCCTGTCCCGTGGGCGGCGCCTGCCCGCAGGGCTATCCGGTCGCCATCACTCAGGACGGCGCCGCGCATCCCGCCCCCGGCCCGGGCGACCCTGCGCTGCAGGTGACGCCGGTGCTGTGCTTCAACGCCTTCTCGCAGGCGCTCGGCGCCGGCTACCAGGCGGCGGCCCGCACCCGTCTCCGTCTCGACGGTCCGGTCAGCGTGACGACGAGCGACATGCGCTTCACGGTGCTCAGCGCCATGCTGGAGTCTCCGGACGCCTTCATGGCACGGGTCCTGGCCTCGGGGGACCAGCTCTGCGCGGGCTGTAACGTGGCAGGGGCAACGGCGGTGGTGACGCTGCAGTACGGCGTCGAGAACCTCCAGCGGCCGCCGACGATGTTCTCTGCCGGCCAGTTTGTCAGTGCGCACGACCCAAGGGAGCTTCCTGCTGCAAAGCCAGCACGCGATCGACCCTGCGCACGACGGTGTGCCGGTGGCGGGCACGATCAGCGGCGTGTTTGCGTTCAGCAAGCTCGCCGACATCGGAGAGGTGGACTGGCGGCTGGACAATCCGCTGCTGGACGTCTCCAGCGGCATCCCGCAGCCGCACGGGCCGAGCGTGCTGTTCGCGCTGAACTTCCGCGGCCCGCAGGCAGGGCAGATCGTGGCCTACGGCGGCGGCAGCGCGCCGCTTCCGCCCTACGACCCGTGCCAGTGCACCCTGGGGGCCGCGGCAGCGCCTGCGGCGGCAACGACGCCGCTGCCCGCCGGGGCGCAGGCCGCGGCGACGCTGACCCCGGCGGCGGCCGCGCCCTCCGGCGCCCCGACAACGGGAACGGCGCCGGCGCAGGCCACGGTGGCGCCGGGCACACCATCGGCGGGTGCGGCGCCGGGCGGCGCCGGTTCCAGTGCGACGTTCACACGATGAGGAGTTATATTCGCACCCAGTCATGCCGGGTTGCGGCACCACCGGCTGTAGGGGCGGGTCTTAGACCCGCCCGCCCCGAGGCAAGCGCTGAAGCGGCGATAGACGCCGCACCAGCATCGCGAACCGAGAGCCAACCATGGGGGACGTTCAAGTGATCCACGGGGCGCCACAGCGCTTTGGGAGGGCTTCCGTGCGACGTGCTGCGCTGGTGCTCCTGGTAGTGGCCGTCGCTGCCGGCATCGCGATCGGTGCTCTCCGCCCCGAGGCGGGCCGAGCACAGTCTGTCACCTGCAACCCCAGCCCGAATTTCGGCCCTGTAGGAGGGGGCACACTTGTCACCATCAACGGAGCCGGCTTTACCGCACCGGCGAGCGTAACCTTTGGCGGCGTATCCGCCACGTCGATTACGGTCGTGAACGCCAGCCAGATCACGGCGGTGACGCCTGCTTCCCCCATCCCGTCGCCGGGCATCGGTACCGTACCGGTCAGTGTCGTGGCCGGCGCGGGGAACTGTTCCGGCCAATTTACATACAGCACTTCCGGCGGAGGCGGCACATCGGCCTTCAGCGGACAGGTGTTCGTCGTGGCGCCAGGGGGAAACGACGCCAATACGTGCGTGCAGCCCGCCTCGGGCGCGACGACTCCGTCGACCTTCGCGTGCGCGACCATTCAGGGCGCGGTCAACAAAACCCGCGATCACGACACAGTTGATGTCCTGCCCGGCGTCTACGACCTGGCGGCGGCGGTCGAGGTCCCCGACCTGATCGCGATCTTCGGCTCGGCGTCCGTCACCAGCGTTCCCTCCCTGCCGGGGGTGAGCACCGGCGGCGTTGGGAGCTGCTCCGGCTCGTCGGTGAAGGTCATCCTGCGCAGCACGAGCGGGCAGCCGATCTTCCATGTGACGGCCACAGGCTCGCCGATCGCCTTCCCGGTGGTCACGGGATTCATTCTGGGCGGGTCGACGAGCCTCGTGAATCCGGGCGCAATCCAGGTCGACGGCGCCTCCTACGCGCAGATCGCCTGCAACACGATCGGCCAGGAGGACCTGCCCAACGGGATCGGCGTGCTGTTGAAGGACGCCGACAATGTTGAGATTTTGAGCAATACGATTCACGGCAGCACGCAGTTCCCGATCTCCGCAGCACTCGGGCCGACACCGCCGGTCGGTGGATTCGGCGTCGTCACCTCCGAGTGTCTCGGCAGCGGCCACTCCGACGACGCGGTTATCGCCGGCAATCTGCTCGCGCTGAACAGCAATGCGGGCGTGTACCTGTGCTCGGACGGCACCGGCGGCCATCGGGTGCAGAGCAACACGGTACGCGGGAATGGGCGGGGAATCGTGCTGCAGGACGTCAACGACAGCGTGGTGACATCCAATGCCGTGCAGGATAACTACTACAACGGCATCGAGGTACTCGACTCGTCGCAGGGCAACTGGATCAACGGCAACACGATCGAATCCCAGGACGGCCCCAACGGGACGGGCATAGTGCTGATGGGCGGCGGCGAGCTGTTCCCGCTGGATAACGTCGTCACGGGCAACTTCCTGCGCCGAAACGGCACCAACATCTACATCGCCGGCGCCCGCCGAACGCTCATCGGTGTCGATAAGAGTCTCGGCAACCCGGCGGCAGGAGGCGGCCCGGCGGGGCACATCGTCATCGGAGGCACCGCCAACTCGCTGACGGCTCAGGGCGAGCGGACCAACGTTGTGCTGGCCCTCGGCAATGCGGCTGGTGGGGCGTTCAACGGCGCCAACCCCGCCTTCGGTCAGCCGACCGACACGATCATCAGCGGCAACACCATCCTCGCCAACGGTCCCTGCGTCGCCAACTCGGGCTGCGCGATCCGGCTCACGGCCGGCGTGACGGTCAATATCGACGCGACCAGGAACGAGTGGGGCGTGACCAGCAACGACCAGATCCGTTCGGTCATCTGGGATAAGTACCGTGACCCCGCGTTGGGGCAGGTGCTGATCTACGCATCCACAGCCCTGCCGCCTGCGACCGCGACGCCGCAGCCCTTCGCCGCGCCGTCGCTGCCGGTCGGCGCCGTCTCGCCGTTCGTGGCTCCGAACTCGGTGGCGCCGCCCAACTTCCCGGCCCCGACGACGGCAGCGCCGGGCGCAGCACCGCCGGCGCCGGCCGCCTACATCAATCCGGCGACCGGGAACTACTACGCCGAACTGACGGTCTGCGTGACCGGAACCAACAACCAACCGGTGGCCAACGACCAACTGGCGCTGACGCTCTCAGACCAGCACGGCGGTGAGCTGGGGGTGGTCCTGGTGACGACGGCCGCGAACGGCTGCTTCAGCGGGGACGTGAGCGCAACCGGCGGTGCGGCGCAGGTGCCGATCGGCTCCGTCTCCCTTACCGACGCGTCGGGCGCCGTCACGAATCTCCCAGTGCAGACGGGAAGCTCGACGTACCGGCCACCGAGCGGCCCGGTCAGTTCCAGCGGCCCGGGCGGATAGCAGGGTGCTGAAACGCTCTCCCGCTCGTCCCGGTCTCCTCTCCCTGGGGGAGAGGTTTAAGGTGAGGGCGCGCCCGAGCCTACGACCACCATTTGCGATGCCCCCGCGCCTGGCGCGTAGGGGCGGGTTTCAAACCCGCCCGCCCGGCCGCCTCGTTGCCGATGGCCGGCTCGATGATGCGCGTGCGGCCCAGAAGGCTCGCTCGCTGGCGTCCTGTCTGCCGGCAGGATTCTCGCCGTCCGCGTCCCAGCGCTCCGGGTTGACAGCGATGTACTCGCGGATGCGTGCCAGCGAACGAGAAAGTCTTGAATGCGCGCACGACCTCCGGGAGGCCGGTGCGGCGCTCGTCCGATCCGGACGTAGGGGCGGGTTTCAAACCCGCCCGCCCGGCCGCCTCGTTGCCGATGGCCGGCTCGATGACGCGCATGCGGCCCAGAAGGCTCGCTCGCCA
>Ga0193751_1000523_pt1 | contig 29647 bp, 36 predicted proteins | sample L1c2metaG_FD_143050 | JGI IMG/M metagenome (GOLD analysis project Ga0193751, IMG submission 143050) | Soil microbial communities from a riparian zone of the East river system, Colorado, United States - L1c2 | ecosystem: Environmental > Terrestrial > Soil > Riparian zone | place: USA: East River... | reverse complement strand
TAAGGCGCCGCCGAATCGAGCCGCGCGTCGATGCGGGGGTGAGCGCCGCGAGTTCCGCAGTCCACCACCGCCAGAACCGGGGCAGGCCGATTCGGTACGCGGCATCGCGTGCAGACTGACGAAAGCCGTTAATTCGATTTGCCACGGGCTCTTTCATTCCCTTCGGGTGCACCAGCGTCCGCCAGAATACGCCGGTCGCCCTCGCCCCACTCGAGCACAACAAGGAGGCGCCGTCCATCCGCGCCGCGCCTGATCACGGCTTCGCGAACGAAAATCGCGCCATCGGGCACCGTGACCTCGGCGCGGATGCGCCAGATACCAAGAGCGGTCCCGGCACCGCCGCCGAGCGGAAACGGCGGGGGCGGTAGTTTGGCCGCAAGCGCGTCGCGCCGCTGCGCGAGGTACGTGTCGACGATCTCCGGCGTCGCGCCCGGCAACGCCAAAAGCACGGTGCGCGAGGCGAATGCCGGATTGACGCCGGCCATGCGCGTATGCACTGTCAAGCTACCCGCGAGCTTCGAATACAGCGCCGGGGTCATCCCGAGCACGCGCTGCAGTTCGGCAACCGCCTCGAACGGTGCATTCGCCGGTTTGTACGGGAGCCCTGCGGCTTGATAGTCCGACGCTTCGGCGCCGTTCGGTCGTCTCAAATCATCGGCGTCCTTCCAATCGCCGATGATGTCCACGAGCTTGTTCGCGGTGTCGGAATCGAGGCCGCCCGCGGTTTGCAACAAGCTCTTGAGCAGCGGGTCGGACGCCGCGTTGATATCGATCTTACCAGACTCGTCGAACGCACTCACCGCGATCCGCGCACCTTCTTCATCCCACGCGTGAACGCTGCCGTCCGCGGACCAGACGTCGGGGGTGACCTGTGCGCGCATCAGCTCGAAGACCGTTCGATTGACCGCACCGTCGGCGAGAGCGCGCGCCTGAGCCAGCGACACGGTATTGCGTGCGGCGAGCGCTTCGGTGCGCATGCCGTAGGCAAAGCTTCCCGCGATCACCGTCAGCAAGACAGTCAGCCACAGCACAAGAATCAGAGCGATCCCGTGCTCGCGTTCGCCTGGATCCTCCCGCACGCCACGAGGCAGCGTAGCGGCGGACAACCGCGCCTGGCGCCGATGGTGTATCGGAACGCTCAAGCTGCGACACACCGGTTGCGGTTGGCGTCCCATGCGCGGCATCCTGCCTCGGGAGCGATCCGCGGCTCGACGATCAACGGCGGCCATGCGGCGCTCTTCGCCGGCTTGACATCCATCCGAATGAGCATAGGCAGCACATGCGGATCGTCCCAGCGATCGCGCCATGTCGGCGTTGCGGCGGCGGCATTGGTGTCCGGATCGCGCCCGAAATAAGTGAAGCGCAGCGCTGCGACATCGTCGGCAAGCACCGACTTTTCCGCGTCCTGAAATTCCGGAAGCGTTGTCGCGCCATAGTCGGGCCACAGTCGAGCAAGCGTCAGGCGCGAGGTCTCGCCCGCAGGCGTCAATGCAAGGTGGAAATAGTACATGCCGCCGCCCGCGCGTGCCGGCAGCGCCGCGGCGAAAGACAACGAGTCGTTGACGCCGAGAAAATAAAGCGGCTGGTCGGCCACTTTGTGGAAGAGCAAGGGATGCTGTGCCGACAGCGCCTGGCGCAGAAACTCCTGGGTGAGCCGCATATCGCTTGCCTGCTGCGCCTTCGCCTCTCCGCGGTCCCAGCTGTTCGCCGAAAGCGACAGCGATCCGTACAGAAGGGCCGACATGAGCGCAAGCAGCAGCAGCGCTACGATCAGCTCAAGAAGCGTAAAGCCCTGTGCGCAGCGATGGGAATGACCTGAAAGGCGCGACCCTGCGACCGAGAGTGGGTAGTTCAGCCGGCACAGTTGCGGCGGAGCGAGCACGCGCGCATTCATCGCCTACTCCTTGACGGCGACGCGCACGGTAGACAGCGAAACCGAGCGATCGTTGCCTGCCGTGCCCGGCCAGCGGACCGTCACCGCGATACGCCACACGCGCACAGCCATCGCCTCTGTCGCGGCTTCCATGTCGGGAGTCGTGCCGGGCGGCACGTACCGCGCCACGCTTGCGCGCCATGCATACCGGCCGTCGTCGGACGTTCCCTCATCGGTGCCCTCGCGCAGCCGAGTCTCGACGCCGAAGTTCGCCAGCCGGCTCTCGGCGTAGAGCGTCGCGCGACTGTACTCATCTGCGGCGCTCGCGTTGCCGAGCGCTCCGGAGAACAACCGGAAAAGTGCGGTGCCCACCAGCGCAAGAATGACGAATGCAGCGAGGACTTCAATGAGCGAGAATCCGGCAGCACGCGTGAGGGGACGCGCGCTGCCGAATGACGGCGGCTTTGGCGAGTGCGTCACGCGCTGCGGTCGATCATCGCGCTATTCAAGTATCGACACGCGGCCGGTGAGCCAGTCGACGTCGACGTCGTATTTTCTCTCGCCCGCGGCCAGCGTGATGCGCCCGCCATTGGACCCTCCGTCGGGAAAGAAACGGATCGCACCGACCTTTTCGCTGACCAGATCGCGCTGCGCGGTGTAGAGCTTGAGGTCGAGTCGCTCCGGCAGACGATGCGTGCGAGGATCGGGCGGTACGCGGAAAGTCCGGCCGTCCAGATTGAGCTCGAGCAGCGACTCGACGCGTTGGGCGATGGCCTGATCGCGCGCAAAGCGCAAACCCGCGGCAACTTCACGCGCCGCGCTTTTCAAGTCGGTCGACGACACGCCACCGCCGAACATTGGAATGGCGATGCCGGCGATGAGCGCCATCAGCATGAGCACGATGAGCAACTCGAGCAGCGTCACTCCGATCTGGCCGATTGTCGCTCGCGGCGGTTTCATTCCCAGCTCGTAATGTCCTTGTCGTTGCCTTCGCCGCCCTCCTTGCCGTCGGCGCCGAGCGAATACAAATCGTACGCGCCGTGCTGTCCGGGGGATGCGTATTTGTACTCGTGCGTCCACGGGTCCTTGGGCAGCGTTCCCTTCTTCCAGTACGGGCCGTTCCAGTTGGACACGCCCGCAGGCGCGCTGATCAGCGCCTGCAAACCCTCCTGCGTCGTCGGATAACGGCCGACCTCGAGACGAAACAGGTCCAGCGTCTGTCCGATCTGCTCGATTTCGATCTTGGCCGCCTTGGCTTTCGCCTTCTCGCCTTGCCCGAGATAGTTTCCGCCGACGATGCCCATGACGATGCCGATGAGCGTAAGCACCACCAGGATTTCGATCAAAGTCATTCCGTGTGCGCGGGCGGACGTGCCAAGCCGCCACCGCGACACCGGTCGCGTTGCTGTCAAACGTTGCATGCTAACCTCTCCCCGGCCCATGCAGGCCGAGTTCTTAGATGCGGCCTTATCCGACAAGTTCGCTCATTCCCATGATGCCGAGAAGTATCGAGAACACGATTCCACCGATGAGCACTGCGAGCCCGAGTATCAGCGCGGGCTCGAGCACGGCCAGGAAGCGCTTGATGGAAATCTGCACCTCGCGGTCGTAGACCTCGGCAACTCGATTGAGCATCTCTTCCAGGCGGCCCGATTCTTCTCCAACCAAAATCATTTGCGACGCCAGCCGCGGATAGACGCCGGTCTCGCCGAGCGGCCGCCCAAAACCCTTGCCCTCCCGCAGCCGGGTGATGACGCCGTCCAGCGCGATGCTGAGCACGCTGTTGGTCATCGTGTCCTTGACGATCGCCAAACCGGCGAGCAGCGTCACGCCGTTCGAAAGCAGGGTCGCCAGCGTTCGCGCGAATCGTGCCACCTCGACCTTGGACAGGAGATCGCCGAGCAGCGGCGCGCGCAGCATCCGCGCATCCCAGCGGTATCTCACGCTGGGGTTCTTGAGCCTGCGGCGCATGATCCAGACGAACGCCACGACGATAAGAATCATCAACCACCAGTATTTGCGCAGCCCGGTGCCGACGAATATCACGATCTCTGTCGGCAGCGGCAGCGCTTTCCCGGCCTGAGCGAACGTCTGCTGGAACTGCGGCACGACGAACACAAGCAGAACCATCACCGACGCGACCGCGACAAAAATCAGTATTGTCGGATAGATCAGCGCAGCCTTCACACTTTCGCGCAACTCCTTGTTGCGCTCCATGGTCTCGGCAAGCCTCGTCAGCACCACGCCCAGGGCACCTCCGGCTTCGCCGGCTCGTACGATGTTGACGTAGAAGCGCGAGAATACCTCGCGATGCGAGTCGAGCGCCTGCGAAAGCGACTTGCCGCCACGCACGTCGTCGCGAATCGTCTGCAGAAGCCGCGCCACCGGCAGCGTGGGCGCAAGGCCGATCAGAACCTCGAGCGCGCGATCGAGTGGCAGACCCGCGCGCAGCAGGGTTGCGAGCTCGCGGGTGAGCGCGAGCACGTTGTCTCGGGTGACGGTGCGCGGCGCGAACCACCCCGGCTTGCGTGGAGAGGCAGCGGCAGGGGCCGGTGCCGACCGTCCGCCCAGAGCCGCCTCAACACGCATCGGCATCAAGCCCTGATCGCGCAGGCGGTCGACGATCTCACCTTCGTTGGCGGCGTCGAGCTCGCCCGCGGCGACATCGCCCGCGGCGTTCACGGCTTTGTATCGATAAAGCGCCATCGCACTCCAGTGCCAAAATTGGTTTTGCCGTTCACCCTTCGAAAAACCGGTGAGACGGGGGCGCGTGACGCGCTAATTCTCGCGGGTCACGCGCAAAACTTCCTCGAATGTGGTCACGCCATTGAGCGCCTTGCGCATGCCGTCCTCGTACATCGTGACCATGCCTTCGCGGATCGCCTCTTGGCGCAGCTCCGCGGACGTCGCATGGCGCATGACGTGCGTGCGCAAGGGGTCGCTCATCGGCAGCATTTCCATAATGCTCACGCGTCCGAGAAATCCGGTCTTTGCGCACTCCTTGCAGCCCTTCGCATGATAGAGCGTGACACTTCCGTCCTGGGTGAACTTGCGCAAGCCGAGCTCGTTGACCACCTCGGGCAGCGCCGTGTACGACTCCTTGCAGCTCGGGCACAGCGTGCGCACCAGCCGTTGCGCCAGGATGCCGATCACCGTCGAGGTCAGCAGGTAGTCTTCCACGCCCATATCGAGGAGTCGGTTGACCGTGCTCGCAGCGTCGTTGGTGTGCACGGTCGAGAGCACGAGGTGGCCCGTCAGCGCCGACTGGACCGCGATTTGCGCGGTCTCGAGATCGCGTATTTCCCCGATCATGATCACATCGGGATCCTGGCGCACGATCGAGCGAAGCGCGTTGGCGAACGTGAGATCGATTTGCGGCTTGACCTGGATCTGGTTGATCCCCGGCATCTGATATTCGACCGGGTCCTCCACGGTCAAGATCTTCACGTCGGGCTTGTTCAGCCGGTCGAGCGCGGTGTAGAGCGTCGTCGTCTTGCCGCTGCCGGTGGGTCCCGTTACCAGCAGGATGCCGTGCGGCTCCATGAGAACATCGAGAAAGCCTTTCAGCGTGTCGTCCTCGAAGCCCAGCCGCCTGAAATCGAGCGCAACGCCGCCCTTGTCGAGAATCCGCATCACCACCGATTCGCCGTGCATGGTCGGCACGGTCGACACGCGCAAGTCGATCTCCTTGCCATGGATGCGCAGCCGGATGCGCCCGTCCTGCGGCAAGCGGCGCTCGGCGATGTCCAGGTTGGCCATGATCTTTATCCGCGAGATCACCGCCGCGGAGAGCCGGCGCGGCGGCGACTCGATTTCATGCAGCACGCCGTCGATGCGGTAGCGCACGATCAGACGGTTTTCAAAAGGCTCGAAATGGATGTCGGACGCGCGCATTTCCAGCGCGTTGGTGATGACGAGAGACACCAGGCGTATGACCGGCGCTTCGGACGCGAGGTCCTTCAACTGCTGGATATCGGCATCGAATCCGATGTCGTCGCGCTGCTCGACGTCGCCGACGATCTGTCCCAGTGCCGACTTGCCCGCGCCGTAGAGGCGCTCCAACGCAGCCTCGAGCTCGGTGGGAATCGCGACCTGCGGCTTGACCTTGCGTCCGGTGACCATCTCGAACGCGTTCATGGTGTACAAGTCGGTGGGATCGGCCATCGCCAGCGCGAGCTCTTCCTCGTCTTCGGCCAGCGGGAGCGCGCGCGACTCGCGCAGAAAGCGCGCCGAGACACGCTCCTCCAGGATGGGCATTTCCGGATATCCGGAGGCTTCGATGAGTGGCAGCCCGAGCTGAGCCGCGAGCGCCTCGGCGACATCTCTTTGCGCAACGACGCCGAGCGACACAAGCAGCGCACCGAGCTTTTCGCCGGACTCCTGCTGCAGCCGCAGCGCACGCTCGAGTCCCGCGGCGTCGAGCTTGCCGCGCTCGATCAGAATTTCGCCGATGCGTTTTTTATGAACGACGTTCAATGTTTCGATTGCACAAATTTTGATCGCTGGATGATAGCATAGCGAGCAGCACCGATTCGTCGTGAACCCGCATGAATCAAGGCCTTGCGCGGGATCCTTCCGTCAAGCTGTCGCCGTCGAACCACGCTGCGACGCTAGAATGTCGCCTTCACCCGACGCTTCTTCGGCTAAATGTCATGAAACTCACCTGCTATGCGTTGAAACCCGATCCGCCCATCATCCGCCCGGCGATGACGACGCGCGCATGGATGGACAGAATTCCCGACAATCATGCGTATCGCTGCCTTCCGCTCAACATCGCGAACAGCCACGGCTGGGAAATCCTGTCTCCCTGTTCTTTCACTGTCACCTGGAACGGAGGCAAACTCGCGCGCGACATCGCGATCAGATCGCTCGACGGCTATGCGCAACTTTCAGACGTCGTCGTGTCGCATTTCGCTTACGGAATCATTACGTTCCATCTCTGGTACCTGTTCCGGACGGAGCCGGGATGGGATTTGTTCGCGTCAGGCGCACTCAACAGCTTCAAGGATGGAATCGCGCCGCTCACCGGCGTGATAGAGACAGACTGGCTCCCCTATCCGTTCACTATGAACTGGCAGATGACGCGCGCCGGAAGCGTTCGTTTCGACAAGGACGAGCCGATATGCATGGTCTTTCCGATACCGCACGGTGCATTGCAAAGCATCGAGCCGGAAATCGTCGATCTCGATGAAGAGCCAGAGCTCAAGGCTCAGACGATGGCGTGGAAGGAACGCCGAGACGAGTTCATGCAAAAGTTCAATGCCAAGGACCCGACAACTCTGAAGGAGGCCTGGCAACGCTTCTACTTCGTGGGCAGGATGCCCGATGGGTCGTCGCCGCCGCAGCATCTGCACAAGCTGCGGCTCGATGCCCCGGTCGACAGGCGCAAGAAGCCGGCGGCGAAGGTCTAACTGACAGCGCTGAAAACAGCCGCCGCGAGGCGCACCGTTTCCTCGACGTCCGCGTCGCTGTGCGCCGCCGATACAAAGCCCGCTTCGAAGGCCGAGGGCGCGAGATACACGCCCGCGTCGAGCATCGCGTGGAAGAATCGATTGAAGCGATCGCGGTCGGTCGCCATCACTGCCTCGAGCGTATCGGGGGCACGGGAGGCGAAATAGATGCCGAACATGCCGCCGATCGATTGAGCGGAAAACTCGACCCCCGCGTTTTCCGCGGCTTGCGTGAGTCCGTCGCATAGTTGCTGCGTGCGCGCGCCCAGGCGCTCGTAGAAACCGGGTTCCTCGACGGCTGCAAGCGTTGCAAGCCCCGCCGCGACCGCGACGGGATTGCCCGACAGCGTTCCTGCCTGGTAGACCGGGCCGAGCGGCGCGATCCGTTGCATGATCTCGCGCCGGCCGCCAAACGCGCCGACCGGCATGCCGCCGCCGATCACTTTCCCGAGCGTTGTCAGATCCGGCGCGATGCCATAGAGTCCCTGAGCGCCTCTCAGATGCACGCGGAACCCCGTCATCACTTCGTCGAATATCAATACGGCGCCATGGCGATCGCAAAGCTCGCGCAACCCGTGGAGGAATCCGGGCGCGGGCGCAACCAGGTTCATGTTGCCCGCGACCGGCTCGACTATAACGCCGGCGATCGCGTCGGGATGCGCGCGGAACGCCGCGTCGACCTGTTCGAGATCGTTGTACGGGAGCACCAGCGTCTCGCCTGCGATCGCGGAAGGAACGCCCGCGGACGACGGCTGGCCGAAGGTGAGCGCCCCGGAGCCCGCCTTGACCAGCAGGCTGTCGCCGTGGCCGTGATAGCAACCCTCGAACTTGATTATCTTGGCGCGGCCGGTGAATCCTCTCGCGAGACGAAGCGCCGTCATCGTTGCTTCGGTTCCCGACGAGACGAGCCGCACCAGATCCATCGACGGGACCAGGCGGCACAGCGTTTCCGCCATCTCGATCTCCAGCTCGGTCGGTGCGCCAAACGACAGGCCGCGCGTCGCCGTCTCCTGCACCGCGTGTACCGTCTGCGGATGCGCATGACCGAGTATTGCCGGCCCCCATGAGCCTACGTAGTCGAAATAGCGCTTGCCGTCGGCGTCCCACACATACGCGCCTTCGCCCCGCACCAAAAATCGCGGCGTGCCGCCCACCGAGCGAAACGCGCGAACCGGGGAATTGACTCCGGCGGGAATGGTCTTCTGCGCACGGCCAAACAGCTCTTCGTTGCGCGTCATGGGTCTCGTCCGGCTCCAAATAAATGCACGGGAATAACCAGTGTGATTTTCAACCGCGCCGGCGCGGCGCGCTTTCATTGAACAGTTGCGAGATTGCTCTTGCTGCGGACTCGACATCACCCGCGTCGAACACCGCCGAGATCACTGCGACCGCGTCCGCGCCTGCATCGATCAACGGCGCGGCGTTGGCCGCGGTTATGCCGCCTATCGCGACCACCGGTAGTTGCCAGCGGGATTTTGCGGCAGTCAGCAGCGAGGCTTGAGCACGCGCCGCCGCGGGCTTGACCGCGGAGGAGAAGAAACTGCCGAACGCGATATAGTCGGCCCCGGCGTCAACGGCGGCAGCGGCCCGGTCCAGTTGGTCGTAGCACGAGACACCCACCACCGCGGACCGCCCGAGCCGCACCCGCGCCGCCGCGACCGAGGCATCGTCTTTACCGAGATGCACACCGTCGGCATCGACCGCAAGCGCGAGGTCAGCATCATCGTTGACGATAAAAGCGGTTGCACGGTCGCGACAGATCATGCGCAGTGCCCGCGCCTGCAGGAGCTTAAGTTCCGGTGAGCCGGACTTGTTGCGATACTGGACGGCGTTTGCGCCGCCCGCGATCGCAGCGGCGACGCGCGAGGTGAGCAGTTCGGTGTCGGAGGTGTCGGGCGTCAGCGCATACAAGCCCGAAATAGGCGCGCGCACCCGTGTGTGCCGGAGCTCCACCACCCTGAAAGTTTAATGCCGATGCAGATCCGACGGCTGCGACGGCGGGGACGCCTCGACGCGTGGCTCGGCATCGTCTTCGCGTGCCCAGAAGAGGCGGTCGGGAAGGAACTGGCCCATCCCGGGTCGATAGGCTTTCTGCAGCGCGTGCCAGGTGTAGTCCTGCGCTTCGCGGACGGCCTCGGGGAGTTCGAGACCGTTGGCGAGCATCGCCGCAATCGCCGATGCAAGCGTGCAGCCCGAGCCGTGATAGCTGCCTGGAAGGCGCTGCCAACTGTCGGTGCGCACGACCCCGCCTTTGCCGTACAGGGTATTGATGACCTGTGGCGTCGGTTCATGGGTTCCCGTGATCAGCACGAACTCGCAACCTGTTTCGATAAGCCGCTGCGCGCAGGTGGAAAGCGACGGTTCGTCGTTCTCGTCGGCCTCCGCGAGCCGCCGCGCCTCCATGCTGTTCGGAGTCAAGATCGTCGTTTGCGGCAAAAGCAGCTCCCGCAACGCGTGAAGCATTTCGTCGCTCGCAAGCTCGTCGCCGCGGCCGGAGGCCAGCACCGGGTCGAGCACCAGCGGTACGTCGGGATAATCGGACAGGATCTCCGCGATCGCGGTTATATTCTCGACGCTGCCCAATGCGCCTATTTTGAACGCATCGACCGGCATGTCCTCGAGCAGGCAGCGCGCCTGGTCGGCGACCCAGTCGGCGTCGATCGGCTGCAGCGCTTCGACTCCCATGGTGTCCTGCACGGTGATCGCGGTGATCACCGACAGCGGGTGGCAACCCATGCTGGCGAGCGTCAGAATATCGGCCTGAATGCCCGCACCGCCGGAAGGATCGGACGCGGCGAATGTGAGCACCAGCGGAGGGAAGTCGGGATCCTGATCTGTGGGATTGGGCATCGCGGATTTGCCTCGAGCACGCCTTGCTTCAACGCGCGAAAGGCGTCGGCTGCCATGCGAAGCTGGCGGAGGACTTGGTAAAATGCGAGTTTACTCCAATCGCATTCCTGCCAATGAAAAGATACATGTGTTTGATCTGCGGCCACATCTACGACGAGGCCGCGGGCGATCCCGATACCGGTATTGCGCCTGGAACGAAATGGGAGGATGTTCCGCCGAACTGGACCTGCCCCGATTGCGGTGCGCGTAAGGAGGATTATGAGCTGGTCGAATTCTAACTCGGCGCCGCTGAGGATTCTGCACACGATGCTGCGTGTCGGGAACCTGCAGCGCTCGATCGATTTCTACACCGACGTGCTCGGAATGAAAGTGCTGCGTACCACCGATCGCCCCGAACAGAAGTACACGCTTGCTTTCGTCGGTTTCGGTGACGAGTCGCACCACGCGGTGCTCGAGCTCACCTACAACTATGGCGTCGACCACTATGAGCTTGGAACGGCGTTCGGGCACGTCGCTATCGCCGTGCCCGATGCCGCGGCTGCGTGCGCGGCGGTGCGTGCGAAGGGCGGGACCGTGACGCGGGAAGCGGGCCCCGTCAAAGGGGGAACTACCGTCATTGCTTTCGTACAGGATCCCGACGGCTACAAGATCGAGCTCATCGAGAGCCAGAGCAACGCGCCACGCTGAGAAGTCGCCGGCGCTTGTCTGTTTGCGGTCCGCGCCTAAAGCCTCATGAAGCGGCATGCAACAGCTCGCGGATGTCGTGCGCATACACATCCGGGCCCTGGCCGTAGCTCACGTACACCCGCAACCGTCCCTGCGGATCGAAAATGAAGGTCCCGGCCGAGTGGTCCACGCTGTAGCTGCCCGGCGTCGCGCCCGGCTGCTTCTGATACAGCACCTTGAACTCCTTTGCGACCGCGGCGGTGGCGGCGGCATCACCGTAAAGACCGAGGAACGCGGGATTGAACGCGGGAACATAACGCGAGAGCAGTTCCGGCGTGTCACGGTCGGGATCGACGGTCACGAACAGGACCTGCACGCGATCGGCATCCGGCCCAAGCCGCGCCATCGCCGCATTGAGCTCGGAGAGCGTCGTCGGGCACGCGTCCGGACATTGCGTGTATCCGAAAAAAATAACCACGGCCTTGCCGCGAAAATCGGCCAGCGTGCGGACCTTGCCGGTGTGATCGGTGAGCTTGAAGTCGCGGCCAAAAGTCGAGCCTGTTACGTCGGACCCCTGGAACTTCGGCGAGGAAGGCCCACAGGCTGCGAGCAGGCATGCAAGCAAACCGCAAAACAAAATCTCGTTGGGCCACCGTTTCATAGCTTTGGCAAGCTGTTTATGCCAGCGCAGCACGTTCCACGGTGCCGTACCGCAAGTCCATGGCATAAATTCCGGTCATTCCTGCCAAGCCTGTTCGTGAGCTGTCGAACGCGCCTTGGAGCGGGTTTGAGCCGGATCCATAGATTTTTTCAAGACCACTGGATTCCCGCTGCAGCCTCCCCTCGAATGCCTTCATCGGTATCGGGAATGACGACAAAGAATATTTCGCGAACTTCCAATTCTTGACACTAGGGCAGTTTCCAATAGTGGTCGATCAGCAGCGCGGAGAACAACGCCCCGAGATAAAAAATAGAATAGCGGAACGTTGCGCGCGCCAGCCTATCGGAATAGCGCCGCATCATCGCGACCGCATGACCGATGAACACCGCGCCCAGCCCGACCGCCGCGCCAAGATAGATCCAGCCGCTCATGCGAATCGCAAACGGCATGAGAGTCACGGCAAAGAGCGCGACCGTATAGAGCGTGATCTGCAGCCTCGTGTACGCGGGCCCGTGCGTCACCGGCAGCATTGGCAACTCGGCTTTCGCATACTCCTTGGCCCGGTACAGCGCCAGCGACCAGAAATGCGGCGGAGTCCACACGAAAATGATCAAAAAAAGAATGAGCGCCTCGGGTGCGACATCGTTGGCCACGGCGGCCCAACCCAGCACCGGCGGCATCGCGCCGGCGGCGCCACCGATGACGATATTCTGCGGAGTCGCCGGCTTGAGCAGGACGGTGTAAATGACCGCATAGCCGACGAAGGTCGCCAGCGTCAACCACATGGTCAACGGATTCACCTCGAGCCACAGGATCACGAGCCCGGCGCAGCCGACCGCCGTTGCGAAGACGAGTGTCTCCCGCGCGGAGATCTCGCCCCGCGGCAATGGTCGGTTGCGCGTGCGCGCCATCACAGCGTCGATCTTCTGCTCGACCAGACAATTGATGGCGGCGGCCGCGCCCGCTACCAGCGCGATTCCCAGGGTGCCGAACACGACCGCGTGAATCGGAGGCAATCCGGGAACGGCGAGAAACATGCCGATCACCGCGGTAAACACGATCAGCGACACCACTCGCGGCTTGGTCAGCGCGAGGAATCGCCGCAGCCGGTTTTCGGGCAGAGTCAGCGTGGTCACGGAAGTCGAAATCCAGGCGGATAAGGCATGATTTTACCATTGCTCCACTCACCCGATTCTCGATGCACGCAGCAGGCGTTCCAGATCCTTCGCCATGCGCTTGATATCGGGGTCCGCCGGATAACGCAGGATCAGATTGCCCAGCGGATCGATCATAAAGATGTTTTGGACCGTGTCACCGGCGCCCTGAAGCACGGGCCAGCGCGCCGGATCGATGCGCGCCGCGACGAGTCCGGGATGTTGCGACAGAAGAGCGGCGGCGGGCGGCGGTGCTTCGGAGCGTTGCAGCCACACACGCACGACGCGTTCCTGCTCGCGGCCCTGGATGGTGCGCGCCTGGCGGGTCGCGTAGAGCTTGCGCCGGCACGGGTCCTCGCATGCTCCCTCGTCCGCGCTCAGAAGCACCCACTTTCCCCGATACGCCGACAGGCGAAACGGCGCGCCGTCGACTTGCGTGCCGGCGATTTCGGATGCGGGCAAGGCCTCGAGCAGTTCGCCGTAGTTCAAGCGGCCGGCAGGTTTGAGCCAGTAATATGCCACGTAGGACGCGACGACCGGCGCCGCGCATACGATCGCCAGCACGATGAGCGTGCGGCGACTTCGGTGCCTATCCGGGCGAGTCATCGGTCGACTCGCGGCGGCGCCAGTTGAGCCCCAGCCACAGGACCACGGCAAGCGCCGCCAGCGAATACCACTGAACCGTGTACGACACGTGTTGCGCGATGCCGAAATCGGGCGGCGGCCAGTCGCGCGCCAGATCGTCCACGGGCGTTACCGGATCGGTCTGCTCGATGATGAACGGCAGCAAGGGAAGTCGCGTCGCGGCCGCGATCCGGCCGATATCGAGGTTCTGCCATAGGCCGCCTTCGTTCTGGTCTCTTCCAAGCTCGAGATAGCGTTGTGGAGGAACGTTCGCGCGCCCGTCGACGCTGACGCTGCCGGCAGGCACGGGGACGGAGGGAAGCTCGCTACGTCGCGCGCCTTGCGGAACCCACCCGCGATCGACGAGAACATAGCGTCCGCTCGTGCCGATCTTCAATGGCACGATGGCATGAAATCCGGGCCGGCCTGCATGCACCTTGTTGTCGATCAGCATCGCATGAGCCCGGTCGTACTCGCCGCTCACCCGCACCCGGCGCAAGAGAAGACTCGAGATGTCGGTCTCGTCGCCGGAAAGATCGGCCGGCGGAAGCATCGACATCGCCAACTGGTGCGCCGCGAGAGCGCTCTTGTCCTCGGCACGGTGACGCTGCCAGTTGCCCAGCGCCACGGTCAGGGCGACCACCACGACCGTCGCTGCCGTTGGCAGGAATGCGGGACGAAACCTCCGCTGGGAGAAAAATGAACTCGGACGCACGATAGCGTGTCGACGATATACTTGCTGCCTCAAGATTTGCTCTAATTCTTTGCCGCGCTCGAAATGATCCGGATCATCGTCATCGTCGCCCTGGTGCTCATCGTTGGAAGCCTCGCCACGGCCTTGTACTATCTCTACCATGACCGCGGCCAGGGAAAGCGCATGGTCAAAGCGCTCGCGATCCGCGTCGCGTTGTCGGCAAGCCTATTGGTCTTCCTGCTGCTGAGCTACCGCCTGGGATGGATCGGCGAGCAGGGCCTGCGTTAACCTGAATGAAAAGAGCCGCACGATTGCCATGCGGCGCTTTCATCAATCTGCGGGTCTAAAGCCAGTAGACGAGGATGAAGAGTAACAGCCACACGACGTCGACGAAGTGCCAGTACCACGCGGCCGCCTCGAAGGCAAAATGATGTTGCGCATCGAAGTGCCCGCGAAACGCGCGCACCAGCATCACCGTGAGCATGATCGCGCCGATGGTCACGTGAAAGCCGTGAAATCCGGTGAGCATGAAAAACGTCGAGCCGTACACTCCGGTCGAGAGCTTCAGATTGAGCTCGCTGTAGGCATGCGTGTACTCGTAAGCCTGGAAGCCCAGGAACGTGAAGCCGAGCACGATCGTCAGGAACAGCCAGAACTTGAGGGCATCGCGCTTGCCCTCCTTAAGCGCATAATGCGCAACCGTCAGCGTGCCGCCGGATGAAACCAGAATGATGGTGTTGAGCAGCGGAATGCCGATCGCATTCACGGGGCTGAACGCATCCTTGAAGTAGGGCCCGTTGGTCGGCCACGCGGGAACGTAGTCCGGCCACAGCAGCTTCGCGTCCAGGCCCCCCAGATCGGGCACCGACAGATTCCGTACATAGAACAGCGCCCCGAAGAATGCGCCGAAAAACATCACCTCCGAAAAAATGAACCAGCCCATTCCCCAGCGGAACGACAGGTCGACTTTCTTGTTGTAGAGGTGGTGCTCCGATTCGTCGATCACGGTGCCGAACCAGCCGAACATCATCGTCACCAGGACGAGGAAACCCGCCAGCACCATCCACGGACCGAACGCGTACGCGTTGAACCACGACGCGGCCCCTATCGCCATCAACAGCAGCGCAAACGATCCGGTGATCGGCCAGTGCGAAGGCTGCGGCACGTAGTAATAGGGCTTTGCGCCGTTCTGCTTTGCGCTCATCTTCCGCTCCTCGTCTGCCTGCCATCACTCAAGACTTGTTGCCCTCGACCTCGAAAAAAGTGTACGAGAGCGTGATCGTCGCGACATCCTTCGGCAACTTCGGGTCGATGACGAACACCACCGGCATCTGCCGCTTTTCGCGCGGTTCGAATGACTGCTTGGTGAAGCAGAAGCATTCGAGCTTCTTGAAGTACTCGCCGGCGCGCCGCGGCCCGTAGCTCGGAATCGCCTGGCCCGTCATGGGACGGTCGGCGGAGTTCTCGATCTCGTAGACGACCTGCATGACCTCGCCGGGATGCGCAATGACGATCGGCGTCAGCGGGCGAAAGCGCCAGGGAAGCTTGTTGACGTTGGCGTCGAATTCGATGCGAACCGTGCGTCCGGTGTCCACCTGGGTGTTGGTCACGGTATCGGGGACGGCGATATCGCGCAGGCCCGTCGCCTTGCAGATCTGGTCGTAGAAAGGAATCATGGCGTAACCGAATCCGAACATCACGACCGCGACGATCGCGAGCCTCGCCAACAATGCGCGGTTCGACCTTCGCGGAGTCCGATCCGGGGCGTCGCTCATTTGCGCAAGTTGCGTCCGATCGCCGCCAGCAGAAAGCCGAGGATCGCGAATCCGAGCACGCCGATGCCGACCCTCGGCGCGCCGGAATACTGGGCGAGAATCACGCCGCCGAAGAAAACAGCCGCGATCGCCAGCAGCACCAGCGCGACCCGCAGGCTGGCCGTCTTCTGCGCTGCGCGCGCCTGCGTTTGCCGCTGGGGAGTTGCAGTCTGCATGTTCCTCCCGCTACTTGATCACGGGCGGCGTTTCGAAGGTGTGGTACGGGAGCGGCGAAGGCAGCGTCCATTCCAGCGTGTCCGCGCCCTCCCAGGGCTTGGCGGGCGCCGGCGGCCCGTTGCGGATGCAGCTCAGGACGATGTAGAAGAACAGGAGCTGCGACAAGCCGAAGCCGTAGGCGCCGACCGTGGCGACCATGTTCCAATCCGTGAATTGCGTCGCATAGTCGGGAACACGGCGCGGCATACCCGCGAGCCCGAGGAAGTGCATCGGGAAGAAGGTCACGTTGAAAAAAATCATCGTCAGCCAGAAGTGCCATTCGCCGAGTTTTTCGTTGTACATCCGGCCGGACCATTTCGGCAGCCAGTAATAGACGCCGCCGAAAAAGGCGAACAACGATCCCGCGACGAGCACGTAGTGGAAGTGGGCGACGACGTAGTATGTGTCCTGGAGCTGGATGTCGACGGGCGTGATCGCCAGCACGAGCCCCGTGAAGCCGCCCATCGTGAAAAGGAAGATGAAGCCGATCGCGAACAGCATCGGTGTCTCGAAGGTCATCGATCCCTTCCACATCGTGGCGACCCAGTTGAAGACTTTCACGCCGGTGGGAACAGCGATCAGCATGGTCGCGTACATGAAAAAGAGCTGCCCGGCCGCCGGCATCCCGACGGTGAACATGTGGTGCGCCCATACGATGAAGGAAAGTATCGCGATCGACGACGTCGCGTACACCATCGACGCGTAGCCGAAAAGCGGCTTCCGCGAGAACGCCGGAAGGATGGTCGACACGATCCCGAACGACGGCAGGATCATGATGTAGACCTCGGGGTGCCCGAAGAACCAGAAGATGTGCTGGAACATCACCGGGTCGCCGCCGCCCGCCGCGTTGAAGAAGCTGGTGCCGAAATGACGGTCGGTGAGAAGCATCGTGACCGCACCCGCGAGGACCGGCATCACCGCGATCAGCAGGTAAGCCGTAATCAGCCACGTCCACACGAACAGCGGCATCCTCATCATCGTCATGCCGGGCGCGCGCAGGTTGAGGATCGTCGTGATGATGTTGATCGAACCCATGATCGACGACGCGCCCATGATGTGAACGGCGAAGATCGTCATGTCCATGCCCATCCCTGCCTGCACCGAAAGCGGCGCATAGAGCGTCCAGCCGCCCGCCGCCGCTCCGCCGGGAACGAAGAACGAACCGAACAGCAGCGCCGCCGCGAAAGGCAGCAGCCAGAAGCTCCAGTTGTTCAGGCGACCGAACGCCATGTCGGGTGCGCCGATCATCAGCGGGACCTGCCAGTTCGCGAATCCGACCGCGGCCGGCATGATCGCGCCGAAGATCATGATCAGGCCGTGCAGCGTGGTGAGCGAGTTGAAGAACTCGGGATCGACGATCTGCAACCCGGGATGGAAAAGCTCGGTGCGGATGGTGAGCGCAAGGCAGCCGCCGGCGATGAACATGATGAACGAGAACCACAGGTACAGCGTTCCGATGTCCTTGTGATTGGTCGTCGTGACCCAGCGCATGATCCCGCCCGGGTGGTGCGCGTGATCGTCGTGCGCGCGGCCGTGATCGACGGCGTGGCCGGGGACCTGATCGTGCGGAATGCTGCTCACGTTCGGTGCTCCTTGGACTATTTCTTCGCCGACGCGACTTGTGCCGGCTGCACCGCGTCGCCCACGTGGTTGCTCCACGCATTACGCTCGTAAGTGACGACCGCGGCGATATCGGTCGGCGACAGCGTGTTTTTCCACGGAACCATCGCGGTCGGCTGGCCGTTCTTCACCACACCGTTCAGGACGACATCGAGATGCGCGGCCACGGGGCCGGTCGCGATCTTCGAACCATCGAGCGGCGGAAAGGCGGGCGGCACGCCCTTGCCGTTGGCCTGGTGACACGCGAGGCAGTTCGCGGCATAGACTTTTTCGCCCCGCGCGGCAAGCTCCTTCGCGTCCCAAACCTTGTTCGGGTCATCGGCGGCCGGCGCGGCCTTTTGCTTCTGTTCGCTCGCCCATTTCGAGTAGTCCTCCTGGGATTTGACCTCGACCACCACCGGCATGAAACCGTGCTCTTTCCCGCATAGCTCCGCGCATTGCCCGCGGTAGATGCCGGGTTTTTCGGCCTTGAACCAGGAGTCGCGAACGAACCCGGGGATCGCGTCCTGCTTGACGCCGAACGCGGGCACCCACCACGAATGGATCACATCGCCTGCCGTGATCAATACGCGCACTTTCTTGCCTGCAGGAACGACCATGGGCTGGTCGACGTCGAGCAAGTAGTGCTCGCCCTTCGCCTCCTGGTTGTAGATCTGTGCGTAGGGCGTAGCCAGGTTGCTGACAAAGCCGAAGCCGTCATCGAGATAATCGTAGCCCCACTTCCACTGGTATCCGGTGACCTTGATGGTCATGTCCGGGACCGAAGCATCTTTCATCGCGAGAATGGTCTCGGTCGCGGGAATCGCCATGAACAGAAGGATCAGGAAAGGAATGACCGTCCAAATGACCTCGACGAGCGTGTTCTCGTGAAATTGGGCGGCCTGGTGCCCCTTGGACTTCCGGTGCGCGAAGATCGAGTAGAACATCACCGAGAAGACGCCGATAAAGATGACGACGCAAATCCACAGGATGTAGGTATGGAGATCGAATATCTGCTCGCCGATCGGCGTCACCGGGGGCTGCAGGTTGTATTCGAATGCGGCAAGTGAAAGATCCGACCCGAGCATGAGCGCAATCGATGCGACTCCGCAGGCTGCTTTCGCAAAACGTTTCCCCGGCGTCCTCATCCGCGCTTTCGTATTCACGCGATCCATGCTATTCGCGAAAACTGATCTTTCTGAGATCTTGCTCCGGCAACGCCGTCGCATATCGTCGACTTAGTCCTGCCGACTAGCGCCTGGCAAGCACGCGCCGCAATTCTCTCGCTAGGCTACCGCGCTCGTGAACCGGCAAGGCGTCGCCGAAACGGATTGACTCGCCTTCGGAGCGCAGCGCAAGCCGTGAAGCGCGCGCCGGAGCACCATCGTCGACCTCGAGGCGGGTCCAACAGCGATTGAATTCTCGCCGCGTCCGCACCCCGCCGCTCTGCCGCTCCACAATCACGCGATCGCCGGTGACGGTGACGCGCTCCCAATCGCCGGTGTGGCGCTCGAACCACCGCCACGCTGCATACAGCAAGCCCATCTCCGTGGCCGAATACGGCAGCACCATCCAGGCGCCGAACGCGGCGAAGCCGAGCGCCAGCCCGAAAGACACTGCGCAAAGCGATGCGAACAGCGTCCATCGCGCCCGCGGCCCCAGCGAATCGTTGCGCCGTGAAACCACGCAGAATTCCGCTTGGGCAATCGGCGGCAGCGCGGCGATGCTCGACATCGCAGGGATGGATTCCAATCGGCGAGAAACGCGAATGAACTGCGCAAAATCAATTGATGTTAGCATGGATCAGCGCGCATCGAAAAGACGCGCCACGGCGTCGCTTCCGTTCCATTCGGGGGCATCCGCGCGCTCCCACGCAAGCGTCGCAACGCGCCGCGCCGGCAGACGCTGCTCGAGCGTGGTGATGTTGTCGTTTCGAGCTTCCATCGTGGGATCGACGCTGTTGGCGACCCATCCCGCGAGGATGAGGCCGCGTGCGCGAATGGCGTGCGCGGAGAGCAGCGCGTGATTGATGCAACCCAGCCGCAGGCCCACGACAAGCAACACCGGTATCGACAGCCCGCGCGCGATGTCGAGCATGTCGAGCCGCTCGTCCAGAGGAGCCAGTGCGCCGCCCGCGCCTTCGACCACGATGCGCTCCGCCCGCGCGGCGAGCTCGCCATACGCAAGTCCGATGCGTTGGAGATCGATGATCGTAGCGGAACGACGCGAGGCGAGATGCGGCGAGATGGCGGGCGCGAAGGCGTAGGGATTGGTGAGCGACAGCTCCACGCTCACGTTGCCTGCTGCTGCGAGCGCGTCGACGTCCGCGTTGCGTGCCGCGCCGGCGGCGATTCCCGACGCCACCGGCTTCATCCCGACCGCGCGCAGGCCCGCCCCCGTCAGCGCGCGCAGGATCGCGCAGGCGACGACGGTCTTGCCGACGCCGGTGTCGGTCCCGGTGATGAAGATTCCGCGGGTCATGCCGATCGCGAGACCCGCCGACACCGCCGGACAACGCCTGCGCCGATCCGACCACGCGCGCATGCCGGCCTTTGACTTACCGTCATGGCTTGCGCGATCGCTCGATCCGAACGATCGCCCGACCGTCCGCAGACATGCGCGGCTCGGGCTTCCACGCGTGGCCGTAGACGACTTCGAAGCTTGCCGGCAAGCGTCCATCGCGGCGGTTGCCCTCGAGCGCGGTGAGCATGCGCTGCCACCTTCCGCGTCCCGTCAGCCCGCGCAGGCGTCCAGCCGCGGCGTTGTGAGCGCCCAGCGCCTTCAGATCACGCATCATCGCGCCGGCATCCGCGTAAGTGAGCGTGATCGTCTCCATATCCATGACGGGATCGGCAAATCCCGCTTGCACGAGCATGTCGCCGATGTCGTGCATATCGACGAAACGGCTGACGTGCGGTGCGCCATCGGCCGCCGCAAATGCCGCTCGCAGCTCTTTCAGGGTATCCGGCCCGAACGTCGTGAACGAAAACAGGCCGCCCACGCGAAGCACCCGGTGAACATCCGCAATCGCCCGTTCCGGCTCATTGATCCATTGCAGGGTGAGGTTGCTCCACACCAGATCGAACTCGCCGCTCCGCAGAGGCAGATGAACGATATCCCCGCAGATGAGCCGCGGCGCGCCGCTGCGCGAGGGAGCGAGCGGCCCCAGCAAGCGGCTGAGGAGCCCTCTCGCCGCAGCCGCGGCAGATGCGCAACGCTCTTGCGCGGCGCGTGTCATCGCATACGCGAGGTCGATACCGAAGACCGCCGCATCCGGGTATCGCGCGCCCAGCTCGACCAACGCGATGCCGGTGCCGCATCCCGCGTCGAGGATCGTCGAAACGTCCAGTTTCACGAATCCAAGCCGCTCCGCCATGCGCGCTCCGATCTCCCGCTGGAGAATCGCGGCGTCATCGTAGGTCGCGGCGGCGCGCTCGAACGCGCGCCTGACTTCCGTTGCGTCAAGTCGATGTGGATCGCGATCAGCGGCCATCGACGAAGTCCTCGAGCGCTTGGAAAAATTCATCCGGATGCGACAAGAAGGGCGCGTGGGCGGCGTGCGCGATCAGCGCGTAGCTGCCGGCGGGGAGCGCGTCGGCAAGCCAGGCCCCGGCGGCGCCCGGCACAAGCGTGTCGCGCTCGCCGGCGATCACCAGCGAAGGTTGAGCGATCGCGGGCACGACACCTCGAAGGTCGGTTTGCTCGAGCAGCGCGAGCACCGCCGTGAGCGTCTCGCGCGTCGGCCTCCCACGCGCGAAGAGCTGCGAGCGCAACTGACCGAGCGTTGCACGCGCGTTCGCCGAGCCGTGCACCTGCAGCGCGACAAAACGCTGCAGGGTTGCCTCATAGTCGGCCTCGAGCTCGCCGCCGAAACGGCGCAGCGTCTCAAGCTCCATCGCGCACCTCCAATCCGACCGCGCGGCAAAGCACGGCGTCGTGCACATGAGAATGAGCCGCGCGACTCGCCCAGGCGCTCCAAGCGCCCACTGCATCGCCGCCACTCCGCCGAGAGACCAGCCCAGCACGGTTGCCGGCTCGTCGAGATCCCGGCAGGCACGTGCGATGGCATCCGCAATTCCCCCGAGGGTGTAGGGATCGAGCGGCGGGCTAAAGCCATGCCCGGGCAAATCCACCGCGTGCACTCGAAACCGCCTGGCAAGGCGCGCGAGCACAGGCATCCACAGACCGGAGTGCAGGGCCCATCCATGCAGCAGCACCAGTGGAGGCCCCGCGCCCACGCTTTCGACGTGCAGCTCCTGCAACGCGATGCTTGGCTGCGACATGCCATCATTCCGCGGCGACGGAGCGCAACGCCGCGACCAGCGTGTCGACGTCGTCTGGTGTATGTGCGGCCGTCAATGTGATCCGCAGCCGCGCGCTGCCTCGCGGCACGGTCGGCGGGCGTATCGCCGGAATCCAGATGCCGCGATCCCACAGCGCGGCACTCACCCGAAGCGCGTCCTCATTGCCGCCAATCACGAGCGGCTGAATCGCGGTCTCCGAGGGCAGCAGTCTCCACGGCAGCACTTTCGCCGCAGTGCGCCAGCGATCGATGAGCATCGACAGCTGCGCGCGCCGCGACGTCTCGCATTTGATCAGCGCGATGCTTGCCTCGAGTGCGCACGCGAGCATGGGCGGCGAGGCGGTCGTGAAAATGTAGCTTCGCGCGGTCTGGATCAGCATGTCGATGGCTGAAGGGTGCGCCGTGACAAACGCGCCTGCTACGCCGGCGGCCTTGCCCAGCGTCGCCATGTAGACGATGCGCTCGGAGCTCAGCCCGAAGTGCGCCAGAGCGCCGCGACCGCAGAGATGACGGTCGCCAAGGACCCCGAAGCCATGCGCGTCATCGATGACGAGCCAGGCATCGTGCGCATCGGCAAGCTGGAGCAGGCGCGGCAGCGGCGCGATGTCGCCGTCCATGCTGAAGACGGCATCGGTTACGATGAGCTTGCGCCTCGCGCGGCTCGCGGCGAGACGGCGATCCAGCGCGTCGACATCCACGTGCGGATAGCGAACGAAAGCGGCGCGGGAAAGGAGCGCCGCGTCGTTGAGACAGGCGTGATTGAGCCGGTCGGCGAACACGGCGTCGTCGCGCGCAGCCAGCACCGTGACGATCGCGAGGTTCGCGAGATAGCCCGAGGAGAACAGCAACGCCTTCGCATCGCGGCACGGCGCGATCCAGCGGCCAAGCTCGCGTTCGATCGACTCGTGCGGCTGAAAGTGTCCCGATATCAAGTGGGACGCCCCGGCGCCGACGCCGTAACGAGCGGCGCCTTCGCACGCGGCTTCGACCAGGCGCGGGTGCTGCGCCAAAGCAAGGTAGTCGTTGCTGCCGAAGTGCAGCATCTCGCGTCCGTCGACCCGGCAGCGCGGAGCGTCGCGCGCCTCGACGATGCGTCGCACCCTGGAGAGTCCGCTCGCAGAGCGGGCGGCGAGGGCGTCCCCGAGCTCCGCCGTCAGTCGCGACATCGCCGCGCGCGAAGGTGGAAACGGGCGATGCTTCAGGCGTCCGAGCTCAAGCCGAGCCGGGCGAAGAGATCGCGGTCCGCATCGACGTCGGGGTTGCCGGTCGTGAGCAGCTTGTCGCCGTAGAAAATCGAGTTGGCGCCGGCAAAAAAACACAGCGCCTGGATCCCGTCTCCGAGCTCGCGACGGCCGGCTGAGAGACGAACCATCGCCTTGGGCATGGTGATCCGCGCCGCTGCGATAGTGCGGACGAAGTCAAAGGGATCGATCGCCGGCTCGCCGCGAAACTGCTCGAACAGCGGCGTGCCCTCGACCTGAACCAGGCTGTTGATCGGCACGGATTCCGGGTAGGGATCGAGATTGGCGAGCTGCGCGATCAAACCTGCGCGCGCAGTGCGCGACTCGCCCATGCCGACGATGCCGCCGCAACACACGCGGACGCCTGCGCCGCGCACGCGCTCGAGCGTTACGAGCCGGTCCCGATAGTCGCGAGTCGTAATGATGTCGCCGTAAAACTCAGGCGACGTGTCGAGATTGTGATTGTAGTAGTCGAGCCCCGCGTGTTTCAGCCGCTCGACCTGACCCGGCTTCAACATCCCGAGTGTCGCGCAGGTCTCGAGTCCGAGCGCCTTGATTCCCTCGACCATCGCCAATACTGGCTCGAGGTCGCGGTCGCGGGGGCCGCGCCATGCCGCGCCCATGCAAAACCGCGTGGCTCCTGCGGCCTTCGCAGCCGCCGCCGCCGCCAGGACGTCGGACAGCGGCAGCAGGTCTTCATTGACGACGCCCGTGTGATAACGCGCCGCTTGCGGACAATATGCGCAATCCTCCGGACAGCCGCCGGTCTTGATCGACAGCAGCGTCGAAAGCTGTACGGTATTCGGCCGGTGATGCGCGCGGTGCGTCTGCTGCGCCCTCAGCAGAAGGTCGCTCATCGGCAATCCGAGCAGCGCCTCGACGCCCGCAACGCTCCACGAAGCCGGCGCGCTCGCGCGCATTTTCTCTCGCGGTACGACAATCGGCTGCACACGCGCCACGCGATGGTTACAATGGGCACGAGTGTCTAGGAGGGAGGGTCGCCTTGTCAAATTTTCTGGCGAATGCATTTGACAACGTACGCCGTGGCGCGCTTGAGGCCGCGCGTCTCGCACTGCCCCAGCGCTGCGAGCTTTGCGCGTCCGCGTCTGCGGCCGACCTGGTTTGTGCCGAGTGCGCGAGGGCCCTGCCGACACAGCGCGCTTCGTGTCCCGTTTGCGCGCTGCCTACACTGTCCTCGATGACATGCGGCCGCTGTCTCGCGCATCCTCCGCCCTTCGACGCGACGATCTCGGCTTTCGTCTACGCTTTTCCGGTCGACCGGTTGATCCATGCCTTCAAGTATCAGGGTCGCCTTCCACTCGCCGAATGGTGCGCCCGATCGATTCTTGCTGCGTGCGAGCAGCGGCCAGCGTCCCACGTCACACGCTTGATCGCCTTGCCGCTTTCGGCCGAACGGCAGCGCGAGCGCGGATACAATCAGGCAACGGAGATCGTGCGCGTCATCGCCTCGCAAACCGGGATGGGCGTGGTGAGCCGGGGCATCCGGCGGGTGCGCGCATCGCCGCCGCAAGCGGCGCTGCCGTGGAACGAGCGAGCCCGCAATGTGCGCGGGGCGTTGGAATGCGACGTCGACCTCTCGGGGCTTGCCGTCGCAGTGATCGACGACGTCATGACCACCGGGGCGTCGCTGGCTGAATTCGCCAAGACGCTCAAAGGTCGCGGAGCGTCGCGCGTCGAGAACTGGGTCGTGGCCCGAACGCTGCCGCCCGCAGCCTGACGCGGGGAAACTGGCCATTCAGGCTGACGCCGGGCCTTTCAGGTACCGCAGCGATGTTCGCCGTAGTACTGGTGCATCCCGAGATCCCACCGAATACCGGCAATGTCATCCGCCTCGCCGCCAACACCGGTTCCGAGCTCCATCTCGTCGAACCTCTGGGATTCAAGCTGGACGATCGCGAGCTCAAACGCGCGGGGCTCGACTATCACGAATACGCCCGGCTGATCGTGCATGCCGACTGGGCTCACTGCCGCGCGGCGCTCGGAACGCGGCGGCGATACGCGCTTACGACCCGCGGCACCCGATCGCTGTTCGACTGCGCGCTCGGCGCGGACGACGCGTTTGTGTTCGGATCCGAGACCGCAGGTCTGGCGCAGGATGTGCTGGCCGATTTCGCGCAGGATGCACGACTTCGCATTCCGATGCGGCCGTCGGTACGCAGCCTCAACCTTTCCAATGCGGTGGCAGTGACGGTATACGAGGCGTGGCGCCAGGCAGGCTTCCCCGGCGCGGTTCGTTATCGCGTCTTACTGAAATTCGGGCCCGGGCTCGCGCGCGAGGAGGCCTTCGACCGCGCGCTTCGGCGGCAGCTTTTCGAATAGCACGCCGTACACGGCGGCACAGATCGGCATGTCGACGCTTAGCGCGGAACCAAGCAGCCGGGTCGCCCGCGCCGCGTCCACGCCTTCTGCAACGTGGCCAAGCCCGGCGAGGATCGCCTCGAGCGGCCTGCCCTTCGCAAGCTCGAGCCCTACCCGCCGGTTGCGCGAAAGATCGCCGGTGCACGTCAAGACGAGGTCGCCCAGGCCGGCGAGGCCCATCAGCGTTTCGCGCTTTCCGCCCAGCGCCGCCGAGAGACGGCCGGTCTCAGCCAGCCCGCGCGTGATCAGCGCGGCGCGCGCGTTGTTCCCGAAGCCGAGTCCATCGCTGGCGCCGGCAGCGATGGCCAGCACGTTCTTGACCGCGCCGCCGACTTCGATGCCGGTCAAGTCGTCGCTGACATAGGCCCGAAGCGCTTCGCCACGCAACAGCCGCCCGAGTTTGTCGGCGAGCGCGCGCTCACTCGCCGCGACGCTGACCGCGGTCGGCAGACCGCGCGCAACTTCCTCGGCAAAGCTCGGCCCGGACACGACCCCGACCGGCGCGCGCCATTGGCGCGCAAGCTCCCGATGCGCAAGACCTACGCCCGGCGGGTCGCGCGTTGCAACAAACCCTTTGCCGAGCCAGACCAGCGGAATCGCGGAACTGTCTTGCAACCGGGCGACGACGTCGAGCAGCGCGCCGATGGGTGTCGCGACGACGATGATCGTGGCGTCTGAAACGGTCTCCTCTAGATCGGTCCCGATGCCGATCTTGGCGGAGAGCGGTATGCCTGGCAGATAACGCGCGTTCTCGCGCGTGGCTGCGATTTCGCGAGCGTGCGCGGCGGAACGCGACCACAGCTTGAGCCGCGGCGAGCCGGGGTTGCGGGCAAGATGGACCGAAAGCGCGGTTCCCCACGCTCCCGCGCCGAGGATCGCGACGCTCTCGCGCACCAGTCCGACTACAGACCCCAGACCTGGGAGATGCGCACGAACCCGATCTGTCCGTCGCGGTGTCGAACCTTGACCCAACCCGGTGTCGCAGTTGCGTATGCCGGGTCGGCAAGCTCGAGCAGCACGTTTTGCTCGGCCTTGAAGACGACCGGGGCGCTCGGGTCGGGATTTGCGAGCACATCGGCCGTTCCCGCACGGACCATGAGCATGCGCCGGTCGGCGATGCTTTTTTTCTCGATCCAGGCGACGCTGCCGCCCGCATCGCGCACCTTGAGCCACCCTTCGACGTTGACGATCACCTCGAGCGGCACGTCGCGGCCGACGACATAGAGCGGCTTTGCTTTGAGCGAGGGGGCGTCATACATCACCGCAGGCTCGCTGGTCGAGTGAAAGTCCGCGGCGTTGACCGTGTACGCGAGCCCAAGCAACGCGCAGGCGAGCGCGCTTCGGGACTTCATCGCGGGCACCTCAGCTTGGAACCGGCGAAGCCGCGGGCTGCTGCTGCAGATTCGCAAGCTGCTGCTGATAGAGAAGCTCGAAGTTGATCGGGTCGAGGTGAACGGGTGCAAACCCGGCGCGCGATATCGCGTCGGCGATGGTCTCCCGCACATACGGAAACAGGACATTGGGACAATGAATACCCATTATCGGCTGCATGTCGGCCATGGGCACGCCACGGATCTCGAAAATTCCGGCCTGCGCTACCTCGACCAGGAACAGCGTCTTGTCGGTGCTTTTGGCGGTGACGGTGACCGTGAGCACGCACTCGAAGACGTTTTGCTCGATCTGCTCGGCGCGAGTGCGCAACCCCACCTCGACTTGAGGCGCTTCCTGCGAAAAAAATGACTGCGGCGCGCCCGGGTTTTCCAGCGAAAGGTCTTTTACATAGATTTTTTGTATGGAAAGCGACGGGCCCGGTGGTGGTGGCGGGGATCCCTGAGGTTGCTCTTGCGGGTCGGCCATGCGGATTCCCGGATAAGCGGACGAATCGTCGATTATAGCCCAGCCGCGCCGGCGCCTTCGGCCGGCTCGGCGGAGAGCAGGGGATCGAGCTTGCCCTCCCGATCGAGCGCAACGAGATCGTCGTAGCCGCCGACATGCTCCCCGCCGATATAGATCTGCGGCACGGTGCGTCGACCCGTCTTCTGCATCATCTCGATTCGTCGCGGAGGATCGAGGTCGACGCGAATCTTGGCGATCTCTCCAACGCCCTTGGCCCGAAGCAGGCGCTCCGCCTGAACGCAATACGGGCACACAGCCGTGGAGTACATCGTCACTGCAGCGCTCATCCGTCTTTGCGCAGAGGCAGGCCAGCCTCGCTCCATGCGCGCACGCCTCCGCGCAAGGTGTGCACATCGGCAAAGCCCATCTTGGCCAGCGCGGAAGCCGCGGCGCGGCTCTGATTGCCGCGATCGCAATACGCGATGACCGGGCGGCCCGCATATTTCCCCAGTTCGGAACCGCGCTTTGCGAGCTCCGACAGCGGAATGTGCAAGGCGTTGGGCACCCGCCCGCCCTGGCAGTCCTTGGTTTCGCGGACGTCCAGCATTACGGCGTTCTGCCGGTTGATGAGCTGGGTCGCCTGCATCACGCCGATTTCCCGAACCGGGCCAAGCCGTTTCTGAACGAACGGCCAGACCAGCATCCCTCCGGAAACGAGCATCACCAGGATGAGTGGCCAGTTGTTCTGTACGAATTGCATCGGTCGAGACTTTGTAACAAAGAATGATAACGCATTGCGTCGAGCCGGTTTTTCGTCAAAGATGGTCGGCGAGACAAAGCTAATCAGACCATCGTCCGTTTTGTAGGTGCCCGATCCTCGCCGGCGGAACTTGTCGCAGCCGGGGAAGTCCACTATCTGAGGTGGAGGGCTTCAGTAAAACCGAGTCGTAAGGATGCGGGCGCCGCCGGAACGGCGCCGGAAGCGGGTTCATCGATTTTGCGTTTTTTCCCGAAGGGAGCCAAGTTGCGCGAAGGGGAATGCGTGATATGCGCAGCCGCCCGGTGAGCGCGTCAGGCTCGAGCGAGACGGAGGCTGGAGGCGAAAACGGGCGTATACTTCGTTTCCGTGGCGCGCACGCGATTCGGGTCCGCGCAACAGTAAGTTGAGATTTGCATAAACGTCGGCGGTAAGTTGCCGATAGTCGAACAGACAGCGAGCTTGGCCGAGGTGCAATTAGAGATGAGACCTACGATGCGTGGTGCTTGGAAAAAAGCGGGATGGATCGGCCTTGGCGCCGTGCTGGGCCTGTTGCTCAGCATCAATTTCTCGGCATTGGCCGAACGCGAATCGCGCTTGCCGATTCCCTATGAGGACTTGCAGCTGTTCTCAGCCGTCTTCGGACGGATCAAGAGCGACTACGTCGAGCCCGTCGCCGACGACAAGCTCATACGCGAAGCCATCAACGGCATGGTCCACGGGCTGGACCCGCACTCGGATTTCCTCGATGCCGACGCGTTCAAGGAGCTGCAGATCACCACCCAGGGCAAGTTTGGCGGCCTGGGAATCGAAGTCGGCGTCGAAGACGGCATCATCAAGGTCATCTCGCCCATCGAGGACACTCCCGCGTTTCGCGCCGGCGTCAAGGCCGGAGACCTCATCGTCAAGATCGACGACACGGTGACGCGCGGGCTTCCGCTGAACAAGGCCGTCGAAAGAATGCGGGGTAAACCCGGCACGCAGATCGTGCTGACGATCGCCCGTAAGGACGTCGAAGTTCCGCTGACCTTCACGCTCACCCGCGAGATCATCAGCTTCCGCAGCGTCCGCTCCAAGATGGTCGAGCAGGGCTACGGATACATCCGCGTCGTGCAGTTTCAGGAACACACCGGCGAGGACGTCGCCAAGGCCATTCGCGATCTGTATAAGCAGGGCGAGCTTACCGGTCTGGTGCTCGATCTGCGCAGTGACCCGGGCGGCCTGTTGAACGTTTCCGTCGGCGTCGCCTCGGCGTTCCTGCCGCCGGAAGCGCTGGTCGTGTATACGGACGGTCGTACTCCCGACGCGAAAATGCGCCTATCCGCCGTTCGCGGCGATTATCTGCGCGGACGCAGCGAGGACTACCTGAAGGATCTGCCGCCCGGGGTCAAGCGCGTGCCTATGGTCGTCCTCGTCGACGGCGGAACGGCATCGGCGTCCGAGATCGTCGCTGGCGCCTTGCAGGATCACAAGCGGGCTGTGGTGATGGGCGCGCAGACCTTTGGCAAGGGCTCGGTGCAGACCATCCTT
>Ga0193751_1000522_pt1 | contig 29660 bp, 28 predicted proteins | sample L1c2metaG_FD_143050 | JGI IMG/M metagenome (GOLD analysis project Ga0193751, IMG submission 143050) | Soil microbial communities from a riparian zone of the East river system, Colorado, United States - L1c2 | ecosystem: Environmental > Terrestrial > Soil > Riparian zone | place: USA: East River... | reverse complement strand
GGCAGGCGAGCTCTCTTCTGGTGCCGCTTTCGGAGCCGAACGCCGGGGCCACCGCCGTTCTCGTCGATGAACTCCGATAGACCATTGACCGCCAATATCATTTGGTCCGCTTACCGATCCTTGGAGCAGCGGATCTCGGCGCAAGAGCTTAGCCTTCTTCGGAAGCGATGAAGCGCTGCTGCGCTTGAATTTCCTTAACGTTGGTCGGCCGTTCAAAAGCCGGAGGCATGGGATCCCCAGCGCGCCGGGGACGACCTAGGGCGCGGAACCAATCTTCAAGGCCGGGCGGGCTGATGAGCCATAACAGCCGCATCTGCTCGGAGCCGGTATTGATGACCTTGTGCTGCAAGCCCCGACCGATCATCAGCATTGTCTCCTCATGGACGTCATATGTTTTGCCCGCGATTTCAGCGGATCCAGTGCCACGAACGCAGAACAGGAGCTCGTGATTGCGCTCGTGGGCATGCCGCCGGACATGCGCGCCGGGTTCAAGGACTTGAATACCGATCGAGAAATCGTCGTAGGGCGAGGTGTAAGGATTGATCTTATTAATCACATAGCCGCGCGATGGCAGCGGTTGCCAGAATGATTCGCCATCCTCCGGTCCGAGCACAATTGCAATTCCTTCAGCATGACTGCTCATTTGCCGTACTCCCGAACTGGACGCGAGATCCGCGTGACTTGAACTAGGCTGGCGAAGCTCGCGGCGTCAACGTACAGCACGGCCGCGCTCGGCGCCGCGTGCGACATGTGATTCAACGACAGGATCTTGGATCGGCGTGGCCTCATAGCCATACGTCGCCATGAAGTCCTCGGCCAGCTGATGCAACTCATCCCAAGGGGCGTTGATAAAATTATAGTTCCGGACGGCAAATCCGGGGCCAACGAAGAACTTCTCATACGATGTTGCGCGGCTCGCGTGATCCGAGCCGACCAGATCCCAAGCAAGCTTGAAAAGTTTCATGCGATTGAACGCAGTCTGCTGACCGGCAGTCCAAAAGGTCGTGAACAAATCGCGAAGCTCCGGATCCTCCATGACGTCGACGCTCGCCGGAAACTGAAATTGGCCGCCGCCAATCAACTCGCGCAGAATGTCGATCAGCTCAGAATGGTGCTCCATGGCCCAATGGATTGCAGCGTAGAGATAGCGTCGATTGTAAAGGACAAATCCATGATCAATCGGCAGGCATGCTTCGATCTGCCCATCGATCATCGCATGATACCCGGCTTCCATTGCCGCAAGTCGACCAAGCGTATCGCGGACGGCTGGGATATCGCGCGCGCCAGTGGCTTTGGTAATAAGGCTCGCAACCGCCAACATGAAACGGAGTTTTGTGCCAAATCGCACGTTGCACTGGTGGTTGGCCATCACGTGCGATGGCGTTTGGATATATATGTTTCGGCTTAATTCGGGATTGTCGTGGACGATGACTTTTTCCCAGGGCACTTTGACATCTTTGAATACCAGCATGCAGTCCGATTCATCAAAACGGTACGTTAGCGGGCTGTCGAATTCGATCGTGTCTGCGCGATTGAACGGGCGACGCGACCACAGCGATAGACCGGGTAGATTGAGCGGAATGACGCAAGTAATCGATTCTTTCAGCTGATCGGGCGCGAGCGGCATCACATTGCCGATCAGCACCTCGTGTGCATAGGCGGCGCTGCTTGCAAGCATTTTCATGCCATTGAGGATCACCCCGCTATCGTCTTCGGCGGTCACGCGCAACGACGGTTGCCGCAATCCCTGCGTCTGGTAATAATCCTTATTCCGCGCAGCAGGCGGCGGCACAATTGCGTAAGTCGCAAAGATGTCGTTCTGCCGCATGTGCTGATAGATTTTGAGCAGATTAGCGCTGTTGCCGCCGGGCTCGGTGTCAAACACTTCGGGTTTCATCGATAGCCCGGTGATATTGCCGGCAACGGCATCGGGGGTACGGCCCATGAGTCCGAAACAGTACTGAGTGATTCTCTGATGCGCGCGGTTGCGCCGCCTGAGATCTTCCTGCGTGCGCGGCTGCAAGTAATACATATTGTATCGCTCGCCGCGCTCTTCAAAAGTCATCACCTCGCGCAGCGCCGAATCTGACTTTAGATCGTATAGCGCGGCGTAGGTGCGGGCCGCTCCGGCGAAAGCGGGATGCCGGGTCTGGTCGGTAACGCGCTCGCGTCCGACAAAGAGGGAGCGGCCGTCGCGAATGCTCTCGAGATATTCTTTGCCTGTCATCAACATCGCAGCGAACCCGTCAAAATTGAAGGCTTATTGCCCGCGCCAACTTTAGCGCGACAGCACAGGAACGGCGGTGTCTGATTTGTCTCGTACACATTCCGTCCTTGATCCACCTTCACTCCGCGGCTGCCTCGGCCGAGTGGTCAGGGTAATTGTAGGTCGCCATCAAATCGTCCACGGTCCGATTGAACGCTGCCCAATCGGTCTCGCGGAAAGCATGATTACGCACGATGAACGATGCGCCGGCATAGAACTTCTCGTATTGGAGATGCCGCCCGGCAAATTCTGAGCCCACCATGTCCCAGGCGAGCTTGAACAACTTCATGCGGGTCACCGCGTCGCCCTGAGGCGTCTGCCAGTAGGTCAGAAAGTTGCGCGCGAGATCGGCATCACGCATCACCGAAATATTGGCTGGCATCTGGAATACAGCGCCACCGCATAGCTCGCGCAGTTCGTCGATAAACTTGGTATAATTTTGCGTGCACCATTCGAGAGCGCCGTACATCATTCGCCGGTTAAAGCAAACATAACCACCGCCCGGCCAATCTTCGAAGGCGTTGATCTGCCCGTTGACCATACCGGCGATCATTGCCTCATAAGATGAGATTCTGCCCAGAGTTTCGCGGACCGCCGGGACCTGATCGGCGCCGGTCGCCTGTGCAACCTTGCCGCACAGCCCGACAAGGAGTCGCATCTTCGACCAATAACGCACGTTTGACTGATGGTTGCCGAAGCAATGACTCGGCGTGTTCACGTAAATGTCACGCGATAGAAGCGCATCGCCATGCACGAAGACGCGCTCCCACGGCACCTTGACTTCGTCGCAAAGCAGCATGCAGTCGGTCTCGTCGTAGCGGTATGCCAGCGGGGCGTCGAATTCGGATGTACAGCCGAACGGTTGGCGTGACCACAATTGCAGGCCAGGAGCATTGCAGGGAATCGCGCAGGTAATCGCCTCGTTCTTCTGGTCTGGGGCGAGCGGAATGACGTTGCCGATCCAGATCTCATTGGCGAAAACGGCGCCGGTTGCCAGCATCTTCATACCCGAAATGACAACCCCCGAATCGTCCTCACGGACGACACGCAGCGTCGGCACCGGCACGTTCTGCCGCTGGTAAAATTCAGGATTGCGAGCCGCTTGTGGAGGCACAACCGCGTAGACTGTGTAGAGATCGTTGTCCCGCACGTGGCGGTAAAAGGCGAGCAGATTGTCAGGGTGCGCGCACGGCGGTTTCAGGGCGTCCGGTTTCATCGCCATACCGGTGATAAACGAAGCGACATGATCCGGCGAACGCCCAAACATCCCGTGGGTGAAATCGGCAATCTGGCGGTGGCCAAGCATACGACGCTGAAGGTCGTCGCGTGACCTCGCGCGCAGAAAATAGATCGAATGCCGGCCGCCGTCCTCCTCATAGCTCATCACGTCGCAATTGGCCGCGTCGGCTTTCATGTCGTAAAGCGCCGCCACGGTTTGGGCGGCATGGCGGAATGCCGGATGTCGGGTGACATCGTCGACGCGGTCGTCGCCAATGTAGACGACGCGGCCGTCCCGAAGTGACTCGCTATGCTCTTTTCCGGTACGCAGCATGGCTGGAAACGCTTTCAGTTTTCACGGTCGCTTGTGATATCAACCGTATGAGCAGTAAGCACGGCGTTTTCGAGCAGACCAATCAGTTCTCTGCGAAATAATGGGTTTCGAGCAGCAGGCAACCTGAACCAGATTTGAACGGGCCGTGATAAACGCCCGGCGGACGTACCGCATAAGTGTAATTCTGAAACTTCTCACCGCCGTTGCCTAGCCGATCATTGCCGACGATCAGGTCGCCCGAGAGCAGAAATACCTCCTCCCAATAATCGTGAACGAACGGATCGGTTGTGAAGGTACCCGGTGCAAAGCGCAGCAGCCGCGTGCGGTTACCGCGCTTGTTCTTCTCATCGAGCTCGCCAGCAATGATCTTTTCTTGAATCCCTGCTGGATACCCGGGCAAGGTGTGCCAGCCTTCCTGCATATCGAGGACGTGGAATTCTTTATGACCCTTGTGATAACCCATGGTCACTTCTCCTCGCCTTGGTGGTGCTCGTTATCGGGGGCGCGCGATCTCCTGGCACCAGTCCGGATGTCAGGAGTTAGGAGGATAGCTTGCGATCAGATTCCACTTGGCATCGTTCATTTCAATCACGTAGGCAGGTTTAAGCGCATCGCCGTTTTTACCAAACGAGATCGCTCCCTCAAGCGCAGGAAAGTCTTTCATTTTCCGGAGCTCGTCGCGGATTGCCGAGCGCTCGTTGGCGAGATTTGCGGAATCGCCCGTGACGTTGGCTGCCTTCATGGCCGCGGCGTAGATTAAAACGATGTCGTAGCTGGCGGCGTCGAACTGTGAGGAGGCCGTGCGCTCGATGCCGGCCGCCTTAGTGCGCTTAAGGAACTCGGCCTCAAACTTGCGAGTACCGTCGTTGAGGTTGGCGTAGAAGGCCGTCGGGATGACCGTTCCGTTGCCGGCAGCCCCCATCAGGCGAGGCAATTCCGGATCGGCAATCGTCGAACCGGCAACCGGCCGCGCCTTCCCGCCCTGACGGCGCAACTCTTGGACAAGGCGCACCGCTGTTTCTGGTCCGGAGCCGATACCCAGCAGATCGGTCGGTTGCGCGACGAGCTGCGACACCTGTGGGGCGAGATCGAACGCCTGGGACTGGAATGTGACGTTGAGCTTGATCTCGGTCCCCGCCTTTTGCATGAGGGTCGGCAGCACTTTCTCCCCCATGGTCTTTGAAATTATGTCATCGGTCGCATAGGCGATCGCGGCCGTCTGAGTCGGATAGTTTTTCTCCTTTAACGCCCGCATGACACGGTCGAATAGGTACCCTTCATCTGAGGTGTTGCGGAACGCGAACGTAAAGGGTTCGGCGAGATTGGGCGCCGAAGAGGCCATTGACATCACCGGCACGCCAGCGCGTTCAGCGGCTGGGAAGGCGACGCGGCACTCACTCGAGCTGAACGGCCCGATGATGGCCATGACTTTATCGTCGTCGGCGAGTTTACGCAGGCCGACGACTGCTTGATCGGGTTTACCTTCGGTGTCGAAGGCAATAATGCGGATCTTCTTGCCATTGACTCCACCCGACGCATTCACCTCATCGACCGCCATCTGTGCCGCAATTTGATTGGTCTTAGAAAATGTCGCAAACGGCCCGCCGCCTGAAGGCAAGTAGCCGAGCACAATCTCCTGACTCCAAGCGGGCGAAGTAGTCACTGCGGCCGCGGTTGCGAACAGCAATCCAGCAAAGAGTTTGTGCATGGTTTGATCTCCAGTTGAGCCGATTCAGATTCCTGCCGAGCCTTCAATTTGCATTGACTTCGAGAAGCCGTGACCGAGGTAGGCGTCGATCAGGCGTCCGCCGGCCAAAATTTCTTGCGGTGTTCCGGTACACATCACCCGCCCCAGTTCGAAGACGTAAGCGCGATGGGCAACAGCCAGTGCACGATGCGTGTTCTGTTCGACTAGCAGCATGGTAAGATCGCGCGTTCGATTGAGCTCGGCGATGTGCGCGAACACCTCCTCGGTAAGGCGTGGGCTTAGCCCCAAGGATGGCTCATCCAACATCATCAATTTGGGCTGCGCAAGCAACGCTCGGCCGAGCGCCAGCATCTGCTGCTCGCCGCCGGATAGCACCCAAGCCGGATTATTCCGCCGCGCCGCCAGATTGGGAAAACGAGCATAGAGATCATTGATGTCCCGACGCACGTCCTCGCTGTCCCGCCGGTTAAACGCTCCCATCAATAGATTCTCGTTGACAGTCAAGCTCCTAACTATACGGCGGCCTTCCGGGACCAGTACCAGGCCGGCCTGGACGCGGCGGGTCGCGGACAAATGGGTCAAGTCGGTGCCGTCGAAAATAATGGTGCCGGCTGCAATTCGCTCGATGCCGAGCAGTGCGCGCAGAAACGATGACTTGCCGGCGCCATTGGCGCCGAGCACGGCAACGATCTCGCCTTCATTGATATGCACGGACACGCTGCGCACCGCGTGCACACGGCCGTAGCGCACGTCGAGGTCACGCGCATCGAGCAGCATGGCTGCACTCCTTGGATGCCGCCGCCGTGCCAAGATAGATACGCTGCACAAGCGGATCATCGCGGACCTTAGCCAGCGTGCCTTCCGCTATCTTACGACCAAAGTCGAGCACCACGACGTGGTCGCATAAAGCGCCAACGAAATGCATGTCATGCTCGATGATCAACAGTGTCACCGCGGTGTCGGCGCAGATGCGATCGAGCAGTTGCTGGAGCGCTTCACTTTCGGCCGAATTCAGACCGGCGGCAGGTTCATCCAACAACAGCAGGCGTGGCCGTGCCATAATGGCTCGCACCAGTTCAACCCGTTTCTGCACGCCATATGGCAAGGTGGCGACCGTTGCGCTCTCGTACGGCGCGAGTCCGGCATCGGCCAGAGCGGCTCTGGCTTCGGCGCGCCAACGATTGTTTGGCAGGAGATTGATCGGCTGCAGAATTCCGAACAACCCGCTACAGCGGCTGTGTTGACCCACCATCACATTTTCCAATGCCGTGAGATGCGGCATCAAGCGGACGTTTTGGAAGCTGCGCGCGATACCGCGGCCGACGCGTCGTCGCGAAGGCACAGCGGAAATGTCACGGCTGTCGAAAAAAATGCCGCCGGCATCCGCCGACAACACGCCCGAGATGAGGTTGAACACCGTGGTCTTGCCCGCGCCGTTTGGTCCGATCATCGCCGTGCGCGAGCCGCGGGCCACCGCAAAACTTAGGTTTTCAATGACGCTGAGGCCGCCAAAGTGCTTGGTCACGCCTTGCAACTCGAGAATCGATAACCCGGCGTTCATGTGGCGATTTCGTTAGGCTGGCGGTTGACCGTAAAGAGCCGGCGCAGCTGCGCGCTGGTCACGAGCCCCTGCGGGCGCAGAGTCATCAAAACGATCAATGCGGCCGCGAATACCACGTAACGCCAACTCTGGCTGCCGCGCAGCAGTTCGGGCAACAAAGTGAACACTGCAGCACCGACCGGGGGACCGAGCACGGACTGGGTGCCTCCGAGCAGAACATAGAGCACGACGGTGATGCTCAAGGCGATGTTGAAATTTTGTGCCTCGATAAAGCTGAAATAATGCGCATAGAGACCGCCGCCAATGCCCGCGGTGATTGAACCGATTGTGAATGCGGCGACCTGGATCGCCCGTACGTGAAGTCCCATGAGATCGGCGGCAATCTCATCATCGTGCAACGCTCTAATGGCGATGCCGAAGCGAGTTGCAAACAATGCTGCCATAATCACCACAATCACGACGGCGAATGCCGCGATGGTCGGCCATCGTATGAAGGCGGCAACAGGATAGCCGGCAGCGCCACCAACGATTTCGAGGTTGAGGATTGTCGCCTGGACAATCTGTCCGACAGCAAAAGTAGCGAGCGCGAGATAGATGCCGCGCGTGCGCAACACGGGCACGGCGACGGCGAGCGCGACGACACCGGCGACGAGGCCTCCCAACAGGACGGCAAGTGTCGGCGCAACGGCCCAGCTATTGCTGGCATAGGCGGCCGCATAAGCGCCGATGGCAGCAAATCCGGCGAGGCCGAGATTGAGCTGCCCGGCAGCGAGCGGCAGGAAGGCGCCGTAAGCGAACACGATGTTAACGGCAAGCAGGACCAGGACCCCTTCGAAATATCCGCTCACGGTCCGCCCCGTTCCGTGGCCAGGCCGACAAAAAGACCCGCTGGCCGCACCATGAGAATGAGGAGCAGCAGACCGAAAACGCTTATGTCGACGAAATTTGCTCCGATGTAGCCCACCGATAAGACCTCGGCGATACCAATGATCAATCCACCCACAATTGCGCCCCAGACATTCCCCATGCCGCCCACGATCATTGCCGAGATGCCCTTCAATCCTATCGCTTCGCCCATGAACGGATGCACTTGACGATAATCGATGGCAAACAGTGCGCCAGCAACCGCAGCAAACAACCCGGCAAGCACAAACACCACAGGGACCAATTGCTTGACGTCGACGCCGAGCAACAGGGCCGTGTCGGAATCCTCCGCAATGGTGCGTAAACCACGGCCGAGCCGGGTGTGATGAAGCACGAGCGAAAGGCCAAGGATCGAAGCGAATGACAATCCGAGCCCGACGAGCTGCGGTACACTCACGATCAATTTGCCAAGCCGCCAATCGGCGCCGGCGAATGGGAGTTGCACCGGCCGCATTTCGGAACCCCAGATCACGACCGCGAGATGTTCGAACAGAATTAGGAACGCCATCGAACTCACCAGCGGCACGAACTGTTCGGCTCCGCGCAGCCAGTGCCACGTGAAGCGTTCAACGACCATCGATATCGCCGCGGCAATGCCGAGGGTGGCGAGGATCGCAAGCGGCCACGGCACCCCGGCCCGGCTTATTGCCCAGAATGCCATGCCTCCAATCATGAACAGGCCGGGAATGCTAAAATTGAGAAAGTTCAGAACGCCGATACTGAGCGTGAGCGCGACTGCGACCATCGCGTATACCGAACCGAGCATCAGGCCGTTGATGATCTGCTGACCGATCATGACGTCATTTGCTTTTTTACCACTTCACCAAGCGGGGCGAATCCGATCCAGCAAGAGTCCAGTGTGACGGTCGTTTGGTTGCGCGCGCTTCCCAGCAGCGCGAGCTGCATCTACTCTCGCGGACGATGATCCAAATTCGATGCGCCATTAGAAGATGATCCTGCTGCTCATGGCTTGATGGGTCACTTCTCCTGAAAATGGAGGAAATCGCCCGAAGTCCTCGCGCGCACGACGCCGCGCCTCGGAGTGCAATGCGCACTGCAGATCCGCGGGCGTGTTAAACGTCATCTGTACGAGGAGCGCCGTGCCGTCATCGCGCACCGGGAACGGATCGTTCCAGACTGCGGGCTCATGCAGCGCGAGGGTGCGAATGCCGGGAAACTCTTTGAGGATCGCGGCGTGGTGCGTCGCATAATAGTCTACAAACGCCGCTGGATCAGCGGCGGAGCCGCGATACCTTACAAAATAACAAATCATCGCCTGACGACTCCCCTCACAGCCTCATCGGTTCCCCGGCTGTCCCTGACCCCATGTCTCGTTGCTCGCGGCCGGGCGCGTGCCATCGAGCAAGGTAGAGCACGCTTTCCTTCTGAACGACGCTCATTCGGCGGCGTCGGCAGGTGCCTCGCCATTGGTCGTTTCGATAAGTTCGGTAACCTCACGCGAGCTATTGACGAGCTGCGCCGCACAGGAAGCGAACGTTCGGAATGTCGTGCGCGAGAACGGAGCAAAGAACTTGTCATTGACGGCCATGATTGCGGGAGTGATCGCGATCATCTCCTTCTCGCCATTCGGTGTGAGCCGAAGCAGCACGCCGCGTCGATCGCGTGGGTTGATCGCCTTCATTATCAGGCCAAGGCGTTCCAGCTGCCGAGTCTCCGCTGTGATGAAGGCGCTTGAGACATGCAAGACCTCCGCCACTTTGCCGACACTGACCCCGTCAACGCTCTGGAATTGCGCGATCGCAGCAAGGACGCTGTATTGCGGCCCAGTAATTCCGATGCGCCGTGCGAGATGGGTGCGGACGGTTTCCATCCGCACCGAAATGGTCAAAAGATCATAGACCAGCTGGCGAAACCGGCTATCGCCGCCGCGTTCAAGCAGGGCTGATCGAGAGACAGTCGCCGGCAGTCGAAACCCTGACGGTTTTCGATAGCTGTGCGGTCGCGGCGGCCTAGACCTCGAGGTCGACATAACCGGTGTCTTCCAGGAGCTGGCTTTCGACCGGGATGCGCAAGCTATCGTGGACCGTGTTGTAGAACTTCCAAAACCCGACCACGCAGGCGAGCTCAACGATCTGTGGTGGGGTGAGATGCTGCTTCAACCGGTTGAGAATTTCATCCGGTACGGCCGTTGGATCTTCGGACGCGGCACGTACATAGTCGAAACAGACGCGTTCGAATTCATTCTTCGGCTGGAAAGTACCGGTAATGATTGCCTGAAGCTCCGCCTCATCCATCCCCCAACCTTCGAAGTCGTTGCTACGCGGCTTTTTCAGCATAGAGCAGCTGTGCGCAGTGCAGTAAGCGCAGCCATTGATGGCGCAACAGACCACGGCAAGCTTGCGCTTGAGGAACTGGTCAAGCGTTGACGATGGATCACGCATGATATTGCTGTTAAGCCGCCATAACGTCTCCGCGATCTCTGGACGATAGGCGTAAAGCTTAAGCGCGTTCGGCAAAAAGCCCATGCGCTTCTTGTATGGTTCAACGACTGGGCGCAGACGCGAATCGAAATCTTCGTCTTTGACGTAGGGAATGAAGGGCTGTGCTTCGACGAGCATGCGCGGCGGCGGCGGTTTCACGGGTTTGTTCATGGCGTATTACTCCTCTTGGTTCGCTGTGAGCGGACTCGATCGGCTCCGTTCACAGATAATCGATCAGGCGCACCTTGCCCCAGTTTTTTGGCCAGGCGCGGTCGAAGTCATGCGGGTCATGGCGTGACTTACGGGTGGCGTCGACGCCCATCTTGCCGACGATGCGCCAGGGATATTGGCCTTCGAGGAGACGCGCCGACGGATCGTACGGGGAGCCGCGGGTATTCGGCACGATGATCACGTCGCGCGCTGGATCGCAGCGGGTTGCGATGGCGTGGTAGACGTCGCCAGCATCGTCAACATTGGTATCGGGACTGACTGCGACGACGAACTTGGTGTTAAGCCACGGTGCACCCATGGCCAGCATCAGCGCGTCATTGACCATGCCCTCGCGCGGATAATCAAATTGCAAAATGCATGACAGCGCTGCGCCCCAAGGCGGGAAGCGCACGTCTTTGACATCAAGGCCGATCTCGCTCAATCGATTATACAGGACCGCTTCGTGGCAGAGCCGCGGCAGCGTTTGGTGATCGGTATCGGGGCAGGTCTGGTGATTGCGGTAGATCGGCCGATCGGCGCGCATGGTGATGGCGGTAATCTCGACTTCCGGTAGATCTTCGTAATGCGGCAGATGATACATCGAGGGCGAGGTCACCTCGCCGACGCGGAACCGATCGTCCAGTTTGACTATCCCCTCGACCACGATCTCGGCCTGCGCCGGAACGTTGAGGTCGATGGTCTCGCACGGCACCATCTCAATATCGCGGTCCATGATGGTACCGACCATTTCCATCTCGCCCCACATGTCCATGTGCAGCCCGGAGAAGTTGGCCATGATTTCGTAGGCGGGCGGCAGCCCGAACACGAACGCGATCGGCATCGAATGTTTGCCCATCGCCAGATACTTGCGCATGATTGTGTGCGAATGCGGAGTGACAAAGCTGATGAGACCGCGGCGTGGTCCGACGGCGTGCGTCCCGGCGTGACACGAATTGTAGAATCCGGTTTGCGGATCGCGGATGATGTTCATGGCGGTGACATAAGGCCAGGCATCAGCATCTTTGTGCTTTGGGATTGGCAGGGTGGTCCAATCCACTTGCCCGCCGGTGTTGATGATCTCCTTCACGGGACCGGTCTTGACCAGCCGGAAACCGCGCGGCGGCTGGCGCAGGCGAAAGGCGAGCGCCTTGAGGTAGTCCGCGGGCGCAACCCCGAGGGCGCGCGCTTGTGTTGTTCGGTTCTTCACCAGGATGTCGCACAGCCGGAACCCCGGTTTTTCGATGATGTTATCGAACACGATCGGCACGTCGCTTTGCGCCGAGAGCGCACCGATGTCATCGATAGAGACCGGCTTTTTAATGTGGGTGACGATGTCGGCGTTGGTTTCGAGATAATCGCGCAACGACCCGTCAAGTGCCGGTGCATTCGGTAGCGCCGAAGGCATGATGGCGGCTTGGCTCATCGGGTCGCCTCGGGAATTACTTAAGTAACTTTGCTAATTTGCCGGGCCGATGTCAATGCTCCAGTGCACAGGAAACCCGAACGCGGTTCCCCGGCATAGCCCGGAAACGATCGCTGGCCCTGAAGTCGTGCGTCCAATCTTGCTGTGATGCACATCGGCTTTCCGTCAGTGTGATAGTGTGGCCGCCTCGGACTTTGGATGCGGTCTTGCAACGGCGCGAGTTCCCCGTCCGCAGTCGCCGCCGGTTGGCTGTTGGCGGCGCCGAGCCAGCCGGGAATGATCAACCGAAGGAAACTGAACGATGTCGGAACCTGTCTGGAACAAGTTTCTCACCGAGCGAGATAAAGCCGTGTTTGCCAAGTCTGGCTACGGCGCGCGCGGCGGCTTCGGCAAGCGGCCGGCGCTGCTCATTATCGATGTAAACTGGGCGTTCTGTGGCGATCGGCCGGAGCCGATTCTTGAATCGATCAAGCGCTGGCGTAATTCTTGCGGCGAGGATGCCTGGACGGCGTTGCCTTATATCTGCTCGCTGATAGACAAATGCCACGACAAAGGCGTGCCGGTGATCTACACGACCGGTGTGCGCCGCGAGGACAATTGGGATTCCGGTTCGTGGGGCTGGAAGAATTCGCGCAACGAGGAAGATCGCCGCGCTATTGTGACCAATCTTGACGGCGACGAAATCGTGACGCCGATCGCGCCCGCGCCTCATGACATCGTGGTGCTCAAGCAAAAGCCGTCAGGCTTTTTCGGCACCAATATGGCGAGCTATTTGACGCTACTTGGTTGCGACAGCGTCGTTGTCACCGGGACCACCACATCAGGGTGCGTGCGCGCTACGGTGCTCGACGCGTTTAGCCTCAATTACCGGGTCGCGCTCGCCGAGGAGGGCTGCTTCGACCGCTCCCAGGCCAGCCACGCAATCAACCTCTGCGACATGAATGCGAAATATGCCGACGTGGTGAAGACCGCCGAAATCCTCGCCTATCTTGAGAGCTTGCCGAGCGGCATGTTCGATTTGCCCAAGGGCACGGCCGTCGCGGCGCATGAAATCGAAGCCGCATTGTAGAAGAACGTTTTTGTTCCTGTTGCAGCGTGCATCCAATGGTTGACTCACTCGGCTTTCGTCTGAAGCTCGGCATTATTGCCCCGTCAACGAATACGTCGGTGCAGCCGGAAATGGACGCGATGCGTCCATACGGGGTCACCAATCACTTCGGCCGTCTCTACATTCCGGACGATCCCATCGAGAACGATGATGATTTCAACAAGCTGATGGTCAACATTCGGACCACAATGGAAGACGCAGCCCGCGTGGTGATGACGTGCCGGCCGCATCGTCTTGTTCTTGGGATGTCCTCGGAGACATTCTGGGATGGCCTCGGAGGCAGCAAGCGTCTCATAGCGCGGATGCAGGAAGTGACGGGCGGTGCGCCTGTGACCACCGGGGCCGAAGCGGTACGCGCCGCCTTGACAACCTACGGCAATATTCATCGTATCGCGGTGATCACGCCCTATATGCCGGTCGGCGATGCGCAGGTCCGGCAGTTCTTCGAGGATTGTGGCTTTGAAATTGTCGCGCTGAAAGGATTGAAGTGCAGCAGTCCTGTGCAAATTGCGCATGTGAGTGAAAAGCAGTTGCGGGACGCAATCATCGAGGTTGACGATTCGGCAGTAGAAGCGATTGTTCAGGTCGGGACCAACCTGGCAATGGCTCGTCTCGCTGGTATCGCAGAATTTTGGATCGACAAGCCGGTGCTCGCGATCAATACCGCGATTTACTGGCACGCTCTGCGACAGAGCGGGGTGACGGATCGCGTCCCGGGCTTTGGATCTCTTCTTCTTGAACATTGACCGCCGACGCTACGGCGTTCATGGTTTCTGCCAAGATCTCAAGGATACCTTAGAGAAAAACCGGGCGTCCGTGATGGCCGCCACACGCCGATAAGCGTCGCGCGGAGCCCACGCTGCGCCGAGTCAGGTGGTTACTCATTCTGAGATGTCTTCCTTGAGATCTCTGGCGACGTCGTCGAGCGCGCGCTCTAGCCGTAGGCCGATTTCGTCGATGTCGTCGATCTCAATAACGAGCGGGGGTGCGAACACTAAGCGGTCGCCGATTACACGGAGGATTAGTCCGTGACGCAGCGCAGCGGTGTCAACCCGCGCACCCACCTTGAGCGCGCTGTCGAAAGGAATACGTTTTTCACCATCCTGCATCAACTCCATACCGAAGATCAGTCCCGTTCCTCGCACGTCTCCGACAAGCGGGTGTGCCCTTAGCCGACCAAGCGTTGATTGCAGAACCGCGCCAAGCGCCTTGGCGCGCGTAACGATATCCATCTCGGCGTAGATTTTCTGCGCTTCGAGCGCGACTGCGGCTGCCACTGGGTGACCTGCGTAAGTGAACCCATGCGCGAAATTGCCGAACTTATCCGACTGCTCAAGCATTGCCTTGTGGACCCGATCGTTGATCAAGACGGCAGAAATCGGCAGCATCGCAGCGGATAGCGCTTTGGCCGACGTCAGCATATCGGGCCGAATGCCAAAGGTCTGGCAGCCCCACATTTCGCCGGTGCGCGCAAAACCGCAGATCACTTCATCGGCAACAAACAAAATGTCGTACTTGCGCAAAACCCCCTGAACCTTTTCGAAATAGTCCTGCGGCGGGAGGATCGCGCCGCCGGCACCCATGACCGGCTCGGCGAAGAACGCAGCAATGGTGTCGGGACCTTCCGCTTCGATCAACGCCTCAAGCGCTTTGGCCATGCGAGTTGAAAACTCAATCTCGGTCTCGTCCGGCTCGTGACGACGGTAATAGTGGGGAAATTCAGTGTGCTTGAAGTTCGCGAATGGCAAGCCGAAGCCCGCGTGCATGTCCGGTTTTCCCGAGAGACTCACGGCTGCGCAGGTATTGCCATGGTAGGCCATCTGGCGCGCGATGATCTTCGTGCGCTGGGGCTGACCGACGGCGTTCCAATAATACCAGGCAAGTTTAATGGCAGTGTCGTTCGCCTCCGAGCCGGAACATTGAAATACCACGCGGGCCATTGGCACCGGCGCGATTTTGAGTAGTTCTTCGGCCAGCGCGATCGCCGGTTCGCTCGAGCGATGGCGATAAAGGTGATAGTAGCCGAGATTTCGCATCTGCTCGTAGGCGACTTTGGCGAGCCGATCGGATGAAAAGCCGAGCGAGGCGCACCACAGCCCTGCGATCGATTCGATATATTCGCGGCCGGAATTGTCGTATACGCGGCAACCATCGCCGCGCGTGATGACCAGCGGGCCTTCTTGCTGGTGTTTGCGCAGATCGGTCTGCATATGCACGAGGCTTGCGACGTCGCGTGCCTCGATCGAGTTCGGAATATAGGTCACGTTTTATCCTCGGCTGCAGCAATCTTGCGCAAACCGGTTGGGTCTGTAACACCGTAATCGCGTGTTGCTGCCGAAGCGCTCACATAACCATCGAGTAGGTCGCGACCGATCGCCGCCGGATCGCGATCGGTTGCCGGGCCAAAACCGCCGGAGCCGGGTGTTAACATATCAATGATGGCACCAGCCGGCGCGGCAAATGCACCCTTGCTCGGGAGAGACCGCGTGACGCCGTCCGGAGTCGTGAGCGTCACGACGGCCGCGGCACCAGCGCCGCCGCCGCGCAGACCAAACGGCGGCGAGGTCATCCGCTCCATGCATAGCGCCCCGGTCGCATCGGCACCCTCCAACATGCGCCAAACGCGCTTTGCGCCGCATCCACCGCGGTAACGGCCAGCACCGCCGGAATCCGGGTTCACCGCATAGCATTCAACGCGTACGGGAAAGGCCATCTCCAGCACTTCTACTGGAGTATTCATCGTGTTGGAGATGCCGCTGGCGATGCAGTTGATACCGTCCTTGTTTGGTCGTGCCCCGAACCCGCCCTTGATCGTTTCGTAGGACACGTAGTGCCGACCATTGCGCGGATCTACACCGCCGAGAGTCAAGATCGCCGATGTACCCTGACTGCAGGCCATCACCTGCTCTGGCATGAAGTTGACGAGCGCGCCCATGACCATGTCGGCCACCCGATGCGATATCTCATGGTTCGCATAGACAACGGGAGCCGGAAATTCCGCGTTCACGACGGAGCCTTTTGGAGCCCTGATTTCGATCGTGCGCCAGCAGCCGGAATTCGGAGGAATGAGATTATTTGGGTCGATCGCGGTTTTCAGGCCGCAATAGACGCCCGATGCCGTGACCGAGAGTGGCGCGTTCATTGGACCTTTGACCTGCGGGTCGGTACCGGCAAAATCGACAATCAGCCGGTCTGCGATCTTCTGCACCGAGAGTTGGATGCGGAATCGCGCATCGGCGCCGGAGGGATCATCGGGGATACCGTCGCCATCGCAGAAATCTTCGAAACGACCTTCGCCGTCAGGCAGATCCATCAATGCCGCGCGCATCAGCCGTTCCGAGTAATCCATGACCTGCGTCATGTAGCCGATCAGCCCGGCGCTCCCATAACGCTGAGCGAGCGCTTTCAGACGCTCGGTTGCACGCAGCGTTGCAGCGAGCTGGGCGCCGAGATCGCCTTTGCGCTCGTCGGGCGTGCGGACATTCGCAAAAATGAGCTTCTCAAGATCCACATTGAGGACGCCACCGCTGACGAGCCGCAATGGCGGGATCCGGAGCCCTTCGCCAAAGATTTGCGTCACCGCGCCGTAGCTTCCGGGCGTGGCAGAGCCAATATCCGGCCAATGCGCGCGCAGGCAGGTGTAGCCGAGGAGTTCGCCACCGTGAAATGCCGGCCGGATCACGTTCACGTCCGGCAAGTGGCTGCCCCCGAAGTAGGGGTCGTTGTGGACAAAAACGTCGCTGTCGTGCACGTCCGATGCGAAAACGGCGACAACAGCGCGGACTGCATCGGGCATCGAGCCGAGGTGAATGGGTAGGTCAGGTCCCTGTGCGACCATCTCGCCCCGAACGTCGAAGACGCCGCAGGAATAATCGCCGGCTGACTTCAATAGCGGCGAATACGCAGTCTTTGCCAGGACAACCCGCATCTCCTCGGCGATTTTATAAAGACTGTTTTTGACAATCTCGAAAGTAGCGGGATCAGACTTTTGCAGCATGTCTGTCATTGTTGCATTACCCGTGCATCAATCGTGTTAGCACCACAAATCCATCGTCGTTGACGTTTGCCTGCCATCGCGGTGGCACAAGAATGGTGGACTCAAGCGATTCGATCACAGCCGGACCCACCAGCTTAAGGCCTAATGAGATCAGCCGACGATCGTAGATCGGCGCGTCGACCTCGCCAGTTTCATGGAACCAGACTTGGCGTCGGGATTTGATTGCATCCGTGCCGGCATGCGCGGGTATATCCCGGATCACCAGCGGCGGGATCGTGCCAATCGCTGCGACGCGAACATTGACGATTTTTACCGGCTCGCTGCGATTGTCATGGCCATAAGTTTGCAGATGGCGAGAGTGAAACGCTTCGGCGATTTGCTGCAAGGTCGTTTGATCAATCGGGTGAGGTGGAACCGGTATTGTGAGCTCATAGGATTGACGCTGGTAACGTGCATCAACCGCGCGCTCGAAGCGCCGACGTTCGGCGGCGATACCGGCACGATCGAGCATGGCACCTCCCTTATTCTCCAGTGCTATGAAGGCAGCCTCTACTGCCGCGGGATCGGCGGTATCGGTCGTGATGAACAGCGTCTGTACATAATCACGCTTTAAGTCGGTGGCGATGAGACCGAGCGCCGAAAAAGCTCCGGGGATCGGCGGGCAAATCACTTCGACAATGCCGAGCTCACTGGCGAGCGCTGCGGCATGCAGAGGCCCCGCTCCGCCAAAAGCGGCAAGCACAAAATCGCGCGGATCATGGCCGCGTTGGACGGAAACAATTTTCAGAGCCTCGGCCATGGCATGATTGACAATATCGATGACAGCAGCCGCGGCTGTGCGGGAATCGACACCAAGGAGTTTGGCGAGCCGGCCGTGAACGGCATCTGTGGCTGCCGCATGATCGATCGGAAGCTCACCTCCAAGCAGCGACTCCTTATCTAGATAGCCGAGCAAGAGGTTGCAGTCGGTGACGGTCGGGGCGGTGCCGCCGCGCGCGTAGCAAGCGGGGCCGGGATCGGCACCGGCGCTCTTGGGCCCGACGCGTAGCGCTCCGGCCCGGTCGATCCATGCGATCGATCCGCCGCCGGCCGATACTTCGGCCAGATCAATGACCGGCAAGCGAACCGGATGACCGGTGCCACTGGTCCATCGCATCATGCTCGATCCGCCGCCGACTTCGTACTCCGGCGTGGTGTCGTACCGACCATCGCGAATGAGGCTTGCCTTGGCCGTCGTCCCACCCATGTCAAACGACAGCAGGTTTTGCCGCCCGGTTTGTCGCGCTATGAGTGCGGCCGCGACAACGCCGGCCGCAGGACCCGATTCGACCGCCATGGCCGGGATGGCAATGGCTTCGTCCGCTTCAAGAATGCCGCCGTTCGATCCCATCAGGTAGAGCGGCGGCAGCTTGCGGCTGCGCGTTACCTGTTCCAGTCGCGCCAGGTAGGAGGCGAGAATTGGCCCGACATAGGCACAAACGGCGGTCGTGCTGGTGCGCTCGAACTCCCTAATCTCGGGCAACACATCTGATGACAAGTAGACAGGCACGTCTGGCAATGCCGCTCGTAGCCGTGCGCCGAGTCGATGTTCGTGCACGGGATTAAGGAAGCTGAACACGAGCGAGACGGCAATTGCATCGACCCCCGTCGTTTTCAGAGCTGTGATCAGTTCATCGACTTCGCTTTCGGCAAGCGGTGTGACGATCTTGCCGTCCGCACCGATACGTTCACTGATTTCAAACCTGCGCCGGCGCGGGATCAGCGTGGCTGGTGCGTCCTGGAACAAATCGTAGAGGTTTGCACGCGCCGAGCGTCGAAGCTCCAGGACGTCGCGAAAGCCGCGCGTCGTAATCAACGCCGCACGCGCCCCCTTTTCCTCAAGGATGGCATTGGTCACCACAGTGGTCGCATGCGACAGGAGGCCCACTTCGGCGTTGACCACATCGCAGCGGCTCATTGCCGATTCAAGCGCATGCAGTACGCCTTCGGCGAGATCACCGGGTGTCGTCGGCACTTTCGCCACACCAATGCGTCCGCTGGCCTCTTCGACAACGGCAACGTCCGTGAAGGTCCCGCCGATATCGACGCCGATCCGCCAGACCATGCAACATGTTCTCCCTTGCGGCGGAATTATTGTAGACTGACGCTCAAATTGGCTCACGCCGCTTGGCCGGTATATTGAGCGGGCTCATCAAGAACAGCAATCATGACCCGCATTCTTCATCGCCAAATTAGCCATTCCTACCCAGTCGCCGCCACCGCCCGCGGCATCATGATCCGCGACAGTGCCGGCAAGGAATACATCGATGCATCCGGTGGCGCGGCAGTGTCGTGTCTTGGCCACTCGCATCCGGACGTGCTAGCGGCGATGCACAAACAGCTCGACCAGCTCGCTTACGCGCATACTAGCTTTTTCACATCGCAGGTCGCAGAGGAGCTGGCTGATGATCTCATTGCCCATGCGCCAGACGGCATTAGTCGCGTCTTTTACGTTAGCGGCGGCTCAGAAGCGGTCGAGGCCGCGCTGAAACTCGCGCGCCAATATTTCGTCGAACGTGGAGAACTGCAACGGCGTTTCATCATCGCGCGCCGTCAGAGCTATCATGGTGTTACGCTCGGTGCGCTCGCGGTTAGCGGGCGAGAATGGCAGCGCAAACAATTCGGTCCGCTAATGATCGAAACGTATCATGTTTCGCCGGCTTACGAATATCGCGGCAAGCGTGCCGGTGAGACGGCAGAAGCCTATGGTTTGCGCTTAGCTGAAGAACTCGAAGGCAAGATCGATGAACTTGGCGGCGAAAACGTCATCGCCTTTGTCGCCGAAACGGTGGTCGGAGCCACTCTGGGTGCAGTGCCGGCAGTGCCCGGTTATTTCAAGCGCGTGCGCGAGATCTGCAACCGCCACGGCATCTTGCTCATTCTGGATGAGGTGATGTGCGGCATGGGTCGCACCGGCACACTGCACGCCTGCGAGCAAGAGGGGATCAGCCCCGACGTGATGGCCATCGCCAAGGGTCTCGGCGGCGGTTACGCACCGATCGGCGCGCTGCTGATCCAGAACAAGATTTTCAGCACGATTGCCGAGGGCTCAGGTGCTTTCCTGCACAGCCACACCTATATGGGTCATCCGCTGGCCTGCGCCGCGGCTTTGGCCGTGCAGCGGGTGATACGGCGCGATACGCTGCTAGAGAACGTCCGCCGACAGGGCGATTATCTTTCGCGCCGCCTCAACGAACGGTTCGGCAATCATCCGTATGTCGGCGACTTGCGCGGCCGCGGCCTCTTTCAAGGGATCGAGATCGTATCCGATCGCGGTACCAAAGAACCGTTCGATCCATCGTACAAGCTGCATGCGCGGATCAAGCACGAAGCCATGGCACGCGGATTGATGGTTTATCCGATGGGCGGAACGGTCGACGGCACGCGGGGAGACCACGTCCTGCTGGCGCTGCCCTTCATCATCGACAGCGCCGCGATCGACACGATCGTCGAACGGTTGGGAGACGCAATCGATGCCGCCGTAGCGGCCTAAGAGAGAACGGAGCAGGGAGATGATACAGGGGATGCGAAGCACTCGGCTAGCGGCGGCGGCTTTATTCGCGTTCGCATCGTTCGTGGCACCGGCCCTGGCGCAACAGAAATTCGTCACCATCGGGACCGGCGGCGTTACTGGCGCAGAACAGCCTGTCGATCGCCGAGCTGCCAGTTGTTAAGTGGGCCTGTGATGTTTCTTGGTAAAGCTCGTTTGCACGGCGCGGCGTCATGCGACGTCGATTTGAGTATAATGACGGAGGTGAGACTAGGGCTCGCGCTCTACCGTACCCCCTGGGCGTGTTTGGAATGACTGCACCGGCATCTAACATTATCACCCGGGTGGCTTATGGCATGCGCCAGCTGCCGCGCATCGCGTGGTATCTTGGACATGGTCTGGCACTGCGCCGACTTGCGGAGGCAACACGACGAAGTGACGGTGCAAAAACACGGTGGCACGTCCACACCGATGGACCGGTGCCAGACCGCAGCCAAATCTACGCAGATATGGCGAGGTTATTTTTGCAGGACCTCGCCAATGTGGAGTGCGGCATTTATCCCCTTCCCGCTGATCATGACGGATCGCTGTTCACGCTTGTTAATCGCTCCCGCCTATTCTTTGAGGATCTACCCCAGGTCCATCGCCGCCGCGAGCGGCGGGCATACAACGAAATCCGCAACAGCAACACCCGCAGCAAGCGGCCGCGCTACTACCTGCAGAATTTCCATTTTCAATCGGGCGGCTGGATGACGGATGATTCCGCCGAGCGATACGACACCCAGGTTGAAGTGCTGCTCAACGGAACGGCCAACGCGATGCGGCGCCAAGCTTTGCCGCAGCTCCATGAGCTGTTTGCCGGACGCGATCAGCGCCAGTTGCACCTTCTCGACATTGGCTGTGGCACGGGACGATTTCTCGACTTCGTCAAGCAAGCCTGGCCGCGACTTCAGATCGTCGGGCTCGATATGTCCGACGCTTATGTTAGACACGCAAAAACTCATTTGAGGCACTGGTCACGGACCCGGTTGGTTGTCGGCAAGGTTGAAGCCATCCCGTTGGCGGACAATAGCCAACATGCCGTCACCAGCATTTTTTTGTTTCATGAATTGCCGCCGAAGGTGCGGCGCAGCGCATTGCGTGAATGTGCTCGGGTGCTCAAGCCAGGTGGGCGCTTGATCGTTTTGGATTCGTTGCAACGCGATGATCGGCCGGATTACGAAGGTTTGCTACAACGGTTCCCACAAAATTATCATGAACCGTACTATTCGAGTTACACAAAGGAAGACTTCGGTGAACTCGCTTCAGGGTGCGGTCTTATTCATGTGCGCAGCGTGATGGCGTTCGTTTCCAAGATTATGGTTTTCGACAAAAGCCAAAAGTCCGGCACGAGGCCACATGGGTAATCAGCACGTTCAGCGCTCTCGCGCCTGAAAACAACCCCACGCCCTTAGCCGTTTTCGTCGATAAACCCGATCCGACGATGCTCGATGGCTGCGGGCCCTTCGATCGATCAAATGGTTCGTTTTGTAATTCGGCATCATGCGGCCTACGCTTTTTTCAGCTGCCGCTTCCTTTAGCCGTACCCCCGGGCCGCCACCGTTCTCGTCGATGAACTCGACCGGTAACTTGGTTAGGCGTTACGCCGCTTTCCAGAAGCGCGGCGAGGGCCGCAAGTGGCACCGTCGTTTCGACTTTATTCTGCGCGATCATGCGCGGTCGGTTTCGCCAATGTTGATTCGTTTGTGGCGCAGCAAATTGCGCTAAGTCACCATCCTGAATCCGACAACTGCGAAGTGATGATCAAACGTGTAGGCGAGCCGTATTCGCGCACGCTTCATGATGACGAAGCTGCTTGCGTCGACAGCGGACAATTTGTGGAGGTCGGAGCGCCGGAAATATTCCCATGACCGCTGCAGATCGCGTAGCTCGCACGGAAGGATTTCGAGAGCGCCCGGCCGCGTCACCCACTCCTTCCACGCCAAAGCGACATCCCTATTGGCGTTGCGATCGAGAAACGTGAATGTCTCGATGACCACGGGGACAGAGGTGTGAAGCCTAGCGCCGGCGGCACGCAACAGGCCCCATTGCTCCCGCGCCCGCTCATGCAACGGGTCGCGAGACAGCGCCAGCGCAATCCACGCGCCGCTGTCGACAAAGACTGCCTCGCTTTGTGATCACGTCTCGTCGTGAACGCTATCGTGGTCGAGCGAACTGCGCTTAGGCGCACCATCCCAGATTGCAATCGGACCTTCGGCCGCCGGCATCAGCACGACTTTACGCACCGCCTCGCGGACCAGCGCCGCTACGCTACGCCGCGACCGTGCGGCCACGCGAGGCGCAGTCCACACATGATCGAAAAAACGTAAGCCCCGCTGTGGGACTCACCTGCTCTGGGCAAGCGGTATCGCCATTATTGTCGGACTATTCTTGCAGCGGTAGGTAGTGCGATCGAGGCCTCAACAATGCCCTCGATCAGGTCACTTGACGTACCGACGTCTCCTCGACTTCCGTGACGGTTATTACGCCCGGAGCGGGTCGCTCGATCACATCAAGAGCGACCGTTTCGACGGCCGGAGTGACAGGCTGTTTTACTTTCCGCGAGGGCTTCTTCACTGGTGTGCGTTTGGGCTTCGCCCTGGCAACCGTTCGCTTTGTCGCTTTCGCAGATTTGGACACCCTACGTGCCTTAACGCGTTTAGCTGAGTTTCCTCGGCGCGCTCGCTTTTGTACTTTTGATGCCTTCTTGCGTTTAGCCATTATCGCCCCCTTGGTCTGGTTCGTTCCCGCAACGCATTGATGCCAGATCAAGAGACAACCGACCAACGATCCCACGAGTTATCAACAGATGATCTTGCTAGCGCCTTAGGGCAACGCTCACGGCCCAAGAGTGATCTCTGGCTCGGTGCATCCCCCGAGCTAAACTAAGACACGCCTTTACATACGCCCTTCACACTATTCGGGAGGATTGCCGTTGGCGTCCACGATGCGCTGAATTGTGTGATCGCAAGCCGAGCATGTAAAGATTTGTCGCTCGTAAAGAAGATCGTAATCCGGATGCGGACTGCGTCTCGTTAGGTACGACCGTTTGCCGCAATGCGGGCACACTGGTCTATCGATTGCGCCAAAGCTTGGCGACTGCAATTGCTGATTCGACATGCCCCCAACCCCATGCCAGCAATCGCGTGGGAATGTGGCTGGACGTAGGCAGGCGGAGGGCTGGAGAGGCTGCATAACAGATGTCGCGATGGTCAAATAACGCAGCTATCGATAGCTACCGGGAGGGAGTTTTTTCACACCATCGGAAATAATGGCAGTGATTTGCATGATTTGTTGGCTCAGTTCCGTATATTCCGCAACGTCGCGTTGAATGCGATCACCGGCGTTTTGTAGCTGTTTGCGCAGGGCTTGGAGTTGACTGATCAGCTTCTCAATCTCGCGGCTCGGGGCATCTGACACTCGGCGCAACAACGAGGCAAGATCGTCGGCCGACATTTTGACGTCATCGCTCTCGGTTTGGCCACGCGCTAATTCGCGAATATTTCGCCTGACTTCCATTTCCGATGATTTTTCGATCTCATCAGATCCTGGTGGTTTGGTTATATTCATGATTGCACCCCTAATATGGCCCGGTTGAGGGCGCGCGCCAACGAACTGTGACGACTTCGCGACCCAATAAACTTCGCCCCCAACAGAGTTGCCGCGGTCGCGACCGGGGTTAACCACTTAGACTGAGTCGGCCCGCAGGTCAGCGGCCAAGCTACTCGACGGCGACAGGCGCGGCGATTAAAAAGTGCCCGGGTGAAATCAGCTCGCCTCTATTGCCAAATACACAGACGATGATTGATCAACTTCCATTGGCTTGGAAGCTTGTATGTCAGGATCGATCACTCTGCGGAAGAGGCTAAATGCAAATCCGGAGCGCCGCTATTTCATCGGCGGCTCCGACGCCCCGGTCATGTGGGCATTGGGGATTAAGTACAGATCTTGCCGACGAGCTCACCGGTTCATTTGATCAGCGCGTTAGCTCGGTCAATTATTCCTTGGGGCACGTCGATCCCGAGAGATTTTGCGCTCCTGAGGTTGACGATTAGGTCGAGCTCTTCGGATTGATACATTGCCAGTTCTGCCGGCGCGGCGCCCTTGAGGACCAAGCCACTCCACATCCCTGCTTGGTGATACAGTTCCGTCAATCTATTCCCGTAGCTCAGTAGACCGCCGGCGGCCGTGAAAGCAGCGCCTTCGAAGATTGCCGGAATGCGGTAACGTGCGGCCAAGGAGCCGAGGGCACCGCTGGCGCTGAGAAAAAAGTCATCATCCGCGACGACGAGGCCACTCGCTTGCGCCTGGACCAATTCAGTAAATGCACCGCCGAAGTTATGGCCGCTGCTTGCGCGAACAAGTTTGATCTGCACTCCAATAGCTTGAGCAGCCGTAACAGCATCGTGAATTTGCGCGTCAGCATTCGAATTCTGAGGATTAACCAGAACACCAAATCCAGCGGCAGTTGGAATCGCCTCGTGCAGTAGTTCCAAGCGTTTCTGTTCTCGGCCAGCGGCCATGCTGGTCGCACCCGTCAGATTCCCTCCCGGATGATTGAGACTAGCGACAAGTCCGAGACTGACCGGATTCGGGCCCACGGCAATAACGATGGGGATTGTTGCCGTCGCCCCTTTTGCGGCGAGCGCGGCTGGTGCGCCAAGGGCGCTTATCAACGAAACTTGTCGAGTGACCAAGTCGGCCGCAAGGCCTGGCAGTCGGGGATAATCACCTTCTGCAGAGTAGTATTGCACTGTGAGGTTTTGATTTCGCACGAAGCCTTCAATCTTAAGTCCTTCGTAGAAGGCGGTCAGTTTTGCCGAGGTCGCGGCCGAACTATCCAGGATCCCAATCGTTGGCGCTGCGGCTCGCTGTGCACGCGCATTTGCCGGAAGCGCCGCCGCTCCGATCGTAGCGATGCACATTCGCCGTGTGATCCGGCCAATCATTTTTTAATCTCGTCAGCGGCAATCATATCGGGACGGCACGGCAATCGAATACCAAACCATGGCATTCCCGGCCACGGTGCGTCGCGCTCCCCGACCAAAATTGGGTTCGTTGTCTAATCGCGCGTCGCTCGTCAACGATCTTTTTGCTGCACGTTGATTGATGCCCGATGCCGGGATCAGGGTTGTCTCCGCGGTCGGCATGAAGCCGCCGCATGATGGGTGTTCGAAGGTGCGGCCTCCCAAGGTTTTGCACGCGGTCCGGATCGGCCGCAACGAACCCACGGGAATGACCTCACCCACGTCCCGGCAGGGACATCGTGGTTCGACGAGCGAAGAACGTACAAACACGGTCAGCTCACTGTTCGACTATGGCGTGGCGGCGCCGAGTGTGGGATTGAATGGTGTGCCAGACTTCCACATCGCGTGAAGGACCACCGCCATTCTGCGAGCCAGTGCGGTAGCAGCGCGTTTGAATCCGAGGCGCTTCCACAGCATGAGGCCCCAACGGCGAAGCGCGCTTTCCTTACGGACCCGCGTCAAGAGCACAGCCGCGGCTTCATAAAGGAGCGCGCGCAGCTGGCGATCACCGCGTCGCGAGATGTGGCCGTCGTAATCGACTTCTCCCGACTGGAAGCGTCGGGGTGTGAGCCCGAGCCAGGCAGCAACAGCGCGCGACCGTTTGAAGGTATCGGGCTTCTCCAGTGCGGCGACATACGCCACGGCCGTGATGGGTCCGACGCCCGGCATGCTCATGAGCATGCGACAGGTCGCATCCCCCTGCACTGATCTGATGAGACGATGGTCAAGAGCGGCGCACTTGCTGCGCGCCATCTCTCGCGCTTGAAGGAGTGGCATAATGACTGCAACGATCTCTCCGTCGTCCATTATCAGAGCGCGAACATTCTTTTCGAATAGTCCGCCTGCCCCCTTTGGCACGATCCGGCCGAACGTCTTCAGGATGCCACGGATCTGGTTTTCAAGTGCCAGCGACATGCTTAGCAACTGACTACGGGCGCCAAGCAGTGCTTTCGCCAGCATAGCGCTACGGCTTTTGACCCTGACCTCGCGGTACCAACCGGCACGCACCAAATGCGCCAGTCCCTCGGCGTCGTTGGCGTCGGTTTTGTTCACCTTCATGTCGAGCGCTTTCTTGGCGTGACGCGCATCCAGACAGACCATCGGTAAGCCCTCGGCCGTGAATGCAGTCCAAAGCCAGGCGGTCAATGGTCCAGTCTCGAGACCAATGCGCACCGCAGTGGGAGCGTACCGACGCACCGCGGCAGCGATCGCAGCGGGGTCAGTGGCGCATCGGCCACGCCACAGCCGGTTGCCTGCTCCATCAAGCACGTGAAGCTTCGTCTCTTTCAGCGATACATCGAGTCCGACGTACTGTGTCATGGCTGCTCCCTCCGGATGCTTGTGTTGCGACGATCAAGCTGTATCCGAGTCGCACGAAGTCATCCGTCATCGGCTCGCGCGATTACCGCCATGTTTTGTAATTTGCGTTCGGCCTGGCGTCCAATTCGCAAGAATCGCACTCTAGGCGTACAATACTTTCGGCTGCAACTTCATCATTAGAAATTCCTCTTTGCTGGCCAGCTGAAAAAAATCTTTAATCTGATCGGACCGGCGGAGGGATAATGACCGCGCGAGACATACCCATCGCTTCAAAGACTAACGATCGCGAATATTTGCGTTACTTACTGAACACTATTGCACTTATTACACTGGCTCTGTCTTTTATTGTTGGAACGATGGCGCTCCATGGATTGCGCGACCACATTGCAACCTTTCATGGATCTGACGAAGAATTATTTCACTATCCAATAATCCTTAAGTTCGCTGAAACCCTTCCCCAAAATGACACTCTGGGACTACAATTCAGGAACAACACCCTTGTTTCATGTTTTCTTTTCAGTAACTGCCCTATTGCACAAGATTCCGACACTAAGCGCAATGCTGAAAGTATTCAGCGATCACCCCGGCGGTCCTTATGCGGCGGCCTGCTTGCCCCACAACACCTGCGTCGCGATCCGCGCACCTTCGACTAACGATTTTAATTTCGCCCACATAATGGTCGGGTGCACGCGGCGGGCGAATGGGCTCTGCGCGAAGCCACAATCGGTACCTCCCATAACGTTCTCGCGCCCGACTATCTTAGCGAGCCGCACGATGCGCTCTGCGACCAGTTCTGGATGCTCGACGATGTTGGTGGCGTGGCTAATCACACCGGGAATCAAAATTTTGCCGGGCGCAAGCTTGACGCTTTCCCACACTCGCCACTCGTGAGCGTGGCGTGGATTAGCAGCCTCGAATGAGTAATGGCCCGTGCGCACCTGCAACAAGAGGCCGATGATGTCCTTAAGTGGCACGTCGAAGGCGTGCGGGCCGTTCCAGCTACCCCAACAGATGTGATAGCGCGAGCGCTCTTCGGGAATGTCACGCAGCGCGTGATTAAGCGCATCAATACGCATCTGCGCCCAGCGTAGATACTGCGCATTTGACATCGGCGGCACCATGCGCTCGTGCATATAGGGCAGGAACGCATCGTCGATCTGGACGTAGAGACCGGCGTCTACAATGGCTTTGTATTCCTGGTGCAACGCTTCGGCGAGCGCAAAGAGGTAGCTCTCTTCATCTTTGTAGTGCTCGATTTTGGCTCCAGGCAGCGCGCTCGCCGGCGCCACCACCGGGAGAAAGCCTGCGAGCGTGGGGTATTGCTGCTTGGCCTTGGCCAGACCGGCGGTGATGTTGTTGATGTCGCGGGAGACCTGGTTTTGGCCTGAATAGGTAATCGGCCCGTTGACGACGACGCGATAGCCCAGCCTTTTGCCTAACCCGGTGGCGGCGTCGTACTCGGCATAGAATTCCGGAAACGCCTGGCGGTCCTGGCCACCTGACATCGAAGCCATCGGATCCTGTAGTTCCTCAGGCGTGGCCGGCCGCACGGCAATGCCTTTAAGGCGTTTGAAGATGTAGAACGCCCAATTGAGCCCCTTACTAAATTCACCATCACTGACAATGTCGATGCCGACCTCCGCCTGCTGGCGCACCACCTCGGTTACGCACTCGGCCAGGCAGGCTTCGAACGCCGCCTCATCATAGGGCTTGCCATCTTCGATGGATCGCCAGAACTCGATCAGCTTCGGCGGCCGGATCAAGCTGCCGACGTGAGTGGTGAGGATGCGATCAGTGTGCGGTGGCACAGTGCGTCTCCTTACGGCGGAAGAAGTTTCATTTCAGTTCGAATAACGCTGTGGCAGAACTCTTAGTTTTTGAAGTGCGGCATTACTTCTTGTGCAAACAACCTCATTGAGCGTTCGGCATCCGCTTGGCTGATCATTCCGAAATTCACCTGAAGGGATGCAGATTCAAAGCCGTCCACCTGAGCGTTATAAGCGCTAATAGCCTTGCGGATATCATCAGGCGTACCAATCCAGGCGCAGCCTTTTGCGACCTGCGATTCGAAATTCTCCTTAGACAGGAGTTCGATCATGTTTTGGTAGTTCGGGTAGTCTTTGGAGGCGATGCCGGACATCCACTCTGATGCCGCATCAACGATAGATTTCAGGTAAGTGTTCAGTGGTTCGCACGCGATCGCTGCCGCTTGCTCGCGGGTTTCGGCGCAGAACATATGAAAAGCCAGCATCACGCGACCGCGGCCTGGATGCCCGGCCGCGTTCCAGGCGTTACGATACACCCGAATGAGCTCAGCCATTTGAGCACCGCCGAGTGGTATGCCCATCAGATAGTGCCCCAGGCGACCGGCATTCTCGAACGATTCTTTCGTCGAAAGCGCGGCAATCCAGAACGGTGGTCGCGGTGTTTGCGTCGGACGCGGTTGTGAAGTCACGTTTTCAAAACTGTGAAAGCGCCCCCGGCACGTGACGTTCTCTTGAGTAAGAAGCAATCTGATTTGTTCGAGCCCCTCATCGAATCGTGCGCGGCTCTAA
>Ga0193751_1000521_pt1 | contig 29673 bp, 32 predicted proteins | sample L1c2metaG_FD_143050 | JGI IMG/M metagenome (GOLD analysis project Ga0193751, IMG submission 143050) | Soil microbial communities from a riparian zone of the East river system, Colorado, United States - L1c2 | ecosystem: Environmental > Terrestrial > Soil > Riparian zone | place: USA: East River... | reverse complement strand
ATCTTGGCGTAGTTTATTTTCGCAGTGGCAAACTTAAAGCTGCCGAGTTGACCTTGAAGAAAGCGGTCGCGCTCTCGCCCAAGGACGAATTCACGCACACCACACTCGGAATCGTTTATTATCGACAGTCGAAATTCGACGAGGCGCTGACGGAATTAACCAAATCCCTCGGGCTCAATCCGAAGAGCGCAACCGCGCACAATTACCTCGGCATTACTGCGAGTCAGAAAGGCTGGCAGGAAGCTGCCGAAAAAGAATTACTCGAAGCAGTTTCAGAAAACCCAAATTACGCCGACGCGCATTTTAATCTCGCCGTCATTTACGCGACCTCGTTGCCACCGTCGAAAGAACAGGCCAAGCGCCACTATGTCATGGCCACTTCGCTCGGGGCCAATCCGGACGCCGCGCTCGAGAAGTTGCTGCACTGATTCTGTAGCGGCAGCGTCCTGATTGCCGCATATCTTGTTGGGGTGAGACCATTTCTCACCGCCAACTGGCGGTATCTCGCCATGCTCAATTTTGTTGTTGATCCGAAGATCGTTGCGCCGCTGGTTCCGCCTGGGACTGAAATCGATTTCGAAAATGGGGAGACATTTCTCAGCGTAGTCGGCTTTCTTTTTCTCGACACCCGCTTGCTCGGACTGCCCATCCCGCTGCATCGCGATTTTGAGGAAGTGAATCTCCGTTTTTACGTGCGCAAAAAGTCCGCCGACACCTGGCGGCGCGGGGTTGTCTTCGTTCGCGAATTAGTGCCGCGCCGCGCGATCGCTCTGGTCGCGCGCACTTTCTATGGAGAAAATTATGTCGCCTTGCCGATGAAACATCAGATCGATCACGTCGATCTTAAGTTAAGCGTGGAATACTCGTGGCGACGCGGACGCAAATGGGAATCGCTCAAGATGAGCGCAAGCGGTGAACCGCAAACAATTGCCGCCGGGTCACATCCTGAATTCATCACCGAGCATTATTGGGGCTACACCCGTTTGCGGGGCGGGTGCAGTGAATACCGCGTCGAGCATCCGCGCTGGAGAATGTGGAACGCGGATACGTTTCAATTCAACGCCGACATTGCGGCGCTTTATGGCGATCAATTCGTTGAACCGTTGAGCACTCGACCACGCTCCGCTTTTATTGCCGACGGTTCGCCGATCGAAGTTTTACTTCGCGAGCAATTGCCGTAGCACGAATGGCAGGATCCCGCCGTGCCGGTAGTAATCGACCTCGATTGGCGTATCGATTCGCAGCTTCACCGGCACGTAACGCTTTTGTCGATCTTGGTTCTCGATCTCAATCGTTAATCGCTGACCGGGCTGGATCGCATCGGACAAACCGCCGATCGAAAATGTTTGCGAGCCATCAAGGCCGAGTGATTGCGCTGTTATGCCGTCGAGAAATTGCAATGGCAACACCCCCATGCCGACAAGGTTTGACCGATGAATCCGCTCGAAGCTCGCCGCCACGACCGCTTTCACTCCAAGAAGTTTTGTTCCTTTGGCCGCCCAGTCGCGCGAGGAACCAGTTCCATATTCGTGCCCGGCCAAAATGACGAGCGGCACCTTGTCTTTTTGATAACGCATCGCGGCATCGAAGATCGACATCTGCTCACCGTCCGGATAATGCTTCGTCACGCCACCTTCAGTCCCGGGCACGATCAGGTTTTTAATTCGCACATTCGCGAATGTCCCGCGCGTCATGACGAGGTCATTCCCACGCCGCGAGCCGTAGCTGTTGAAGTCCGGCGGCTGAATTCCGCGTGAAACCAAATACTGCCCGGCCGGTGAAGTCGCTTTGATTGCGCCGGCGGGCGAGATGTGATCGGTCGTCACCGAGTCGCCAAAAATTCCGAGCGCGCGCCCCCCGACGATGTTGTCGATCTGGCCAACCTCCATCGAGAAATCTTTGAAGAACGGAGGCTCGTGAATGTAATCGCTTTTCTCGTCCCATTGATAAACTTCGCCGGTGCTCGATTGGATTTCGTTCCATTTCGGATTTTGATCCGCAAAATCGCGATAAAGCTTGCGGAAAACGTCCGGACTCAGCGCCGACTGCATCGCATCGCGCACTTCTTTCAAACTCGGCCAGAGATCGCGCAGAAAAGTATCTTTGCCGTTTTTGTCCTTGCCGATCGGTTCCTTCGAAAGATCGACATCCACCCGGCCAGCGAGCGCGAACGCGACCACCAGCGGCGGCGACATGAGAAAGTTCGCCTTGATGTTTTGGTGCACCCGCGCTTCGAAATTGCGGTTGCCCGAAAGCACAGACGCCGCGACCAGATTGTAATCGTTGATCGCCTTCTCGATTTTCGGATGGAGCGGGCCGGAATTCCCGATGCAGGTCGTGCAGCCGTAACCGACGAGATTGAACCCGAGCTGGTCGAGATATTTTTGTAGCCCGGTCTTGTCGAGATAATCGGTGACGACGCGCGACCCGGGCGCGAGCGAGGTTTTCACCGCCGGATCGATCTTCAATCCGCGCTCGACCGCTTTTTTTGCGAGCAAGCCGGCGGCAAGCATCACGCTTGGATTGCTCGTGTTCGTGCAACTGGTGATCGCGGCAATGAGAACAGTGCCGTGACCAATTCGGCTTTCACCATGATGAAATGGATCAGCGGCTGAATCTTTTAATTCCTTCGCGGTGTCGGGCGTCGGCCGGTTGTTTACCATCTCAGCCTTGTTGCGTTCTTCGCCCGGCTCGATGCTCGGTCCGCTCTTGTCGGATGAAGGCATGTCGCCATCGCTCGGCGGCGATCCGTTCAACTGCACGAGATGCTTTGCGCCAAGATCGACATCTTTCATCCCGTATCCGCCGTCCTTGACCGGTTTTTGTAAAAGCGAGCGAAAGGTCTCCCCGAGCGCGGGAAGATTGATCCGGTCCTGCGGCCGTTTCGGTCCCGCCACAGCCGGCTGCACGTCGGCCAAGTCTAATTCGAGATCGACGCTGTAATCGATCTCGCCTTTGCGCGGCATGCCGAACATTTTCTGGGAGCGAAAATAATTTTCGAACGCGGCGCACTGTTCCTCGGTGCGCCCGGTGGCACGCAAATACGTAACCGACTCTTGATCGACCGGGAAAAATCCCATCGTTGCACCGTACTCGGGCGACATGTTGCCAATCGTCGCACGATCCGGCACCGGCAAGGACGCCGCGCCCTCGCCGTAAAATTCGACGAACTTTCCAACCACGCCTTGCGCGCGGAGCATCTGGGTTATGTGCAACACGAGATCGGTCGCGGTCACGCCTTCGCGCAATTGACCGGTCAGGTGCACGCCGACGACTTCGGGCGTTAAAAAATAAACCGGCTGGCCGAGCATTCCCGCTTCCGCTTCAATTCCGCCGACGCCCCAGCCGACGACTCCGAGGCCGTTGATCATCGTCGTGTGCGAATCTGTCCCCACGAGCGTATCTGGGTAGAAAATTTCGCGATTGTCGATCTTCGAGTGCTGAACACCTTTGGCCAGATACTCGAGGTTCACCTGGTGAACGATGCCGATGCCCGGCGGAATGAGTTGAAACGTTTTGAACGCCTGCTGACCCCACTTCAAAAACTGGTAGCGCTCGCGGTTGCGCTTGAACTCCATTTCCAAATTCAATTGCAACGCTTTGGCCGAGCCGAAGAAATCAACCTGCACGGAGTGATCGACCACGAGATCGACCGGCACCAGCGGCTCGATGATTTTCGGATCGCCGTCGAGTCGTTTGACCGCGCTCCGCATCGCGGCAAGATCGACAACCAGCGGCACGCCGGTGAAATCCTGAAGAACGATGCGCGCGACCACGAACGGAATTTCTTCGTTGGCCGGTTTCTTTGCATTCCATTTCGCCAGCGTCTCGACATCTTTGTGGCGGACTTTCTTGCCGTCACAATTGCGCAGCACCGATTCGAGCACGATCCGAATGCTCACCGGCAACCGCGAAATTTTTCCAAGGCCCTGTTCCTCCAACGCCGGCAACGAATGCAGGAACCCTTTGTGTCCACGGCCAAGGTCGAATTCTTGCAAGGTGTGGGAAGGATCGTTGTTATTCATGCCCGCCAAACAAACAGTTCATTGGCAGATACGACAACGCAAGCATTCGTCGTCGCAATCGCACATTTTGGGACGTGCTGCGCACGAACATTCCCTGACGGCAAAAAAACTGCGGTAAGGAACAATGTCCTTACCGCAGCGTTGAATCGTTTTAGAACCGTCTTCTTACGGTTTGTGTGAGGCCGCCTTGTTTCGGCCGAACTGGGAATTCTGCACGCCCTTTGTTCGGGTAGTCGGATTCCCTTGTTTCAAGCCGAAGGCGGAGTTGCCATGGCCAGCACTATGCATGGCACCGTTGCTGTTCCGCGGAGAGCCCGCCACGGCCAGAGACGCCATGGTCAAGCCGGACATCGCAATCAGCGCAATTTTTCCCATCATGTTTGTTTTCATGTTTTTCCCTTTCTTTTGCTGTGTTTAAATCCAATCCATCGCCTTCCACAGAGAACGCTCTCCATCAGCGGATGTTTGAACCGGTTAATTAAGAGACGACCCTCGCCTCTTAATATTCAACCGTTAGGCGCGTATAAAGTTGCGCCCCGGAAACTTGGTTTTCGCCAAAATTCGCAGCCTCAGGCGCCGCCCTACTTCATTTCGGCCAGTTTCGCTTTGATCTTGTCAAAGTTTGGCAATTGTTTCGCGTCGTCGTTGCCCTCGGCGTATTGGATCACGCCGTTCTTATCGACGATGAACGCGGAACGTTTTGGAACGCCGCCCATTCCCAGATTGATTTGCGGCAGGAAGGAATCGTAAACAACGCCGTAATCCTTCGCGACTTTGTGCTCGTAATCGCTCAACAACGTGACGCCGATTTTCTCCTTTTGCGCCCACGCTTCCTGCGCGAACGGATTGTCGCCGCTGATGCCGTAAACCTGGCAATTCATTTGCTGGTACTCACGCAAGCCATTGCCGACGCTGCACATTTCCTCAGTGCATGTGCCGGTGAACGCCATTGGGAAAAAAAGCAGGAGCGTATTTTTCTTTCCGAAGTTGTCGCTCAATTTGATCTGCTTCGGGCCGTCGGCGGTCTTGGTCGAAAGGGTGAAATCGGGCGCTTTAGTTCCAACTGCGAGTGGCATCGGTAAATCCTCCGGTTTGAGTTTAGAGGGGAAACTTCACCATAAGATTGGCCGCGATTCGGTCAAAAATTTTGCGGAAGTAATTAACCGCTGATTACGCGGATAAAACGGATTTAGCTGATAAACCTCCACCCTTTCTGTTCGGATCCGCGACATCCGTGTGATCCGCGGTTCTTTTCTTTGGCGTCCTTTGTGCTAATCTCTCCGCCGATGGCAGATGATCGCTGGTGAATCGCAAGGTTCACTGGAGGAAAGTCCGAACACCATACGGCAGCATGCCGCGTAGAAAACGCGGGCAGCGTTCTCGAAAGCGAGCGTTGACGGAAAGTGTCACAGAAAAGAGACCGCCGGTTCTTTGAAAGAAGCGCAGGCAAGGGTGAAAAGGCGAGGTAAGAGCTCACCGCTCGCGGAGCAATTCGCGAGGCACGAAAAACCCCATGCGGTGCAAGACAAAACAGAGGGAGGACAGCCGGTCCGTTTGATCCTCGGGTATCGTCGCATCACGGTCCCGCGAAAGCGGGATCGGGCGGTCCCGCGAAAGCGGGATTGAGATAAATGATCATCGTCTCGAAGAAATTCGGGAGACAGAATTCGGCTTACCGCCATCTAAATATGGAGGGCGCTTTCGGAAACGAAGGCGCCCTTCGCTTTTTTATCACTCTTTCGTTGCGCTCTCAACGATGTGAATCGCGTAGTCTAAAAGTGCCAGAATCTGCAGTGTTCTCTCTGGCGAAAGCTCACCGAGTAGCTTGTGATGAGGCGGATTTCGAATGTAACCAAAGATGCCTTTGAAAAACAGAAGCACAGCTTGCTGTTCCGCTTCGACATCACTTACTCGCAGTTTCGGTTTGCTGCCGAAAGCGAGGACGGCCAGCTCGTCCCCAGTGTGACCTTCAACCTGCATTTTGGTTCTTAATCGATCCTCAAGAATACGTGTTGCCTCGACAATCACTGTGTCAAAGCGGGAGTGTTGACGTTTTTCTGTGAAGTCATTGAACAAATCTAAACACCTCTCCTTTAATGCAGTGTCGAGTAGCTGGATCGATTCCAGAAGAACTGGGCGAGGTCGTTTCGTGGTGGCCAAACTCGCTGTGGATGATTCCGTCGCTGCAACTGATTCGGAAACTTCATCGCTTACGGAAGAGGGAGTGATTTCATCTACCAATAGCGGAATCGCTGAAGCTAGGCCAAAAACTCCAGCGGTTTCGAGTTTCTCGCGATATTTTGACAGCTGGTTGTCTAAATCCTCGATCACGTACTTCGAAAGGTTGGATCGAGATGCGAACGTATTTCTTCGCTGTTGAAGGTGGCTCAGGTACAGCAAGCCCACGCTCTTGAGAAATCGGATAACACCATGAGTGAAGCTGCCAATTTCGTAATCGAAAGACTCGCGTCCTTGCTCATCCTGAATGCGTTCAAACCACTCAATCGCTCGCTTGACTCGCGTGATCTCCTTGCGCAACACGGACGCTCGAGTCGGCTCACTTTCGAGCAAGTCCTTAAGGTCCTTATCGGACACGAGTGCATCCAAATCCTTGTTCAGTAGCGCGTGATAGAATTGCAAACTCTTCGTTAAGAACCGAACAGTCTCCGCGTACAAACTAACGAGATTATAGACCTTATTATCGTCGGGTTCGTTGTTCTCTGCCTGCATAGCTACATTTCGGTGGCAATGACATCGTCCAGGCAGGCAAGCATCTGCGAAACAGTTTCTTCGGTTTCGTCGCCCATGTTGGAAAGGCGGAAAGTTTTGCCACGGAGTTTGCCATAGCCGGGGTCGATGACGAGATGATGTTCCTCGCGCAGCTTTTTCGCGAATGCGAGAACATCGATGCCTCTGCTGTTTTTGACGCAGGTCAGCGTCTTTGATCGAAAACCTTCTTCGGCGAAAAAGTCGAAGCCAGTGCGGCGGACCCAATCGTGGACGAGCGCGTTCGTTTTCGCATGGCGATCAAAGCGCGCTTGCAGTCCTTCCTCGAAGATTTCCTCCAACTTTGATTGCAACGCGAAGATGTGGCTGATACTCGGAGTGCTGGGAGTCATCCATTCGGCCTGTTGTTTTTTGAATTCGAGAAAATCGAAGTAATAGCCGCGACCTTTCTGTTTCTCGGCTCGGGCAAAACCTTTTTCGGAAACGGAAAAGAGCGAGAAGCCGGGTGGCAAGGCCAGCCCTTTTTGCGCGCCGGTCAGCATGACGTCGATGCCGAGCGCCTCCATGTCGATCTGCATCGCGGAAAATGACGAAACCGTGTCGAGGATGAGAACGACGTCGGGATATTTTGCGAGCGTGCAGCAAATTTCCGGGAGGGGGTTCATCACCCCGGTGGAGGTTTCGTTGTGAATCAGGGTGACGGTGTCGAATTTTCCAGACGCGAGCGCGCGATCGATATCTTTCTGGTCGATATGTTTTCCCCAATCAACTTGGAGCGGCTCGGCGTCTTTTCCGCAGCGGCGCGCGACGTCGAGCCATTTGTCTGAGAACGCGCCGCACATGCAGCAAAGGACGCCGCGATCGACCAGGTTGCGGATCGACGCTTCCATCACCCCCCACGCAGATGAAGTTGAAAGAAAGACGGGCTGCTTTGTCGCGAACAGTTTTTGCAGTTTCGGATGAATGTCGCGGTAGAGATTTTTGAAATCTTCGCCGCGATGTCCGATCATCGGTCGGGAGAACGCGGCCAATGTTTTCGCAGAAACCTCGACTGGGCCGGGAATGAAAAGCTTGTCGTGTGGAAGCACGAAGAAAACGTCGAACGCCGAACCCGCCTTTGCAAGGGCTACGGCGCGGCCGGCGCCAACGTCCAATGCAGAGTGCAGATGGCGATCTTATTTCTCGATGAAGCTGATGTCGCCGCTGCGCTCGACCCGGCCCTTCCTTACTTTGGAGACATCGTCGTCGCGCAAACTCAGACGCATGTCCTCCTCGACATCGTGGGTTGAGATATGGTTGCGGTGCATCGCGCTCAAGACGAAATCGCCGTCTTCGATGATCAACTCGGGGCGGCCTTTGATGAGGCAGCCGAACCAGTGCCAGTGAAATGCAATAAGGGCTAGCAGGCGATGCAACAGAACGAGCACCAGTCCACCACCGAGCGTCGCGAAAAATGCCGCGCTGCCGTTGATCGCGCGCGAGAGCACTGATGCTAGAATGATCAGCAAGACGGCGTCGAAAGCGGTCTTGCGTGCCAGTGATCGCTTGTGACCCAACCGAACCATAATCAGTGTGGCAATAAACACGACGACACCGCGCAATGAGATTTGAACAAACGTCAGCTCGTCAGGCCTTACGCCCAAACCAAGCAATGGTCCGACAAAATTCCAGAATGCATTCATAGCTAAAAATTTTACCGCCCGGAGAAGGTTTGGCGAGTGTATCTCGACCTTTGCCGAACTTGCGCGGCAAAGTTTCGCGTGGCATAAGAGCACGCTCGTGCGACCCGAGTCGGCCGCGCAAGATCGACAATCACTATGCCAATAGCTCAGCCACCTTCCCGCGACGCCGCAGTTGAAGCGCAAGTTTTCTGGCTCCGTTTCCAAAAGGAAATTGCGGCCGCACTGATCGTCCTAATTGTGGCGGCTGTCGGATTTACGGCTTACCGATTTTACATAAACCGGCGCAACTCCACCGCGGCTGAGTTGTTAGGTAGGGCTAAGAATCCGCTCGATTACCAGGAGGTGATTACCCGTTTTCCGGCAACGCCAGCGGGCGCGAGCGCGTATTTGCTTCTGGCCGAGTCGCAACGCAACGACAAGAAGTTTGCCGAATCGAACGCGACCTTGCAGCTGTTCATCGATAAATATCCGGAACACGATTTTGTGCCGACAGCGCGTCTGGCAATGGCGGCGAATTTGGAATCGATGGGCAAAACAGATGAGGCCCTTTCGATCTATCAAGAGGTCGCCGTCAAATACGCAAACACTTACAACGGGCCGCTTGCGCTTATTTCGGAAGTTCCATTGTTAAAAGCGAAGAGCCGAATCGAAGACGCGCGCCGAGTTTGTGAAGAAATTCTGACGAAATATCGGATGCCAGGCCCGCAAACCGAAGGTACGCGGGACGACCGCATGGAGACGATCTGGGCAGGCGAAGCAATGAGGCAATTGCGTTCGTTGAAACCACCTGAACGGCCAAAGCCAGTGCCAGGGGCGGCAAGTTTGCCAGCGACGCCGCCTGGGCCGGGCGCTCCGCCAATGATCGCCGCCCCAACCGCACCTATTCCGGCTGCAGCGCCAACTGCCGGGGCGATGTCAGCCGCGGGTGCGCCGACACCAAAAAAGCCGAAATAGAATTGTAGCTGCCGCCGTCTCTGCCGGCAGATCTGCCGATGAGGACATCGGCAGCTACAACGCTTTGCGGCTGAGACGGCCGCCGCGAGAGCAATTTGAACTAGCGCTTCGAAAATTGGAAGCGTTTGCGCGCGCCAGGCTGGCCGGATTTTTTGCGCTCCTTCATCCGCGGATCGCGTCGGAGCAACCCTTCGGATTTGAGCGTGCCGCGTAGGTTGCCATCGGCCTGAATAAGTGCGCGGGAGATCGCCAAGCGCGCGGCGCCAGCCTGGCCGGCAACGCCGCCGCCGCTGGCATTAATGAAAAGATCGTAAGCGTTAACCATCTTCGCCGTTTGCAATGGTTGCAGCACTACGTTCTGCAATGGAACACTTGGGAAGTAATCTTCGAAATTGCGGCCGTTGATGTCGATCTTACCGGTCCCCGGAGTCATTCGAATGCGAGCGACGGAAGTTTTTCGACGACCGGTGGCGATGAATTCCTGTGCTTGAGCCATAAAAAAAATTGGTTAGGCGAGCTTGACCGATTGCGGCTGCTGCGCGCTGTGAGGATGGGCTTCACCGCGGTAAACCTTGAGCTTTCGATAAACCGCGCGGCCGAGTCGGTTGTGCGGAATCATTCCGCGGACCGCTCGCTCGATCAATAGCTCGGGATGACGAGCCCGTCGCGCGCGAACGTTCTCTGACTTGTGGCCGCCGACGTAGCCCGAAAAACTCATGAAGCTTTTCTGTTCTTCTTTTTTTCCCGATACCCGGACCTTGTCAGCGTTAATGACGACGACGAAGTCGCCGGTATCGACATGTGGAGTGAAGATTGTTTTCTCTTTGCCGCGCAAAAGTCTGGCCGCCTTCACGGCAACGCGACCGAGCACCTGATCCTTGGCGTCGATCAGCCACCATTTGCGGTCGACTTCGTTGGCTTTGGCGGAAAACGTCTTCATCGGCGTTTGAAAAAGGGCACGGAAGCTACCGGTCGGGAAGGTCACTGTCAACCGGCGGAATCGGGCGCGGCACTGGCATCACCGCGCCTTCTAGGAATTATAATACGCCTCAGTTTTCTAGCCAGCGCCGTCCTCATTTTTTCACTCAACTTCGGTCTCGCTCGAGAAAATTCCTCCCTGGAACACGTTTCCGCCGCTGCCGTCATTCGCGAGATCAATTTCGCCCGCGCAAATCCGAGCCTTTACGCCACGTTCGTCGCCGAATCGCGCCCGTTTCATATGATTGAACATGGCCGCGCAGTCGACGAAGCAGTCCGATTTCTGAAGACAACGCGACCGCTTCCGCCGCTAACGCTTTCGACTGGAATGTCTCGCGCGGCCGCCGACCATTGCGCCGAACAAGTCGAGGGTCAGCTTGGACATGATGCCAGTGATCGGAGCAGTCCCGGCGACCGGATCAGCCGATACGGAACCTGGAGCGCAACTTGGGGTGAAAATATTTCCTATGGCCAGAAAACAGCGCGCGGAATTGTCCTAACGCTCATCATCGACGACGGCGTTCGCTCGCGCGGTCACCGTAAAAATATTTTCAATCCGAAGTTCAATTATGCGGGTGCTGCGTTTGGCCCGCACGCGCGATATCGCACTGTCTGCAGCATCGATTTTGCGGGCGGTTATGCCGAACGAGCCGAGGCGCTGGTCGCGCGGAACCCATAAGCCGGTCGAGCTCGGACTTGTCGATCGTCTTCCGGCGCCGTTAGATTCCACTGCGATTTGGTGCCGGGATCTTGTTCAGGATCGGCTGAATTGATGGATCGGCCTTGAGCATCGCGCCTTGCATGGCGTCGCGAAATTCCTTGTGCGCCTGGCGCATTTTTTCGCGCGCGGCTTGGACCGAGGGCTCTTGCATGGCTTTGCGACGAGCGGCCTGCACTTTCTGACGTTCTTCCGGTGAAAGATTTGCGAGACGTTGTTCCCAACGACGTCCGCGTCTGCCTTGTTCCTCATCCTGGCCGCGAGCTACTGGAGTGAATTGAAGCGCCATCCCCAAGATCGACATCGAAATCAACAATTTCATTTTCATCGAAAAGACAAACCCGGCACGCTGTCGGAAGTTGCGGCGCGAAAAACGTCGCTGGTCATTTCGCGCGCGACGGCTTAATTCGTTCTCGCGATGTCGGACCCTGCTCCTCAAAAAACCGCGATTAGTCCGCGGCGGGAAGAAGATTTTCCGGAATGGTATCAGCAAGTGGTGCGGGCGGCTGAGCTGGCGGAACCGAGCGACGTGCGCGGTTGCATGGTCATTCGCCCCTGGGGCTATGGCATTTGGGAAAATATGCAACGCCAGCTCGACTCAATGTTTCGCGCGACCGGACACCGCAACGCTTACTTCCCACTTTTCATTCCGCTAAGTTATTTCGCGAAGGAAGCCGAACACGTCGAAGGATTTGCGAAGGAATGCGCCGTCGTCACGCACACGCGCCTCGAAGTCGACGCCGAAGGAAAAATGAAACCGGCGAGCGCGTTGACGGAACCGCTCGTCGTTAGGCCGACTTCCGAGACGATCATCGGTGCGAGCTACGCCAAATGGGTCCAATCGTATCGCGACTTGCCAATTCTGATCAACCAATGGGCTAACGTTGTGCGGTGGGAAATGCGGCCGCGTTTATTTTTGCGAACGACTGAATTTCTCTGGCAGGAAGGGCACACCGTTCACGAGACTGAGGCCGAAGCGCGCGCGGAAACACGGCGCATGCTCGACGTCTACGAAGAATTCGTGCGTGACAACTGCGCGATTCCGGTGTTCCACGGTGAAAAATCCGAGGGTGAAAAGTTTCCAGGCGCGGTCCAGACGTTGACGATCGAAGCCATGGCCCAGGACCGCAAAGCCATTCAAGCAGGCACGTCGCATTTTCTCGGACAAAACTTTGCCCGCGCTAGCGGGATTCAATTTCAGAATCGCCAAGGCAAACAGGAGTTTGGCTGGACGACGAGCTGGGGAATGACCACGCGCATGGTCGGGGCCGTCGTTATGACACACGGGGACGATGACGGCTTGGTTTTACCACCGCGACTCGCACCGACCCAAATCGTGATTCTGCCGATCACTCCGAAAGAAGAAACTCGGGCGCGAGTCTTGGAAGCATGCGATGCCCTCGCATTACAGCTGCGGGGAAAGCAGTTTGGCAATTCATCGATCGAAGTTGAAGTGGATCGGCGCGATCTCGGCGGCGGAGTCAAAAATTGGGAATGGATCAAGAAAGGCGTACCAGTTCGAGTTGAGATCGGACCGCGTGATCTCGAGACAAACTCGGTCGCAGTTTCTCGGCGCGATCAGCCGGTGAAATCCAAAGAGTTGATGTCTCTCCAGGAATTCGCCGCAGTCGCGCCTGAGATGCTGATGTCGATCCAGCAAAATCTTTATGACCGCGCGAAGAAGTTCCAGGAGGAAAACACGAGCGTGATCGAATCGAAAAAGGATTTCTACGATTTCTTCACTGCCAAAAATGCTGCGAAACCGGAGATCCATGGCGGTTTCGCGCTCGCGCACTGGAATGGTTCGCGCGAAGTAGAGGAACAAATCAAGAACGATCTGAAAGTGACTATTCGTGTGATTCCGTTCGGAGAATCCGAAGCGGGCAAATGCATTTTCACCGGCGAACCGAGCGCGCGCCAGGTGGTCTGGGCCAAGTCTTACTAAGCTCGATCTTATTGACGCAGCACGAGGCCATCGTTTATTTCCGCTCTTGATGGAATTAACGCTCTACAGCCGCGAATGGTGTTCGTGGTGCATCGATGCCAAGGAATATTTGGAAGCGCGCGGCTATAAGTTCACCGCGATCGATGTCGGCGAAGATCGACAAGCCTACGAGGAAATGAAGGAACTTTCCGAGCAAACTTATGTGCCGACGTTTGTCGCCGGCGGCCACGTGTTGGCGAACTTCGACACCGATCAATTGGAAAAATTCCTGAGCGAGCATCAAATCAACCCGTAATGCTCTTTAATCTCTTCCTCACGCTCGGCGTGGCGGTGCTGAGCGTTGCTCTGCGCAGCTTCCAGAGCTCTTTTTCGCAAAAAGCCGGCGCGATCGGGATCCTGGTCGTCTCGTATCTCGCAATCTATTTCATCACCGGCAGCCAAATTCTTGGCGGAGCCGCCGCGGCAGCCTGGTTCTTTTTGCCGTGGGTGGAAATTCTTACCCGCATTCGGGCGTTGCGTTTACCGAAGGAGAAACAACTCCGTCCCAAACCGCCGCCTTCGAGCGACACCTTTCCAACACTCAACGAAATCACACGTGAAATCGAGAGCGAAGGTTTCGTGCACGTGAACGACGCCGGCTGGGATTGGGAAGATTACCGCCAATTTTTTCGCCTCTTTTACAAAGCCGAAGATCGCGCCCAAGCTACCATTTGCCTCAACGAGCAGCATGATCTCTCGTTTTATTATCTGCGAATCTCGTCCCGGTCCCGGACCGGCATCATCTGGACGACGTGGAATTATCCGCTCTCCTATGGGTTGAAACTGACGCCGCAATTTCGCATCAACCGCCAGCGTCCTGACCAATCATTCTGGCAGCTGTATCAGAGCCACCGCGCGTTTTTGCGGAAAAATAATGTGCAGATGGACGCAATCGATCCGCTGGACGATGAACGGATGGAAAAAGAAATGGAGCGCGATTTGCGCGAACAGATTGCGCACAACATTGACAAGGGCGTGCTCAAGCAGACGCCCGAAGGCGACGTGAAATACTCGTGGCGCGGAATGATCTATCTCTGGTGCCAGTTCCTGCTTGATCTGGTCCGGCTCTAATTCTTCCTCTACCGCTTTCTCTTAGTCTTGATTCAAAGATTCAGATTAAGAGGAAGATTTCAAACCTTCATGATCTCAGCTTCTTTGTGCTTGAGATGATCGTCGATTGATTTGACGAAGCGGTCGGTCAGTTTCTGAATCTGTTTTTCCAAGTCGTGCAGTTCATCCTCGCTGATCCCGCCACCACCTTTGAGTTTCTTTGCTTCATCGAGCGCGGTATGACGATTACTCCGGATCCGAACCCGCGCTTCCTCCGCCATTTTGCCTAACGACTTCGCTAATTCCTTGCGCCGCTCTTCGGATAATTCCGGAATCGGCAGTCGAATAATTTTTCCGTCGACCGCCGGGGTAATGCCGATCTTCGATTCTTTCAGGGCGCGTTCAATGTCTCGCACCGTGCCGGCGTCGAATGGTTGCAACACGAGCAACCGCGATTCCGGGGTCGTGATTAGCGCGAGCTGCTTCAGTTTCATCGTCGAGCCATAGGCCTGCACGTCAATGTTCTCGACCAGCGCGGGCGATGCTTTGCCCGTCCGCACACCGGAAAATTCGTGAGCCAGATAATCGACGCTCTTTTCCATCGCCATCTCGGCTTCGAGAAGAATGTCGTCTCTGTCCATGCGCGTAAGTTTTTACGTGGTCTCCGCTTCACCGCAAACGAGCGTGCCGACTTTTCGGCCGAGGACAGCGTCGCGAATATTACTCGGTTTGTTCATGTCGAAAACGACGATCGGCACTTTATTGTCCATGCAAAGACTAAACGCGGTTGAATCCATCACCTGCAATCGCTTCGTCAACGCTTCCGTGAATGTGATTCGCTCGAAACGTTTCGCGTTTGGGTCCGTATTCGGGTCGCGATCGTAAACGCCATCCACTTTGGTTGCTTTCAAAATCACATCTGCGCCGATCTCGCTGGCGCGTAACGCTGCCGCGGTATCGGTTGAAAAGTAAGGATTACCGGTGCCGGCCGCGAAAATCACGATCCGACCAAGTTCAAGATGTCGAATCGCCCGGCCGAGAATAAACGGCTCGGCCACGTTTTTCATTTCGATCGCGGTTTGCACCCGCGCTTCGACCCCGATCTTCGTGAGCGTGCTCCGCAATGCCAGCGCATTGATCACTGTCGCCAGCATGCCCATGTAATCCGCCGTCGTTCGATCCATGCCGCGGACCGCCGCGGAGGAACCACGCCAAATATTTCCCCCGCCGATCACGATCGAAATCTGGACGCCGAGGCTGTGCACGTCCTTGATTCGATCCGCGATCTCGCGCACGACTGACGGCGAAATGTTTTCGCGCGAGCCGCGCTCCTGGAGCGCTTCGCCGCTCAACTTGAGCACGACACGTTTGTAAGCGGGCGCCTCGGTCTTCATGGCAGCGCAAATGAAACAGGAGGCCGGGACGTTTTGAAAGCAAAATGACTATAGCCGGCGACCTCGTCGCCGGGCCGCGCTCGGTAACCGCGGTTACAACGCTCGCCCGCGCAAAAATTCTGCTGCGCTCATGCGGCGCTTTCCTTCCAACTGAACATCGGTCACCGATAAAGCACGATCGGGCGTCGCAACAACCAGTTCGCGATTTTTCCGCAGTATCTCGCCCGGCTTCCCGCGAAGATCGATAATCGACGCGGCAAAGATTTTTAAATTGCCGCCGGCAAGCTCAGTGAACGCGCCCGGCCAGGGATTATAAGCGCGAATTTTTCTCTCGATGGCCTCGGCGCTTTCATTCCAATTCAGGCGGCCTGCTTCGCGATTCAGCTTCGGGGCGTAATTTGCGAGGGATTTGTCTTGCGGAACGCGCGGCGCATTGCCGGCGGCAAGCAGATGCAAAGATTCGAGCAACGCCTCCGGCGCGATCTGTGCGAGCCGATCGTGCAGCGTCGCGCCCGTCTCGGTCGGCGAAATGTCGATCTTCCGCTGAAGCAAGATGTCGCCGGTATCGAGGCCTTCATCCATGTACATCACGGTAACGCCCGTCTCGCGATCACCGGCCGCAATGGCTGCCTGAATCGGGGCGGCTCCGCGCCAGCGCGGCAAAAGCGATGCGTGCAAGTTCAAGCTTGCGATCTTTGGAATCTCGAGCACCGCGCGTGGCAAGATCTGTCCATAGGCCATGACCACGATCATGTCCGGCGCAAGAGCACGAATTTGATCGATCGCTTCGGGATCTTTAACTCGCGCAGGCTGCAAGATCCGAGCTCTCGGCGGCGAGTCTTCGACCGGGTTGGCACTTGGTCCGCTGCCGACCAGAGCTTTCTTGATCGGCGGCGCAGTGATTTTTTGAGTGCGGCCCGCCGGCTTGTCGGGTTGCGTGACAACTCCAACTAATTCGTCCTCGGATTTTTGCAGTGCGCGCAGCGTCGGCACGCCGATTTCGCCCGTGCCGATGAATACGATCCGCATTTGCGGTTTATCGAAGCGATTGAATGGGAATGGCCCTGCGATTTCGCGCGGCGACCGCTTTCGTCATCATTTTTTCGCCGGCAGTGACTTCGCGTTGTCCGACCGAAGACCCGCATTCGGTGCAGAGATAATCGAAGATCTCGCGGTCGGGCAGAACTAGCAGCAGCTTCTCACGGACGGGGGTCGTCGCCCGGCATTTCTCGCAATACAGGGTCGAGGCTGTGAAATTTTCAAACTGCTGCTGACTCATGTTTGACGCCGTTTACGCTCGCTAAGATATCGAATAACACTTTCGCGGGCGGCTGCATGGCGTCAATCACAGTGATGCAATCTTTGGGATAATGACTCAGCACGGGCTTCGATTCCATTTCGTAAATGTCGAGCCGCTTTTGGATGACCTCTTCATTGGCGTCATCGAGGCGATTGTCTTTCAGCGCGCGCTTTTTCAACCGCCCGAACAACGTCTCGCGGTTGGGACAAGCGAGATGAAAAACTTTTTCCACATCAATCAATTCTCGCATGATTTTGGCCTGATTCACATTCCGCGGAATGCCGTCAAGCACGAGGATGTCGATGTCCGGCTTGAACTTATGGACGTCGACCGCGGCGTCGATCGCTTCTTTCCAAAGCTCGACCGTGATGTCGTCGGGAACGAGCTGACCTTTGCTAGAATATTCCAGAAATGCTTTCCCGACTTTCGTGCGCGTGTCGATTGAGCGAAACACGTCACCACACGGACAATGATAGAAGCGCGGGATCGTTCCGAGTGTTTTGCCCTGGGTCCCTTTGCCGCTGCCGGGTGCACCAAACAGGATGAACGTGCGGTATTTCATGAAAGCGACTCGTTATACCGCACTCGGGGCGAATCCGGAAGAGAAACGATTATTTCGCAGCCACCGGATCGATGTTGACCCGTCGCCCGCCGCGATCGAAGCGGACGTTGCCGTCAACCAGCGCGAAAATTGTGTAATCGCGGCCGAGGCCGACGTTTTTGCCCGGTAAAAACTTTGTTCCGCGCTGCCGGACAATGATGTTGCCGGCCACAACCAGCTCGCTGCCGAATCGTTTTACACCGAGCCGTTTGCTGACGCTGTCGCGGCCGTTTTTAACGCTGCCCTGTCCTTTTTTATGAGCCATGACTTAAGATTTCTTCGATTTTGAGCCGCCAGTGATGCTTTTGATTTTCACCCGAGTCAGCTTGCGGCGATGTCCAACCGTGCGGTGATAACCTTTGCGCCGTTTGTATTTGAACGCGATGACTTTTTTGTCCTTCCGCTGCTCGACAACTTCGGCCGTCACCTTCGCGCCGGAGATCAGCGGATCGCCGTGAGTGACGTTCTTACCGTCGGCGAACATCAATACTTCGCCGAACGTTGCGGTCTTTCCCGCGTCGACATCGAGAAGATCGACATCGACCGTGTCGCCCTCCGCGACGCGATACTGTCGTCCGCCAGTCTTGATGATTGCGTAGATCATTGGTTTTTTCCGGGGAGAAAAAGCCGCGCAAATTCACACAGAAGGACGCGGTGCGCAAGCGTAAATCCTTGTAGCTTGCCGCCGTCTCTGGCGGCAGTCTGCCGATGAGGACATCGGCAGCTACAACGCGGAGATAACCAACACGATTTCGCCTTTTGGAGGGCGGGCTTCGTAATGGGCGAGTAGCTCCGTCGCTGTTCCGCGGCGGAATTCTTCAAATTTCTTAGTCAGCTCGCGCGCGACGCAAAGTTGTCGATCCGGCACGACGTCGATGCAGGCCTTGAGCGTTTTAGTTAGACGATAAGGCGATTCGAAATAAATCGAAGTTTCTTCGCGCGCGGCCGCGGCACGTAACTCGCGTTCGCGTCGGCCACTTTTAACGGGCAGAAATCCGCCGAAGAGAAATTTCTCGCTTGAGAATCCAGAGCCCAGAAGTGCGGTCGCAATTGAAGAAGCTCCCGGAATAATTGTGAACGGCAGTTCGCGTCTGATGCATTCCCGAATCAGTCGCGCGCCGGGATCAGAGAGGCCGGGCGTTCCGGCGTCGGTAATCAGCGCGATTTTTTCGCCGGCCGCAAGTCGCTCCACCAGCTGCGCGGTGCGCATCGCTTCGTTGTGCTCGTGATAACTAACCAGCGGTTTGTGGATCTGGTAATGCTTCAACAAAATGCCGGAGTGCCGTGTGTCCTCGGCCGCGACAAGATCGACATCTTTTAAAATTTTGAGCGCGCGAAGAGTGATATCGCCCAGGTTTCCGATTGGCGTAGCGACGACGTAAAGCATTGCGGTGAATTTGAAATAAGGCCAACCCGTCTAACGAGAAACGAAGATTATACAGAAGGGAGTATTATGAGAATACGCATTTGGATGTTGGCGCTGGTGTCGTTTGCAATGATCAGCTGCGCCGACGAAACGCCTCCAGTTGTGACCACGACAACTACGACGACCACGCAAGAGGTGACGACGGGCGCTCCGACGGGCGCAGTTGTGACGCGAGAGGTTATTGTGCCACAGGCGCCGCCAACGGTGCGAATTGAAGCGCAAACTATCGCGCCGGGTCCGGGTTACATCTGGACACCCGGCTACTGGCGATGGTCCGGAAGGGATTACGTTTGGGTGTCTGGCTCTTGGGTCAGACCACCCCGTACCACGGCTGTTTGGATCCCAGGACATTGGGTGAGCAGAGGTGCAGGTTGGATTTGGGTCCCCGGTCACTGGCGATAAACCGCCTGTAGTCTGCAAATCGGATTTGCATCGCGCCGCAGTGAGCACGTTCTTGCGGCGCGATGCGTAATCCGTCCTCAACCCGGAACCGCGGTTTTATTCAACTCTGGCCGCGCAGAATAATTCGGACGCTCCTTGGCGTTTGCCTCCTTCTTCTTGCTGCGCTGTCGATTCTCTATTTTTGCCAGCACTCGATGGTTTACCATCCGCGGCCGTACGACGAGAGCTATGCGTATGCGTTTCCGGCGAACGGCGTCGAAATTAACTACACGGTCGCGACCGCGAAATATTGTGCGTATTATATTCCTGCGACCGCAGCATTTCCGAAACGTCTTTGGATCGCATTTTGCGGGAACGGTTCGCTTGCGCTGGATTGGACGACAATTCTTCGCGAATATTGGGCGCACGACGATGCTTTTCTTCTCATCGATTATCCCGGTTACGGAAAGAACGGGGGCTACGCGACGCTCGCGAGCACGCGTGCTTCCACGGACGCCGCGCTCAAGGCGCTGTGCGAGCGATTAATACTAAGCGAAGAGCAACTTACACTTTGCATCATCGGCCATTCGTTGGGAGCGGCGGTCGCGCTAGATTTTGCTACACATCATCATGCGCAAAAAGTGGTTCTGATTGCGCCGTTCACAACGCTGCGAGAGGAAGCAGCCACGATTTTGGGCGGCTGGATCGCGCAATTGCTGATCGAAAGCTATGACAATCGGGCAAACTTGGCCGAAGTGGCGAAACTCAATCCGGATGCGCGTATCGCAATTTTTCACGGTACGCGCGACGATGTAATTCCGGTCCGAATGGGGCGCGAGCTCGCGCGCGCATTTCCGTTTGTTGAATTTTTTGCGATTGAGGACGCAGATCACGTCAGCGTGCTCAATCACGCGCACGACAAAATCATCGATTGGATGAATCGCTGACTTGTGGAACGATCCAAGCTGTATCGGACACCGTGAAGCCGAACTTTCAGTTCGATAATAATCGATTTCCGCGAACCGATTGTTTTTTCCATACCGGTACTGGCCGATGGCACGGCTACTGGCCTAACGAGGACGGCAACTTTCGCCGTTACAACTTGGGTCGCGAATATTTAATCGAGGCCGCACGCGAACGCGCCAAAGAAATGGTGGTGTTCGCTGTCATCCTCGCCGCCGCGGCTTGGCCAGTCATCTATATGATCGTGACCGTAGTGCAATTGCTTTACAAAGGTCGACCGCCGGATCGGTAGATCCGAATTAGCGCGGTCCGAGAAATTCGTCCCGGTAGAGCGGCGTTGTTTCGGGTGCGAAACCGTGCCGGGTAATATTTTCGGTCACAACGCGCGGCACAACGAACTGCAGAAGATAATCGGCGCCGCCGGCTTTGGTCCCGCCGCCGCTCATTTTGAATCCACCGAACGGATGGCGGCCAACGACCGCGCCGGTGCATGAGCGATTGACGTAAACGTTGCCGGCGACAATCTCCGCTTTGGCGCGCTCGATGTTGGCCGGACTGCGCGAGAAAAATCCGGCGGTCAGTGCAAATTCGGTGCTGTTCGCAATTTCAAACGCTTCATCGAGATCGCGCGCTTTCATTACGCTGAGTACCGGGCCGAAAATTTCTTCGCACGCGATCCGGTTCTTCGGATCGACATTGGTGAAGATCGTCGGCGGAATAAAAAAACCTTTTTCCGGAACGTCGCCGCGCTGGAAAGCGAGGCGCGATTCGTTTTTGCCGATCTCAATGTAATTGAGAATGTTTTTGTGCGCTTTGCCGTCAATCACGGGTCCGACCGTGATGCCCGGTTCTTCCGGATTTCCGACGCGCAAACTGGCGGCAGCGTTGAGCAGGCGTTCGATCGCGCGCGGATAAATTTCTTCCAAAATGATCAGTCGGGAACAAGCCGAACATTTTTGTCCCTGATAACCGAATGCGGAATAGATGGTATCTACAATCGCTTCGTCGAGATCGGCGTCGGCATCGATGATGACTGCGTTCTTACCGCCCATCTCACAAATGACGCGCTTGAGTTCGCGCTGACCTTCCCGCGTTTTGCCGGCACTCTCCCAAATCCGCAAACCAACTTCCCGCGATCCCGTGAACGCGATAAGATCGACGTCTTTGTGGTCGACCAGATGCGCGCCCATCACCGAACCTTTACCGGGGAGATAATTCAAAACTCCGGGCGGAACGCCGGCTTCTTCAAAAATTTCCATTAACATCGCGCCGATGACGGCTGATTGTTCGGCCGGTTTCATGATCACGGTATTGCCGGTGACAAGCGCGGCCGTGGTCATCCCGCACAAAATTGCCATCGGAAAATTCCAAGGCGCGATGATGAGCGCGACACCACGCGGCCAATAATGCTGATAACTTTCTTCGCCGAGGACGTGCTGCGTTAGCCGTGGCCGGCCGATCAAGCGCATCTGATGCGCGTAAAACCGACAGAAATCCATCGCTTCGCGAATGTCGCCGTCCGCCTCGGCCCATGCTTTGCCGACTTCGAAAACTTCCAGCGCCGAAAGCTCGAAACGCCGGCGGTGCATGATATCGGCAGCGCGTTCGAGCAATCGGCAGCGCGTTTCAAATGACGTCCGACTCCATTTTTCAAACGCGTCGCGCGCTGCTTTGACCGCGCGTTCTGCTTCTGGAATTCCGGCTTCGGCCACGTGGCCGACGACGTCTTCGGGCGAGCTCGGGTTGATCGAAGCGATCGTTTTGTCGGTCCAAACTCGTTCGCCGTTGATTACGAGCGGATACTTTTGGCCGAGCTGGGTGCGCACGTGGGCGAGCGCTTCTCGCATTCGGTCCTGATTTTGTTCGTAAACGAAATTCACAAGCGGCGCGTTTTCATAAGTATCACTGGGCGGCGTATCGAGGGAAGCGCCGTCGCTGCTAACTTCGATGTGCCTCGCGCCGTTCGGACCTTGGGCGATGATATCGGCTGGATCGCGTAACAATTCTTCCTCGGAAACGTTCTCCGAAAATTTGGCGCGCAAGAAACCTTCGTTCGACGTGTTCTCGAGCAGACGACGAACGAGATATGACATGCCGGGCAAGAGTTCACCGACCGGGCAATATTCTCGGACCCGGTAACCCATCTCTACGAGCGCGCGTTTCACCGGTCCAGCCATGCCGTAAAGCAATTGAAACTCGAAACGGCTGCGGTCGATTCCGAGCTGGTCGGCCAACGCCTGCGCATGCGCGATGCTGCGAACGTTATGCGACCCGAACGCGGCGGTGACGGTCGATTCATTCTCGAGCAAAATTCGCGTGAGCAATTCGAAATTCAGATCGCTCTCCGGTTTTTGGAGAAAGACCGGACAAGCCCATCCGTTCTGGCGCGATTTTATTTTTTCGAAGTCCCAGTAGGCGCCCTTGACCAGGCGAACGGCGAAGCGCGTTCCGCGCGCGCGGCCCCACTCGAGGAGATCGAACAAATCGTTTTCCGCATCGCGCAGATAAGCCTGAATGACAATTCCAACGTGCGGCCAGTCGCGAAATTCAGTTTCGGTAAAGAGCGTTCTGAAAAGTTCGAGGGTCGCGTTTTTGTGCGCGTAACTTTCCATGTCGAAGTTAACGAACGCACCGAGGTCGCGTGCGCGTCGTAAAATCGGGCGCAGCTTGGGCGCGAGATGAATGATCGCATCCGCCGGGTCGGCCGGATTCATCTGCGAATAAAGCGCCGAAATTTTTACGGAAAGATTAACGACCGGGAACAGCTCCGTGTTTTTGCCCAGCGGATCCGTCCAGCCGCGCGTTTCGCGACCGAGATGCTCGAGCAATTCCAGACAACGACTGGCGTACTCGTTCGCTTCCTGTTCGCTTACGACTGCCTCGCCGAGAAGATCGACCGTAAACCCGATGCCCTGGGAGCGGCGTTTGCGGAGCATTTTCATGACGTCCTTCGGATTCCGTCCGGCAATGAACTGGCGCGCCATGCCGGATACGTTCCATCGCAGGAGCTGGCCGCTGACCCACGGGACAAACGGGACAATTTTCGCCGCGCGAACTCCGGTTCGAATCAACGGCGCGTAGCCGTTGCGCATGTCCGCGAAATATTCGTCGAGATGCTGGACGATATCGGTTCCGCGATGGAGCGATGCGAGAACATCAACGAACCGGAACAGTTGCACCTTGAAGTGCTCATCGCGCATCGAGAGCGCCATCATTCGCTGGTAAAAGCCGGCTTTACTGAAGAGCGACTCCGGATGCCGGTCGACCAAATCGAATACGCGTTCGCCGCGTCGTTCGATTTCGGTCTGCAAAGCGCCCATAGCTAAAAACTAATCGCGTCCTACTGGGAGGTAAAGGCGAAGGAATTCCAGAGAGGCCAAAAAAATTCGTCGGGATACGGTCACCTTGAGGGCGAACTTCGAAGTGGGGTGTGAAAAGCCGCTCCAAAGCGGATTAGATTCAGGGAGCGGTTAGAGTGATTTGTCTGGCGGGCCCTGCAGGCCCTGGGCTCGGGCCCGTCAGGCAATTTCTCCTTTTGAGGCATTGGCATTTGCTGGGCGGGGTGAACTCGGTTAGCAAGATCGACATGCAACGGCGCGATCAACGCCATGAGTTTGCCAGCGACAACACAGCGGCAATTTGCCCCGAAGTGTTGGCAGCGTTGGAAGAGGCCAATCAAGGCGCAGCCGATTCCTACGGCGATGACGAAGGCACGAGTCGTGTTCGAGAGTTGGTCCGGGATGTCTTCGAGACGGATTGCGACGCTTATCTGGTTTTTAATGGAACGGCCGCAAATGCGCTCGCGCTGGCGCAACTTTGCCAACCGTTTCACAGCGTCGTTTGTCACACTCACGCCCACATTCAGACTGATGAATGCGGTGCCCCCGAGTTCTTCACCCGCGGCTCAAAGCTGCTTCTAGTTGGCGGTGCCGCTGGCAAGATCGACATCCACGAAGCGGACGCGATGATCGCGCGTCAGCCCCAGGTGCACGCTCACAAACCGCGCGTCATCAGCGTGACCCAGGCGACCGAGTTCGGCACGGTTTACACTCATGATGAAATCGAGGCCATCGCAAAACTTGGACGGAAGCGCGAAATGTTTGTGCACATGGACGGCGCACGATTTGCCAACGCCGTTGCCGCGCTCAGTTGCTCGCCTAAAGAAATTACGTGGCAAATTGGCGTGGATGTTCTTTGCTTTGGCGGGACAAAGAATGGCGCCGCCGCGGCGGAGCTCGTGATATTCTTCAAAAAGGAGCTTTCTTTTGAGTTCAACTATCGCCTGAAGCAAGCTGGCCAGCTGGCATCGAAGACACGATTTTTGGCGGCACAATGGCTAGGCCTTCTAAGCAATGACGTTTGGCTCCGAAACGCGCGGCATGCCAACGCCACCGCTTCCAAATTGGCCGACCGTCTTCGTGCGGGCGGAAAGATCGACATCGTGCTTCCCGTTGAAGCAAATGCTGTCTTCGTCCGCCTATCCGAGCAACTCGTACTCGATTTGCAGTCGCGGGGCTGGCATTTTTACAAGTTCATCGAGCCCGATGTTTATCGTCTGATGTGTTCATGGGCGACGACTGATGCGGAAATCGACCGGCTCACCGCTGATATGTTGCGTTGACGAAAGTCATCTGTATAGAAAGCGCAATGAAGTTGAGCAGCTGGGTCATCGTCGCGACTACGATCGGCTTGGTCGGCTGCGAAACAGCGCACAACGTTGGCCGCACACTTACCTCGCCGGTGCGTTACGTTTTTCACGAGCCAGAGCCTATACCCACCGCAAATACGTCCGATGTGACAAATCCTGGCCGGCCGGTCGCTACTCCTTCTCCGACCGCCAGACCGGGCGTGGCGTCGCGCAAATCAAAGCAACAATCGGCAAGTGCACCGTCGCGGGTTGCCGGTAACAAGCCGTCGGTAAAACCTTCGCCATCATCTCAGACGTCCGCGATTACCACGCAATTTCCGGTGGCAAAACCGGTGCCGGACAGGCCCGGTCTCGTTTTTAATCCATTCAACGCCGGCGGCGGATACATCGACGTCAGTGGCTATGCTCCGGGCAGCAAAGTCAAAGACCCGAGCACGCAGAAGATTTTCATTGTCCCGTAACTGTTCGACTTGATTACGCAATGACCGTGGGCCTGGGTGCGTAATTATCGCCCGCTTGTCGCTTGGAATAAGTGACTTACGTCCGGGCATCGCTTCCCCGCCGAGATCCCTTTCGAAGGCGATAATTTTTTGGGGTCGCACGGATATTGCTTTTGCAGTGGATATGGACAATATAAGCCCCGGGGATGCTGTTTTGGATGCGCGGCGCTCGATATTGGCCGGCACCAGAATGTCTGGCCTATTCGCGGCTATCGCCGCCGGGCTTGCGATCGTTGTTGGCACCTTCGCATCGCGCGACGCAAGCGCTTATAGCCTCGAAGGACCAAAGTGGTCTAGCGGGAATCCTGTGATGCAACTCGAGCTCGGGAACCCTGGCCGCACCCTTCTCGATGGCAATACTTCTTGGAACACGGCCGTTGCCCCGGCTCTCGACATGTGGAATCAGGTCTTGGGCGGAATGCAGTTTGGCCGAGTAATGAATTCCACCGCCGCCGTCGCTTCCGGAGATAGCGTTAATTCAATGGCGTTCTCGAATACAGTGTTTGGGCAGAGCTTCGGCTCCAACACATTGGCGGTAACTTATTACAGTTATTCCGGCTCAAGCATGCTGGAGGCCGATATCCTATTTAACACAGCGCAATCATTCGATTCTTATCGTGGGCCGCAGCGCTACGGGTCCTTCGACATCCAGAGGGTCGCGCTCCACGAACTCGGACACGTACTCGGCCTGGGGCACCCTGATCAGGCCGGTCAAAACGTGGATGCGGTCATGAATTCGGTGATTAGCGATCGCGACCAGCTTTCCGCGGATGATATTTCAGGCGGCCAATCGCTTTACGGTGCTGCGGCCAGTCCAACGCCAACGCCGACACCCACACCGACCCCGACAGCAACGCCGACACCGACTCCAACCCCAACGCCAACGGCCACGCCAACTGCGACCCCAACAGCCACAGCCACTCCGACTGCAACACCGACACCTACTCCAGCCCCCGCGGTAATGCTGAGCCCGGTTCCGGGATCCACTTTCAATTCTTCGAGCGCAACGTTTTCCTGGAGTGCCGGTAGCGCCGCGAGCTATGTGCTTATCGTAGGCAGCTCTTTGAATGGCGCAGATATTTACAACTCAGGCGCCATCACCGCGCACGCGGCAACCGTGAACACCATCCCCACCGATGGCCGAACCGTTTATGTGTCGCTTTACTCGAACGTGAACAAGTCGTGGCTCGCAAACAAATATACGTATCGCGCGTTCACGACCTCAGCGACCCCTACGCCGACACCATGAAGAAATAAACGCTACAGGAATAGATTTACTCGATGAAAAAAAAATATCTTCTCCCACTCACTTTAATCGCCATCAGTTTTGTCCGAGTCAGCGCCACGATCGTGGTTCCGCCAACTTTCGAACAGTTGGTGCAACAGGCTGAACTTATTTTTCAAGGCACGGTCACGGATGTTCGCTCCGTTTGGGAAGGCGAGGGCGCACAACGGCACATCGACACTTACATCAGATTTCAAATCGACGAGAACGTCAAAGGCAACGCGACTTCTTCTTACACACTCCGAGTGCTCGGCGGGACGGTTGGCGACGAGACAATGGAAGTCACCGACAGCCCGAAATTCAAAGTCGGCGACCGCGAAATTCTTTTTGTCGAGCACAACAACGAGCAGTTCGTTCCCCTTGTCGGTATCAACCACGGCCACTTTCGTCTTCAGCGCGACGAGCAGACCGGCCGCGATATTATGATGAATGGTGACGGTGAACCGGTTCGTGACCTGTCGCAGCTCGGCCATAATGAGGAAGCGGCGACAACTGACGATGTGAGGCAGGCGATCTCTCCGGACGACTTGAAGTCGTCAATTCATCAGCAACTCGGCGATCGGTCCAATCTCTCCGCGAAGTAATTCGCGCTGGCATCGTCGATTGTTCGTCGCAGCCAACGCACCCTGAGCGAGTGTCGATCTCAGCGACGCCCGACCGCGTCTTTGAGGTCGTCGTCTTTTCTCTGTTGCTGAATTTTTTGAATGACCGAATGGGTCGTGTCGAGAGAGTGCTTGGCCCAGTCGTGTTCGTAGGGTTGTCTTGGCGGCGTTGATTGCGCGATCGGCTGTTCCTTCGGCGCGGTTTCCTGTGCGTGATGTTTTTGCCAGAGGAATAGTCCCCCGCCGATTCCGGCGATTAGGATGAACGTGACCAAGCCGCGCATGTCATATTTCGCAGCATGATACGAGCCAGCCTTCTTTGCCGCGGAGATCGCCCAATGATAATTTTGAGGATGCTCTTGGCGCGCCACCTCTCGATCGCGGCTTCGGCGATTCTGCTCGTGCACTCAGCGGCCGGCCAAACCTACCAGGGGAAAGAGCTGGTCAAAGCCACGCTCCTGGCCGACACGTCCGCCATTATTCCCGGGAAACCGTTCACCGCCGGACTGCTTCTGCGAATGGCGCCCGACTGGCACACCTATTGGAAATTTTCCGGCGACGCCGGCCTCCCAACCGAAATTAAATGGAAACTGCCAGCGGGTTGGAAACTCGGCGGGATCCAGTGGCCGATCCCATTGAAGACAAATGATCCCGGCGATATTCAAACCTACGGTTACCAGGACGAGGTCCTGCTCATGCAGGAAATCACACCACCGGCGAAGATCGACAACTCGCCGGTGAAACTTTCGGCTCAGGCGGATTGGCTCGTCTGCGAAAAAATCTGCATTCCGGGCGGCGCGACTCTCGAGCTCGAGCTACCAACGTCGACAACTGCCGACCCGAAAAACACCGACCTTTTCGCGCGCTATCGCCGTTTGCTTCCGCAAAAATTTCCAGATCCAAAAACTGCGATTGCGAGTTGGAGCCGCGTCGGTTCCGATCTTCACCTCAAGCTAGCAAGCGACAATCTGGCGAATTATCCGACGGTCGATTTTTATCCTCTGCCACAAGGCAACACTGTGGTTGGACATCCAAGCGCCGAATCGCGCAAGGCGAACGAAATTACGTTTCGAATTCCCATCGAATCCCCCGACAAGAATTTATCGGCCATGCCAGGGCTGGTTGTCTTTTCAAAATTTCCCAACGGGGACGACCGCACTGCGTGGCAAATAGAAGCTTCGATAGTTGCCGCGGCTAAACCTTCTGCCCCTTCGCGGGGAATTTTCACCTTTTTGTTATTCGGTTTCATCGGCGGATTTATTTTAAATCTGATGCCGTGCGTGTTGCCGGTAATATCGCTCAAAATTTTTGGCTTCATTCAACAAGCCGGACAAAGCCGGCAGAAAATTTTCCGCAGCGGGCTGGCTTTTACCGCCGGCATTTTTGCGTGGTTTCTGGCGCTGGCGTTGCTGCTGATCGCACTTAAAGCCAGCGGCCGCGATGCGACCTGGGGCGGCTTTCAATTCACCAACGCTTATTTTGTTCTCGGTCTGAGCGTGATCGTGCTGGTGTTCGCGCTGAATCTCTTTGGCGTCTTCGAGATTTCGCTGCCGCAAAGCATGACTCGCGGCTTGCTCGCAAGTTCGGAGCGTAAAGACAATCTCGGCTCATTCTTTCAAGGGGTGTTCGCGACCGTTCTGGCGACGCCGTGCACTGCGCCGTTTCTCGGAACTGCACTAGGCTTCGCATTCACACAATCACCGATCGTCATCTTGTTGATGTTCGTGGCCATCGCCGCTGGGATGAGTGCGCCGTATTTTCTGCTGAGTGCGCAACCAGCCTGGCTTCGATTTCTCCCGCTGCCCGGGCCGTGGATGCTGCACGTGAAACAATTTATGGGCTTTTTGCTGCTCGCGACTTTGCTCTTTCTGCTCTACGTCCTCGGCGCCCAACGCGGTCTCGAAGGTGCAATTTGGGCCAGCTGCTTTTTGCTCATCGTCACCATCGTCTGTTGGATGAAAGGCGCATTTATTGTCCCGACTGCGTCTGCATCGAAACGAAGCTTCGTCTTCGTGCTCATGCTCCTGCTCCTGCTCTTTAGCGGCGCTTATTTCATCGGAGATAAGTTTCAATCAGCCAAGGTCGACATCGCGGCCTCAGGGGCACCCGGCGATTGGCAACCATTCACGCCCGAGCGTTTGCGAACCGAGCGCGATCAGGGTCACGCCGTATTCGTTGATTTTACCGCGGCCTGGTGTCTCACCTGCAAGTTCAACGAGAAGGCCGTGCTCGAAGCAGCGCCGGTGCGGGAAGCGTTCCAGCGGCATGGCGTCGTAAAATTAAGAGCCGATTGGACCAACGGCGACCCGGTTATTACGAAATTGCTTCAACAATTTGGCCGGCCAGGTGTCCCATTATACGTGCTTTATCCGGGCAAATCGGAAGAGCCGATTGTGTTTCCGGAATTGCTCACGCAGCGTATTCTTCTCGATAAACTCGAAACCATCACAACCAC
>Ga0193751_1000520_pt1 | contig 29693 bp, 32 predicted proteins | sample L1c2metaG_FD_143050 | JGI IMG/M metagenome (GOLD analysis project Ga0193751, IMG submission 143050) | Soil microbial communities from a riparian zone of the East river system, Colorado, United States - L1c2 | ecosystem: Environmental > Terrestrial > Soil > Riparian zone | place: USA: East River... | reverse complement strand
GACCGCCCGCCCTCCTAGCAAGCCGCGCGAAGCGCGGTACCAAATAGCGCCGTAGCGAGCGCGGCTTGCTGGAAGGCTGACCAGGGGCCCGTTACCCCATCTACAAAGCCCTCAGCCGGGCTTTCGCAGCAGCGGCTGGCCGGCCAATATCCGCGCGCCTTCGCTCACATTGCTGCAAAACTCAAAATGATCCGGCGCTAGCACGATGATGGTCGAGCCGTGCTCGAAGTAGCCGAGCTCGTCGCCCTTGCGGACGCTGACGTCGCAGGGGAATACCGATGGCCCCCGGGTTTGCGCGTTGAGCACCACATCGAGAAAATGCAGCCGGATGCTCGCCACCAGAATCGCCGCCACTGGCACCAGCGTGAGGGCCTCGCCCGACAGCATCCTTGTTTGAATCACCGCGCGCTCGTTCTTGCAGAACAGCCGCTCGATTCTTCTCAGCGCGATCGGATTGACGTTCCAGGTGTCGCCGTGGATGAAGGTGACCTGCTCGATCCGGCAGTCACTTGGCGCATGAAAGCGATGATACATGCTCGCGGTCAGCCGCAGCGTGACGAAGCGTCCGTTGCGGTGGGCATCGACCAGTTTGGAATCGCCAAGCAGGTCGAGAAGAGAATATCCGGCGCCCTTGATCTGGAACAATTCGGTATCCTCGATGGCGCCATGCGCGCCGATGATCGCATCAGACGGGCTGACCACGATCGAGGGGTCGCCGTCCGGCGGACGCAGCCCGGGCTTGAGTTCGCGGGTGAAGCAGTCGTGCAGGCTCTTGAATTCGGTTTTCCTGGCCTCGGCCAGATCGAGGTCGGAAAACATCCGCCAGCAGGCGATCGAGACGTCGCGCACAATCGGGTTCTCGATTTTGCTGAACCAGCCCATGAACCGGGTCAGCGCCGCGCGCGGGATACGGTTGGTCAGCAGGAAGTTGAGGTCTTCCTGCTGCGTCAAGGCGGCGATCAGGCCCCTCATTGTCATGATTCTGTTAGATGGACCGGCTAGCGCTGGTGGCATGGATTCGCCTCTTTCGATTCTCTCATTATCCGCCGCGGCGGTGGCGGGCGCCGCCGCCGTGTTTCCCAAACTGCAGGCCCGCCTGGCGCTGTCGCGGGCCAAGCACCGCTCGCTCACCGGGCACTCGAAGATGTCGCGACGGGTGGCGCGGCTGATCCCGTTCTATGAATTTTCCATCGACGACTATTTCCGCTCCGATCGTGCGCCGCCCGAGATCGCCGCCAAGCGCCGCGATGGCTTCTTCGCGCTGGCCCGAATTTACGAGCAACGTTACGCCAAGGGACGGCAGATGACGGCGGAGGTGTCGGAGCGCATCTCCGACCTGCAATTCACCGAAACCTACCGGGTGCCGTTTCAGTATAGCCGGCTGGTGCGCGAACATCTTGCGACCAGCAGCTTCGTGCAGTCGTCGGCCGGCGTCACCCTCACCGACGTCGACGGCAATTTGTTCTACGACCTGACCGGCTCCTACGGCGTCAACATCTTCGGCAACGATTTCTACAAGGAGTGCATCGCCGCGGCGGAAGCGCGCGCGCATCCCCTGGGGCCGGTGCTCGGGCCCTATCACCCCGTCATGACCGACAATGTACGCCGGCTGTGCGAGATTTCCGGGCTCGACGGAGTCTCGTTTCACATGTCCGGCACCGAGGCGGTGATGCAGGCGGTGCGGCTCGCCCGCTATCACACCCGCCGCACCCATCTCGTCCGTTTCGCCGGCGCCTATCACGGCTGGTGGGGCGACGTGCAGCCCGGCGTCGGCAATCCGGTTTCGCCGCACGAGACCTACACGCTGGCCGAGATGTCCGAGCGGACGCTGCGTGTGCTGAGGACTCGCCGCAACATCGCCTGTGTGCTGGTCAACCCGCTGCAGGCGCTGCACCCTAACGCCAACGCGCCCGGCGATTCCGCGCTGGTCGACAGTTCCCGATCCGGCCATTTCGACCGCGCGGCTTACTCGGCCTGGCTGAAGGCGTTGCGCGAGGTCTGCGACCAACGCGGAATCGTGCTGATTTTCGATGAGGTCTTTGTCGGCTTCCGCATCGCCGCGGGCGGCGCGCAGGAATATTTCGGCGTCCGCGCCGACATGGTGACCTATGGCAAGAGCCTGGCGGGCGGCCTTCCCGTCGGCGTGGTGTGCGGCCGCAAGCAATTGATGCGCCGCTTCCGCGACGACCGCCCCGCCGACATCTGCTTTGCCCGCGGCACGTTCAATTCGCATCCTTACGTGATGACGGCGATGGACGAATTCCTGTCCAGGCTCGCCAGCCCGAATTTCCGCGCCGTGTATGACGGGCTCGACGAGACCTGGAACGGCCGCGCCAAGGCGTTGAACGACAGGCTTGCCGGAGCGAACCTTCCCCTTCGCCTCGCCAACCTGTCTTCGATCTGGATGGTGCATTACGCCGAGCCGTCCCGCTACAATTGGATGTTGCAATATTATCTGCGGGCCGAGGGGCTCGCGCTGAGCTGGGTCGGCACCGGCCGGCTGATCTTCAGCCTGAACTACAGCGACGCCGATTTTGCCGAGGTCGCAACTCGCATCGTCGCCGCGGCCGAAAAGATGCAGCGCGATGGCTGGTGGTGGCATGAGGCCTCCCTCACCAACAAGAACATCCGCCGCCAGATCCTGAAAGAGATGCTTGCACGCAAGTTTTCGTGGTAGGCGGAGACCGCCTCGCCCCGCTTGCGGGGAGAGGTCGAAATTTCCGCGAAGCGGAAATTTCGGGTGAGGGGGGCTCTCCGCGAGTCTGAGTTTGTGGAGAGTCCCCCTCCCCCCGACCCTCTCCCCGCAAGCGGGGCGAGGGAGAAGTGGTCCGCTCTGCTCAGGCGTGCTGCTCAGGCGTGCTGCTCTTCGAGAGAGTGCTCGACGATATCGAGGCCCGGATCGATCAGTTCGCCCTTCAGAAGGAACAGCGGGGACTTGTAGTAGAGCTTGAGATCGCTGAACGGATCGGTCAGGATTTTCGTCATCCAGACCAGACCGGTCTCGACGTCGCGGATAAAGAACAGGTGGACGGTGCGGAACAACAGCCCACCGATCCCGATTGCGAGCCAGATCTTGGCGACCTGCCGCATGAAGTCGGCCGGTGACGCCCACGGGGTGAAGATTCCGAACAAGGTCGGATCGAAATACAACACCAGCGGCGACAGCGCCCAGATCGTCATCAGCACGACCTTGCGCTGCAGATTGTAGCCGACCTTGATCTCTTCCTTGTGCGCATGGGTCGCCTGGTTGAGGTGATCATATCCCTTGGGCTCGAAGAAGAAATGACCGGCCTGGCGCGAGGTCATCGACACCAGCCAGCCGATCAAGGCAGCGACGACCGGGTCGAAGAAGATCATGACATAGCCGACCAGAAAGCTCGCGGCGCTGACGAAGTGCAGGCTCTGGTTGATGCGGCTGTGATGATAATAGCGGTGGTCGTCCCAGCGCTGGGTTCGCAATTGCTCCAGGAATTCCTTGATCATTCTTTCCCCCAAGAAGGTGGCCTGAATTGGCTTTACAGCGATTCGATGTAGGGCATGTGACATCATAATAATGTCACATGCGCTCTTATGACGATGCAGTTACAACAGGACGTCTGCTGAATTAGCCGGCGGTCGTAGTTGACGCGTTTTCTCAACGCAAGCCGATACCCACTTTGCTTGAAAACGCTTCAGGCCGCTTTTACTTTCCGGAAACGGATCAGCGAGAAGTGACCGAGCGGCGGAATCAGGCGGCGCTCCACCAATTCCACCGCCTTGGAGCCCGAGAGCCATCGGGTGTAACGCGACCAGGCGAACTCCGCGGTGCGGAATCCGAGCCGGCGCACCACCGGCTGCAATTGCTGTTCGATGAAACGGCGCATGCCGGCATCGGCGCTGACGCGGGTGAGGATGATCAACTCGCCGCCCGGCCGCAGCACGCGGGCGAACTCGTCGAGGGCGGCTTCCGGATTCGGCACCGCGGTCACGACATATTGCGCCATCACCACGTTGAAGGAATCGTCGGGGAATTCGAGCTTCTCGGCGTCCATCACCGCAAGCCCTTCGATATTCTTCAGGCGCAGGTCGGCGACGCGCCGCTTCGCCTTCTTCAGCATCGCTTCGGAAATATCGGTGCCGAAGATCCGGACATTCGGCGCGTAGAGCGGCAACGAAATGCCGGTGCCGACGCCGACCTCGAGCACACGGCCGCCGATCTTGTTGGTCGCCACAATGGCGGCGTCGCGGCCCTTTGAGAATACGCCACCGAACACGAGATCATAGATCGGCGCCCAGCGATCGTAGGCCTGCTCGACCATTTCCCGGTCAAAGTCCAACTGCCGCGCGCCGTCCAACTTGATGGTTTCTGCCATAGACTCTTACCTCGTTGATCGCTGCGGCCCGATCCGGCGTCGCCGCCTCGGGCCTGTTGATTGTTGTTGACGCGGAACATCGTCACTTCCGCGAACCTTACTCACGATCGAAGCCAAACCTGCCAATCAGCCGCGCACCGCGCGTCTTCCCGCCACAACGGGCGCGGGCCGCAACGACCGGCTCGGCTGCAACGCACTCAGATTGCCGATGAACTGCCGCGCGCTGTTTTCCCAGGAGCGCTCGAGCGCAAAATTCCGGCATGCATCGCGCGACATTTCGAGCGCGCGCAGGCAGGCGCGGTGCAGGTCCTCATCCAGCGCTCCCACCGGGTGGTCCGCGATCACATCGAGCGGCCCTGTCACCGGAAAGGCGGCGACTGGCGTGCCGCAGGCCAGCGCCTCGAGTTGCACGACGCCGAAGGTGTCGGTGCGGCTCGGAAAGACAAAGACGTCGGCGGCCGCCAGATGCGCGGTCAAATCCGCGCCGGTCTTTTCGCCGAGAAATTTCACCTCGGGATATTTTTGCTCAAGCGCCGCCTTTTGCGGTCCATCGCCGACCACGACCTTCGAACCCGGCAAGCCGAGCGACAGAAAGGCCTCGATATTCTTTTCGACCGCAACGCGGCCCATCGTCATGAAGATCGGGCGCGGCAAATCGAGTTCGGCCGGATGATCCGGATTGAAAAGTTCGGTATCGACGCCGCGTCCCCAGAAGCCAAGCTTGCGGAAACCGCGCGCACTGAGCTCCTGATGGAGTGAAGCGGTCGCCACCATCGTGGTTGCGGCCGCGGCATGAAAGTGCCGCAGCACGGCATAACTCAGCGAGGCCGGAATGATGGATCGCACGGCGATATATTCCGGAAAGCGCGTCGTATAGGAGGTCGTGAAAGCAAGCTTGCGGCGGCGGCAATAGGCCCGCGCCGCCCAGCCGATCGGTCCCTCGGTCGCGATGTGGATCGCCTCCGGCGCGGCCGCCTCGATCCTTCTCGCGATCTCGCGCCGGTTCGGCAGGGCCACGCGCAGGCCCGGATAGGTCGGAACGCCGACGGAGGAAAAACCCTCCGGGGTCAGGAAATGAATCTCCGCCCCGAGCGCCGAGGCGCTACGCGCCAGCGAAGTCAGGGTGCGCACCACGCCATTAACCTGCGGGCGCCAAGCGTCGGTCGCAATCAAAATCCGCATCGCGGGAACCCTCGAAGGGTTTGCTGATTCTCGATTGCCGACGATCTGCTACGGATATTTCAAGCGTGTGACGTCATAGACGTTAACACCCTCCTTTTCGCATCCCGCTTCGCCCTTTTTCAGGGTCGCATGAAACCCAACTGAAACAATTCATGAATGCGATGAAGCCATTTTGGGCCTTTCGAGAAAACGTCCGGAAATGTTTCCCCATTAACTATTGCCCATCAACGACGCGCCAAAACGGCGCGCGAGCGATCAGACAGGGGACGCAAAATGTTCGATCTCGGGGCATTCAAGCCAAATTCCCGTCGTGCCGCCGCCTTCGCGGCGCTGGCGATCGGCGCCGTCGTCTCTTCGGGCGCGGTTTCGGCAGCGCCCCTGCAGCTTTTTCCCTTTGTCACGGAGCCGTCACAGGCTCCGATGGTGCAATCCGCACCGTCCGAAGACCAAGGCGCCACGGCTGAGTTGCCGGCGCGGCTGAAGCGCCAGATCGTCGGCTACGCCACCCGCGAGGCGCCCGGCACGGTCATCATCGATACCCCCAACACCTATCTTTATTACGTGCTCGGTGGCGGCCAGGCGATCCGCTACGGCATCGGCGTCGGCCGCGACGGCTTCACCTGGTCCGGCGTGCAGTCGATCACCAAGAAGGCCGAGTGGCCGGATTGGACTCCGCCGCCGGAAATGATCGCGCGCCAGCCTTACCTGCCGCGCCAAATGGCCGGTGGTCCCGGCAACCCGCTCGGCGCCCGCGCGATGTATCTCGGCGGCACCGTGTATCGCATCCATGGCACCAACGCGCCGCAGACAATCGGCACCCACGTCTCCTCCGGCTGCATCCGCCTCACCAACCAGGACGTCGCTGATCTCTATGCGCGGGTCAATGTCGGCACCAAGGTGATCGTGCTGCCGATGGACCGCCGCGCCGACAACGCGCCCGGCAAGCGAGGCTGATCGGCCTCCGCCGTTCGGGCGTACGCCAGGAGGTGAGCGGCAAGGAGTTGACGAGCCGGATAGTTGCACGCAATAGTACTTCCAATGTCGACACTTGCGATTACCTCGCTGACCATCGCTCTTGCCGCTGCGGCATTCCTGATCCTGGAGAGAGTGCGGCCGGGCCGCGAACTGCCTAACGCGCCGGGCTGGTACGCTCGGGCCCTTGTGATAACGCTGTTTCAGGTCGGCATCACGCTCGTCACCAATCGGATATGGGTCCACCTGTTCGCACAGGTATCTGTGTTCAATCTCAAAGCACTGCATCTGCCGATGATCGAGGGATTCATCGGATGGTTCATCGGGACGTTCTTTTTTTACTGGTGGCACCGCGTCCGCCACCAAAAGGGCTGGTGGGTGCTGTTTCATCAGGTGCATCACTCGCCGGCCCGGATCGAGGCCATCACCTCTTTCTATAAGCATCCGGTAGAAATTCTGGCCGACAGTGCGCTCGCGGCGGCGGTGCTGTATCCGTTGCTCGGCTGCTCCCTAGAAGGCGCAATGTGGTTCAATGCGTTCGCCGCGACCGGCGAATTCTTCTACCACTCGAACTTCAAATCGCCGCCCTGGCTGAAATACCTCATCCAGACCCCGGAGCTGCATTCGATCCATCACCAGATCGACGTCCATTCATTCAATTTCAGCGACCTTCCGATCTGGGATCGGGTGTTCGGAACCTATCGCGACACCGACGAATTTGCACCACAGTGCGGCTTTCCCCGCCATAACGAGCGGCACCTGGCGCGGATGCTGGCCTTTGAGGATGTCTACGACAGATCATAGCGCCATTCATTGTTTCTGACCGGCAACCATCGACCCCATTTGCGCCCGCGCCTTGCGCCACATTACGGCGTCGTAACCAAGGCCGCCTGCCCGTGCTCTGGCGCCGCCAAACCCCTCCCTGTAGACTCCATCGCTGAACCAGTCCGGGGGGACGATGCGTCCGAAGACCATTTTGCTCGCGATCGCGGTGGTCGCGACCTCGTTCTTCATCAGCCTGAAGGCGATGGACTGGCTGTCGCAGCGCGGCACGGTCGTGCCTCCCGCGCTGGTCGAACTGCCGCCGCTTGAGCCGGCCCCCCGCAGCTCGGTCATCCTGGCGCAGGTCGTCATTGCGATCTCCGCCATTCGCGACGCCGTCGACCGCGGCGCGGCGCGCAACTTCGCCGGCAAGGCCGACAATCCGGTGTCGCAGCTCCTGCAAAACGCCGACATCGGCTGGACCGCCTCGCGAGGGCCGATCGCGGCGAGCGGAGCCCAGGATGCGTTGTCGCTGACCACGGCGTTATCGGGAAAACTGAACATAACGGGCTCGCTGTCGTCAAAGGCGACCGGCGCGGTCGGCGACGCCCTTGGCGGCCTGCTCGGCGGCAATGTCGCCAAGCAGATTGGCAGCGTGAACATCAAGGCGATCAATGCCAGCGCCGAGATCAAGGGCAATGTCGTCGTCGTCTCGCGGCCGAAGCTTGCGGCGGCCTGGCGCATCGAGCCGAATTTGAGCGCCCAGGTGACGCTCGGCGACAGCAGCCTTTCGGTGGCGGGCGCACGCGTCAACGTCCCCGCCCAGGTCAAGCCGGTGATCGACAAGACGGTCGGCGATCAGATTGCCGCGGCCGGCGCGCGGATTCGCAACGATACCGCCTTTGAGCGCACCGCCAGGACGCAATGGGCCAAAGCGTGCCGCTCGATCCCGCTGCAGGGAGGCGACGCCGCCGCGTCATTGCCGGCGCTTTGGCTGGAGCTGCGGCCGACCCGCGCGGTCGCGGTGCAGCCGCGCCTCGACGCATCCGCGATGACGCTGACGCTTGGCATCGAGGCGGAGACCCGCATCACTCCGGTTCAGACCACGCCGAACTGCCCGTTCCCCGAGAAGATATCCATCGTGCCGCCGACCCAGGCGGGGGTCAGCATCGGCATCCCGATCGACGTTCCCTTTACCGACATCAGCAAGATCGTGGAGGTGCAATTCGCCGGCCGCACCTTCCCCGAGGACGGTTCGGGCCCGGTCGACGTCATCGTGAAGCGGGCGTCGGTCGCCGCATCCGGTGACCGGCTGTTGATCTCGCTGTTGGTGAACGCCAAGGAGAAGAAAAGCCTGTTCGGTCTCGGCGGCGAAGCCATGGTGCACATTTGGGGCCGGCCGGCGCTCGATCAGGCGCAGCAGACGCTGCGGCTGACCAACATCGAAATGGCGGTCGAATCGGAAGCAGCCTTCGGGCTGTTGGGCGCGGCGGCGCGCGCGGTCATGCCGCATCTGCAAAAAGTGCTTGCGGAAAAGGCCACCGTCGATCTCAAGCCATTCCTCGCCAATGCGCAGAAAAAGATCGCCAGCGCGATATCGGATCTTCAAAACAACGAGAACGGCGTGCGGGTGGCGGCGGAAATCACCAGCCTGAGCCTTGCCGACATCGCCTTTGATTCCAAAACGCTGCGGGTGATCGCGGAAGCCGCCGGCACGATCAATGTCGCCATCACGGCGCTACCGGGATTGTAGGGCGGCGGCAGCATCGAGATTCCAATACGCCGTCATTCCGGGGCGATGCCAACGGGTCCGCGCAACGCGCGGCCCGATGACAGGCTCCGCATCGAACTACGATGACATTGGAAAGATTGGCTCAATCTCAATCTTCGAATTTGAATGAGACGTTGAGCTTGGCGCGGTAGGCTTCGATTTTTCCTTTGGCATCAAGTTGCAAGTCGAGCTTGACGACTTCGGCGACGCGAAGATCTCGCAGAGATTTGCCAGCCCTTAGGACGGCGGCCGCGGCCGCCTTCTCCCACGAATCCTTGCTGGTACCGATCAGTTCAATGACTTTGTAGACGCTCTCGGCCATATCGTCCTCCCGTTCGGTATTAGGCAGGAGACAGATGCCTCTGCCGCCGGCAAGCCTAACATCGGGATATCGGCGCTGAAAGGCGCAATGTCTTGCATAAGCAAAGCGCGCCCGGCCAAACCGGACGCGCTTCTATCCTAACTCATCTCAGAGGCTGCCTCAGGTCGAGTATTTGAACTCGGGCATCGCCTTCAACTCATCCTTGGTGGCGTTGTACACGCCGTGATCCGGATACCACGGATTGGGTTTGGATGCCGTCGCGGGCGCCGTGTTCGTGGACGCAGAGCCCGTGGTCGTCGGTAACGCCGGCCGGTTGGGGTTCGGCTGGCTGTTCGGGGCGCCGGTGCCCGCGGTGCCGGTGTAAACCACCGGCTCGTTGACGAATTTGATCTTGTCAAAGGGAATCGCGACCAGGTGCTCGCCGACGCCAAGGAAGCCGCCGACGCCGAGCACCACGCCCTTGATGTTTCCGCTCTTGTCCATCAACAGATCATTGATCGAGCCGAGGCTCTCATTGTTGTCGTTGTAGACGCTGAGGCCGACGACCTTCGAGGCGCGCCAATCACCCTGGAACGAAGAACTCGACGCCGCCGCCGGAGCCATATTGTTGGCGCGGTCGGTGGGAGTCGTCGGGGTTTGCGCTGACGCAACAGCCGCAAGCAAGGCCGTCCCAGCCAAGGCGGCCGCGATATATTTTACCAACATTTGGTTTTCTCCCTGATAAGAATTGTGAGGGGAAAACACCTCACCGCGCGGGCCGTTCCAGCGCGTTACGCATTTTCGTGGCTGCGATGCAAGGGAGGCGACCGATCACCACTGATGGAACTTGACACGCGGCGGCCGCGCGGGATGTCGCCCGCGACTTGAGGCTAGTGGAGTGGATTTGACATTCGCTACCCAGTAGGCCGCGGGCTCGCAAAGCGAATGTCAAATCCAAAACTCCACTACAAACCTATATTTGCTAGTGGTCCTTTAATTCTAACATTCGCAAAAAAGCCTGCCGAAACGGGATGCGAAAGTTAGAATCGGACCACTAGCGCCTTTTCCGCTTCGATTGAATCGAAACGGGGCTCTAGATTCTTGATTTGACGCGTTTTCTTGACGCGAACCGGTCTCCACTTCGCTTGAAAACGCTCTAGCGCCAAGCCGTCTTCTCAGAAGCCGCCCCAGTATGGCGGCACGCCATAGTAACGGTGCAGCTCGACTTCCATGGAGCGATCGCCCCAATCGAAATCCTTATCGGCACGGAATGACGGCGCGCGCCTGAGCTCATCGTCATCGATGTCGAGCTCGTAGGCTTCGAACCGGGTGCTATAAGTCAGGCGCGCCCAGGGCAGCGGAAGCAGATTGGTTCCCATGCCGAGGAAGCCGCCGAAACTGAGGATCGCGTAGGACACCTTGCCGGTGACCTTGTCGATCATCAGCCGCTCGATATGGCCGATCATCTCCCCGCCCGGCCTTCGCACCGCGGTGCCTTCGACCCGGTCGCTGGCGATCAAGGGGTGCGGCCTTTCCTTCACCTCAGCCATCATCACCTCCCTATGGGTTGGTGAGGCGAGTCAACGTTTCAGTAAAGGCCAGGTTCCAGCGCGCGGTCAGCCGCTGGACAAACCCGATCACGGAATGAGAAGGGGTTGTTACGCCGCGAGCGCCTGGCGGTCCGGCTCTGCATGCGCGAAGAAGGCCATCGCCTCGAAGCGGTAGCCGCAGGCCCGGCAATGCCAGAGATAGGAGGCGCGGCCGGCTTCAGTCTCGACCCATTCGGGAATGGCGATCGGTTTACCGCATTGGGCGCAAGGATTTTCCCGAGGCAAGGAGCCGAAATCCATTCGGGCCATGGCGCATCTCCCTTTTTGTTTTATTTGCTTTATGTTTTGAATGGACAGGATCGTTGTCGGACAGCGACGATCCGACTGGGTAGTCTTGAATGAGCAATGGGGCAATTCAACGGCGAACACCGCCGATTTAATGCGCCTCCGGATCGACCGCCGGCTCGACCCTATGCCTCTCGCCCGATTGACGGACGTGGATGGTGGCGACGTCGTCGGTATAAACCTTTTGCCAGCCGTCGAGGTGATCGAGCAGCTTGGTCGCCGCGCCCTGGGTGCGCATCAACGTCGCCCCGATCTTGTACTGGTCCCAACAGCCGGAACAGATTGTCGGGCTCCATCAGTCCGGAAGCCGCGCTGTGGTCGATAAAGAATTTCTCGCCATAGAGCTCGGTGCAGCCGTCGATGAAGGGCGCCACGCCGCTCGCGATCAGATAGCCGCCGAAATCGTAGTCGTTGAACAGCCGGCTTGCATCGTCAGTGGTGTGGATAACGGACGGGGTCATGGGCGCGGGCTTGCTCGGTAGTCGGGCCGATCGAAGCACGCCAGGGCATAATTCCTGGTAGGTCGGCGCCAGCCGATTTGAGGCCAAAAGCCCGAGAAAGCCGCCTTTTCGCCATATCCCTGCCCCGGCGAACGCCACCAATCGGCGCGCATCGCGTTGCGTCGGCCCGCGTCAGTCCGCGCGGCCTAACGCACCTCCCTTAAGGGCCCTCCCCCATGAAGCATCTGTTAACCCTCGCCGCCGCTATCGCCGTGGCATCGCTGACTTTGCCGGACACCGCACACGCCCAGCGCGGCGACTATAATGAGTTGATCGCGCGGCACGCCCAGGCCAATGCCGTGCCCGAAGCTTTGGTGCATCGGGTGATCGTGCGTGAGAGCCGCTATCAGCCGCATCTCGTCGGGCGCGGCGGCACCATCGGGCTGATGCAGATCAAGCTCGCGACCGCGCGCGGCCTCGGCTACTCCGGCTCGGCCGAGGGGCTGCGCGATCCCGACACCAATCTCACCTATGCGGTGAAATACCTCGCCGGCGCCTACCGCGCCGCCAACGGCGATCACGCCCGAGCCATGCACTATTACGCCAGCGGCTATTATTACGCCGCCAAGCACCAGCGTCTCGGACATATCAGGCATCCTGAACCGGTAGAGGCCAAGGCGCAAATTTTTGCCCAGTAGTTGAGGCGCGCCCACCGTGGCCCGGACGCGGTGCAGCGTCTCTCACGCTGCTCCGTAGATCCGGCACCCACATCGTCACATGACCCCGGATCAGTGCACCACGCCGCGACGCGGCGCACTGCACTGCGTCCGGGGAACAGAGTCGGTGCAGTTCCGCCCTGGACGCGTTGACACGCCGTGCCATCGGCCTACATTAGCCTCGTTCCGAGGGGAGCTCCGATGAGGAGCTGAGAGACCGCACGCTCAAATCCTGGTTCCAGGAGGCGAGACCGCGGTGACCCTTTGAACCTGATCCGGGTCATGCCGGCGAAGGGACAGGGATGTACCAGAGTTCAGTTACACAGCGCGGGCATTTGCCCGCCGCGCCACGGGGGGAATCCCCGATTTCCGTCATCGGTGCGGGCATCGCCGGTGCATGGCAGGCGCTGTTGTTTGCCCAGGCCGGCCGCGCCGTCACCCTGCATGAGCGCAGTGACGCGACCATGACGCAGGCGACCAGCTACTGGGCCGGCGGCATGCTTGCGCCCTATTGCGAGGCGGAAGTCTCCGAACCCGTCATCGTCCGGCTCGGCGTCCGCTCGCTTGGGCTATGGCGCGAACATTTTCCGCAAACGCCGTTCAACGGCTCGCTGGTGGTGGCGCATGTGCGCGACCGCGCCGATTTCGAACGTTTTGCCCGACTAACGACCGGTCACCGCCGGCTCGACGCGCAAGGCCTGAGCAAGATCGAGCCGTCGCTGGAGGGCCGCTTCCGCGAAGGTCTGTTCTACGCCGATGAAGGCCATGTCGAGCCGCGGCGGGTCCTGCCCGAGCTGCACGCGCGCATCGCGGCGGCCGGCGGCACCATCCGGTTCAACAGCGAAGCCGAGCCCGACGATATCGACGGCATCGTGATCGATTGCCGGGGGCTGGCCGCGCGCGACAGCCAGAGCGAGCTTCGCGGCGTCAAGGGCGAGATCATCCTGATCGAGACCGACGAGGTCGAATTGTCGCGTCCGGTGCGGCTGATCCATCCGCGCTGGCCGCTTTATGTGATTCCGCGGGGCGGCAGCCGCTTCATGTTGGGCGCGACCTCGATCGAAAGCGAGGACCATGGCGTCAGCGTCCGCTCGGCGCTGGAATTGTTGGGCGCGGCCTATGCCGTGCATCCGGCTTTCGCCGAGGCGCGCATCGTCGAATTCGGCTCAGGCCTTCGCCCGGCCTACCCCGACAATTTGCCGCGGATCGCGGTTCACAACGACAAGATCGCGGTCAACGGGCTTTACCGCCACGGCTTCCTGCTGGCGCCGGCGCTGGCGGAATTGACGCTTTCCTATGTCGAGCGCGGCGTGATCGACAACGAGGTGATGCAATGCGCGTGACCATCAATGGGCAGTCGCGGGAGATCGCTTCAACGCGCGTCGACGCGCTGCTTGGCGAACTCGACTATGCGGGCACGCATTTCGCGATCGCGGTGAATTACGACGTGCTGCCGAAAAGCCGCTGGGCCGAGACCGCGCTCAAGACCGGCGACGAGATCGAGATCATCACGCCGCGGCAGGGAGGGTGAGATGAATCCGTCAGCCTCCCGCCGCTTCCTTCACCTCGCCCCGCTTGCGGGGAGAGGTCGGATTTTACGCGCAGCGAAAAATCCGGGTGAGGGGGATTATCCGCGAGTCCGAAGCTGTGGAGAGTCCCTCTCACCCCAACCCTCTCCCCGCATCCGCCTTCGCCAGAAGGCGGGCTTCGGCGGACAAGAGCGGGGCGAGGGAGCGCGCCGCGCCGAGCCTCACCTGTCATCGCCCGGCTTGACCGGGCGACCCAGTACGCCGCGGCCTATCGATTCACTCTCAGGCGTCTCTGGAATACTGGATCCCCGCGTGCGCGGGGATGACAGCCGGTGGGCTGATGGAACGGGACACTAAAGCCATGCTGAAATTCTACGATCGCGAATTCACCTCGCGCCTTCTGGTCGGCAGCGCGCTGTATCCGTCGCCGGCGATCATGCAAGGCGCGATCCGCGCCTCGGCTGCCGAAATCGTCACGGTGTCGCTGCGGCGGGAGGCCGCCGGCGGCAAGACCGGCGATGCGTTCTGGTCGCTGATCCGCGAGCTCGAGGTCACGGTGCTGCCGAACACCGCCGGCTGCCGCAGCGTGCGCGAGGCGGTGACGACCGCAAAACTGGCGCGCGAATTGTTTGCGACGTCCTGGATCAAGCTGGAGGTGATCGCCGACAACGACACGCTGCAGCCCGATGTCGTCGGCCTGGTCGAAGCCGCGAACATTCTGGTCAAGGACGGCTTTGAAGTATTTCCCTATTGCACGGAAGACCTTTCGGTCGCGATGCGGCTGGTGGACGCCGGCTGCAAGGTGGTGATGCCGTGGGCGGCGCCGATCGGCTCGGCCCGCGGCATCATCAACCGCGATGCGCTAAAACTGCTGCGCGACCGCCTGCCGGATATCACGCTGGTGGTCGATGCCGGGCTCGGCGCGCCGAGCCACGCGGCGCAGGCGCTCGAGCTTGGCTATGACGCGGTGCTGCTCAACACCGCGATCGCCAAGGCCGCCGATCCGATCGCGATGGGATCCGCGTTTCGCGCCGGCGTCGAGGCCGGCCGCGCCGCCTTTGAAGCCGGGCTGATGGAAGCCCGCGATTTCGCCTCCCCTTCAACCCCTGTCGTTGGGACCCCGTTCTGGCATGCCGTATCCTGATCGCCACGCGTATCCTGATCGCTACGCGTATCCTGATCGCTTCTATCCGGTGGTCGACAGCGTCGCCTGGGTGGCGCGGCTGGCGCTGCTCGGCGTCGGCACCATTCAACTGCGCGCCAAGAATCTCAACGAGGCGGACGCGCTGCAGACGGTGAAGGACGCGCTCGATGTCATCAAGGGCACGCCGGCCAAACTCGTGGTCAACGATTACTGGCGCGCGGCCGTCATCGCCGGCGCCAAACACCTGCATCTCGGCCAAGAAGACTTAGCGGATCTCGCCGGCGCCGACCTCAACGCGATCCGCGCCGCCGGCTTGACGCTCGGCATCTCCACCCATGACGACGACGAACTGGCAACCGCGTTGCGCGCCAAACCCGACTACATCGCGCTGGGGCCGATCTTTCCGACCACGCTGAAATCGATGCGCTTCGCACCGCAGGGAATTCCGAAGATCACCGAATGGAAGAGACGCATCGGCCAAATCCCGCTGGTGGCGATCGGCGGCATCAAGCTTGAGCAGGCGCGGGAAATCTTCGCCGCCGGCGCCGATTCGATCGCGGTGGTCAGCGACGTCACCCAAAATTCCGAACCCGACGCGCGGGTGCGCGCCTGGCTCGGACTGAACGCGGAGGCCGCGTGAGATGAGAACCAAACTAAACTCTATCAGCCGTCATTGCGAGGAGCGTAAGCGACGAAGCAATCCATCCCTCCATTTGCATTGCTATGGATTGCTTCGCTGCGCTCGCAATGACGAAAAACACGATCAAGCGTCACCCGGAACTCTCGTCCGGAACGACGACAATCAATAACAGGAGGATCCCATGAACATTCGCTCCAACCCGGACACCACGCTTCCCGCCGTGACCACGGGCCCGCTGCCCTCGTCACGCAAGATCTTCGTCACGGCCGATGAAGCGCTCGATGTGCGCGTGCCCTTGCGCGAGATCATGCTGAGCGAAGGCGCCGGCGAGCCGAACCTGCCGGTGTACGACACCTCCGGTCCCTACACCGATCCGACGGTCACCATCGACGTCAATAAGGGATTGCCGCGCAACCGCACCGCGTGGGTTCTCGAACGGGGCGGTGTGGAGGAATATCAGGGCCGCGAGATCAAGCCGGAGGACAACGGCAATGTCGGCGCGGCGCATGGGGCGAAATCGTTCACTGCGCACCACAAGCCGCTCCGCGGGCTTGACGGCCACAAGATCACCCAGCTCGAATTCGCCCGCGCCGGCATCATCACCAAGGAGATGATCTATGTCGCGGCGCGCGAGAATCTCGGCCGCAAACAACAGCTCGAGCGCGCGGAAGCCGCGCTCGCCGACGGCGAGAGTTTTGGCGCGGCGATTCCGCCCTTCATCACGCCGGAATTCGTGCGCAGCGAAATCGCGCGCGGTCGCGCCATTATCCCATCCAACATCAACCATGGCGAACTCGAGCCGATGATCATCGGCCGCAACTTCCTCACCAAGATTAACGCCAATATCGGCAACTCGGCGGTGACCTCGTCGGTCGAGGAGGAAGTCGACAAGATGGTGTGGGCGATCCGCTGGGGCGCCGACACCGTGATGGACCTCTCGACGGGGCGCAACATCCACACCACGCGCGAATGGATTTTGCGCAACGCGCCGGTGCCGATCGGCACCGTGCCGATCTATCAGGCGCTGGAGAAGTGCGACGGCGATCCGGTCCAACTGACCTGGGAGCTCTACAAGGACACCCTGATCGAGCAATGCGAACAGGGCGTCGACTACTTCACCATCCACGCCGGCGTGCGCCTGCCCTACATCCACTTAACCGCCAACCGCGTCACCGGCATCGTCTCGCGCGGCGGCTCGATCATGGCGAAGTGGTGCCTGGCGCATCACAAGGAGAGCTTCCTCTACACCCATTTCGAGGAGATCTGCGACCTGATGCGGAAATATGACGTTTCGTTTTCTTTGGGCGACGGCTTGCGGCCGGGCTCGATCGCGGACGCCAACGACCGCGCGCAGTTCGCTGAGCTCGAGACGCTTGGCGAGCTGACGCAGATCGCCTGGAAGAAGGGCTGTCAGGTGATGATCGAAGGCCCTGGCCATGTGCCGATGCACAAGATCAAGATCAACATGGACAAGCAGCTCAAGGAGTGCGGCGAGGCGCCGTTCTACACGCTGGGGCCGCTGACCACCGACATCGCGCCGGGCTACGACCACATCACGTCAGGCATTGGCGCGGCCATGATCGGCTGGTTCGGCTGCGCCATGTTGTGTTACGTGACGCCGAAGGAACATCTCGGGCTTCCCAACCGCGACGACGTCAAGACCGGCGTCATCACCTACAAGATCGCGGCGCACGCCGCCGATCTCGGCAAGGGCCACCCGGCGGCGCAACTGCGCGACGACGCGCTGTCGCGGGCGCGCTTCGACTTCCGCTGGGAGGACCAGTTCAACCTCGGGCTTGATCCCGAGACCGCGCGCAGCTTCCACGACGAGACCCTGCCGAAGGAAGCGCATAAAGTGGCGCATTTCTGCTCGATGTGCGGCCCAAAATTCTGCTCGATGAAGATCACCCAGGACGTGCGGGACTACGCGGCGACGCTGAATGATCCGGCCGGCGTGGGGATGGCGGTCTCCGGCGTGATCGAAGATGGCATGGCCCAGATGAGCGCCAAGTTCAGGGAGATGGGAAGCGAGGTGTATCTCGACGCGGAGAAGGTGAAGGAAAGCAATAGGGTTTTGTGAGAGTTCGCGCTCTCGTCAAGCGGAAAGGCACTATTCGAAGCAAAGGCCGCGCGAAAGCGCGGCCTTTATCCGTCTAGTTTTATTGCATGCTCATTGTTATGCTACCTCAGATAGATTAACCTAACCAAACCATTTCATTTTTACCAAATCCAATAGAGCTTAAGAACATGCCTTGGTTTGACGGCTTAATCGCCGGAACACCCGCCCACGCGATAGCAGCCTCCACTAATTCACGCATTCGAGTGGTCGCGGGACCGGGAACGGGAACGGGTAAATCATTTGCAATGAAAAGGCGCGTCGCGCGCCTATTGGAGGCAGGCGTTGTTCCGGCAGCAATCCTCCCAGTTACCTTTACCAGAGTTGCAGCTGAGGATTTACACCGCGAACTAGTTGGCATGGGCGTTCCGGGCTGTGATGAACTCAATGGCCTCACTCTTCACAGCCTCTCTCTTAGAATGCTTATGCGAAATCACGTTCTACAAGCAACAGGCCGGACTGCGCGTCCGTTAAATGACTACGAAGTTGCGCCGCTGGTCTCCGATTTGATGGATGCGCATGGAGGCAAGAGATTAGTGGATCGCCTCAGACAGGCCTACGAAGCAGCGTGGGCACGCCTTCAACACCAGCAGCCAGGTTACGTGCAATCTGCGGCGGACGCTGCTTTCGCCGCCGACCTGCGGTCATGGCTCACGTTTCATGAGGCCATGCTGATCGGCGAAGTGATACCCCAGCTCTACGAATACTTGCGATCAAATCCCGGAGCGCCAGAAAGAACGGAATTTCAACATATCTTGGTCGATGAATTTCAAGATCTCAACAAAGCCGAACAGGGCGTTATTGACTTGCTATCTAACGCAGCTGACGTATGCATCGTTGGCGACGATGATCAGTCTATCTATAGCTTCAAGCACGCGCACCCGGAGGGGATTCGTGATTGGATCACGATCAATATCAACGCAGATGATCTGCAACTCGACGAATGTCGCAGATGTCCCACAACAATTGTGCGTATGGCGAATAGTCTTATTAGCCACAATCAGATGCGTCTTGTTCCCAGACAATTAACTCCGCGATTGCAGAATGGGCCTGGCGATGTTCGTATCATTCAGTACCAAACTCTAGGGGATGAAGTAGCGGGGGTCGCGGACCTCGTACGTGACATGGTCGAGGCCGGAACTCCGCCCGGAGATATCCTAATCTTAGCGCAAAGAGGGGTCATAGGCACTCCTATCTACGAAGCGATCCAAGGCCGCAATATTCCAGTGAGGTCATACTATTCTGAGGCAGAACTAGATTCGACGGATGCCCAGCGCCGTTTCGCTCTCCTCAAGCTGTTCGTGAATCGCGAAGATCGCGTAGCGCTGCGATGGCTTGTTGGCCTAACGGGGAATAACTGGAACGCAAGTGGCTATCGAAGAATAAGAGAGCATTGTGAGGCTACTGGTCTCACCCCATGGCAGGTGTTGGAGCAACTTTCCACTGGAGTTCTCCGGCTTCCTTATACAGGTAACATAGTCGCTTCATTTGATGAGGTCGTTAGTGAGCTGGAATCCTTGGAGGCACTTCCGGATTTGGCTGCGGTCGTAGATCTGCTGCTCCCGGCGGGAGATGATTCGGTTAGCGAATTGCGAGACCTAGCTATTTTGACACTCGACGAGTTAGGACCCGACGATCGAGAAGAATGGCTATTCCAGTTAATGCAGGCCATTAGCCAGCCCGACATTCCTTCGGAGATTCAAGATGTCCGAATTATGAGCTTACATAAGAGCAAGGGGCTTAGCGCGCCCGTGACCATAGTTGCGGGCTGTGTAGAGGGACTTCTACCGAGACAACCGGCACGTGGCACTCCTGCAGCTCAAGCAGCCGCAGAGATCGAGGAACAGCGACGCCTGTTTTTTGTTGGAATATCTCGAGTAAAAGCCGATTTGGCAAATGGAAAGCCGGGCACCCTCGTTCTTACAAATTCTCGGAGGATGTTTTTGGCCGACGCAATGGGCGCGGGCATCACGCCAGCGGCAGTGCATTACAAAGTTGCCCGCCTTAACGCGAGCCGCTTCATTGCGGAACTAGGACGGCACGCGCCGGCTCCAATCGCGGGATAGACCGAGTTCTTTTCTTGTCACCAAGCCCACAAGGTAGGTTGAAGCAAGCGTAGCCCGGATAAGCGACAGCGACATCCCGGAACGGCTAGAAAGTACCCGCATGTCGCGGAGCCTGTCATCGGGCGCGCGTTCGCGCGACCCGTTGGCTCATGCGGGCTGCCCGCAAACGATCACAGCCTTTCAACTTGCAACCGCCACGCTTTTGCCGCACCACTTGCATATCCGCGTTGTCACAACAGATGGCACCGCCGCGGTACAGACCACGCCGCGAGACTTCGACAACATTTTCCTGCAGGGAGATTTCTCATGCGTCGCGCTACCGCTCTTTGTGCCGCCGCCGGCATCGCCGTCTCTGCTCTCGCCGTCGCCAGTCCCGCACAGGCCGGTTACTATGTGATCCGCTGGGACAACACCGGCATCTGCCAGATCTGGAATGAGGAAATGACGTCCAAGCCATTGCGATGGCCGTCGGATTACAAGGTCGTCAGCAAGCCGGTTCCGACCTTCACGGCCGCGGCGGCCGTGCAGGAAAAGATGCGGCAGCAGCGCCACTGCACGCTCTGAGCCGGAGCTCGGAGCAACCACTAAGTGGCGCGAGCACGAACATCTCGTGCCCCGGATGCTGCGCAGCGCGCCGCTTTTGCGGTGTGATGCGCTGCTGATCCGGGGCCCACGGCGGCATGATGAAAGCATTGATGGGTCCCGGCTCTGCGGAGCAGCGTTAAGAACGCCGCACCGCGTCCGGGACACGCGCTATCCCAAGGCTGCCCGCTATCCCAGCGCGCACCTCGCGAAAGCCGCGCGCTGCGCAGCATCCGGGGCACGCGTTTCCAATTTTGCGCCACTGGAATAGAGGAAGCGACGTTTGCCTCGACGGGCAAATCACCCAACGCTTGTTCGACCGTTGTTTTTTCCTTGTCCAGCCCCCGTGGCAAAAATATTTCGGTTTTTCCGAAACGCAAATCACCGCTATATCTTCCCCGGTCCCGTGCCCACCCAGAGGGGCGTTGCGCATCGTCACGACGTTGGGTGCGGGAGGCGATGGACGCGAGGCGCGCTTCTGACGAGAGCGCGTTTCCGCGGACGGCGAAGACGTGTGGTCCTGATATCCCGACGCTGATATCAAGCCTTGCGGAAGTTTTTCGCGAGATGACGGGGGCAAGAAAGCCCGGTCCCCGGGGAGAGCGCGTTATAAGCGGTTAAAACCATCGCGCGGGGAATGCCGGGTGTTTCCGGTGTGACCGTGGTGACTACGCTCGTATGCTTTGTTTTTTATTGCATGCGAGGCTGCGGGCGCATCGCGCGCCCGGCATTCCCTGCGCCCTCTGTTCTGTAGGAGGGTAAGGATTTCGCAAGACTCGGGCACATCATGCCGCGAGAATGCGAGGGTGCGTGTTGACGTCATTGCGAGGAGCAACGCGACGAAGCAATCCATTCTTTCTTTGTGAGGCGAAATGGATTGCTTCGCTGGCGCTCGCAATGACGGTTCAAGGGCGCCGTGGTCCTGCTGTTTGAAAATTGAATCCGAAAAATTCCCCGTCGTCCCGGGCAAGTCAACGGGTCGCGTAAATGCGCGCCCGATGACAGGCTCCGCGCGACCCGGGACCCATAACCACCGGCCGTCATTGTCAAGCACGGCGGGGCATCAGCTTCGCGCCACAACAACATCCCGCGGTTATGGGTCCCTGCTTTCGCAGGGACGACACCGAGGTGGCAGCTTTTTCTACGTCATTGCGAGGAGCCAAAGCGACGAAGCAATCCACGCTCGCTTGTTTTCCCATGGATTGCTTCGCTGACGCTCGCAATGACGATCTGGGGTCGCAAGCCCGCTATCTCAGCGTGATCGCAAGCCCGCTGAGATCCGCATTCGCCATCAGCCCGACCTGATGGCCGGAGAGCTCCAGCACCGCGCCCTTCTGGTTGGTCAAGACGATCGCGCGTACGCCGCCACCGACCACAATCCCCGCGCCCGCCGCGGCATAGACGCCGGCGACATCCGACGGCCGGTAGATGTTGTGCACGACCCCGCGCAGCACCGTCCTCGATCCACCGAACACCAGACCGTAGTCCAGTCCGCCGGCCGACAGCGGGTAGCGGCGACCGTGGAAATCCAAAACGCCGCCGCCGCCATTGCCGCCGATAATCCAACCGGCCTTGATGATGGTGAGCTGCACAAAACCATCGTCGGCAAAGGCGGCGGAGGACAGCGAGCCAGCGAAAACCGTCAGCGCAAGCAGCGCGACGCGAAGGGCGGATGATATCTTCATGGACAGGGTCTCCCGGGGGTTTTTTGCAGGAAAGGGATGGTGAGAAAAGGTTTGCAAGCGGGCGGTTTGTGGGCAGGCGATTGACGCGCGGGCGATTGACGAACTTGCCTTGCGAGGACGCGGGATCGATTCGCGGCCCCGCACCGATTGTAGCCTATGCGCTGGAGGCCTCCAGCCTGGTGTATTCCGCCTTGACCAGATCATGAAACGCCGGCTTGTCGAGCACGCCGGATTTGCGAAAGGGCGCGGCCGCGAGCGCGTTGATCACGGCATCATGGACCTCGACGCCGCCCTCGCTGTGCTGGACCATGCCCCATTTGATCAGCTTCTTGTCGCCGACGACCTCGGCAAAGCGCTGCAGGCGGAGGCTGAGGCTTTCGAATTCGCGGGCGTCGGGAAATTCCCGCTTCACCGCGGCGATACCGCGATTGCCGCCGTTCCCGGTCGAGGGGGCTGGCGTGGCACCGGCGTTCGCCGCGGCGCCCGCGGTGGCCAGGGCCGCCTGATAGACCCCCAACGCCTGGTGAAACCGCGCGGGATCGACGGGTCTCACTCTCTCTTCGCTGTCTGAACCCATTCGATCCTCCCAATCGACTACGCCGGACCGGTCGCCTTTGCCCGCCCTATGCTCTTTCGCGGGCGAGTTTGCAACCGCCTCGATTGAACCGGTTCCCGGCTCGCCCGTGGGCACGCGCGGTCGTCGCCGTGCCCATCGGTCTTTTTCGGGGCGTGAGCGTGCGGCGCCAGTTGGGCTCAGCCTCGCGGCCGCGCCCGCTGTTCCTTCATCAGCGCGTCGCGCGCCGCGGACAGCTTCAGAAATGCCTCGACATTGCCGCCGGCGTCCGGATGGGCGTGCTTGGCGACAAGCTTGTAGGCGCGGTGGATTTCGGCCGGAGACAGGCGACCGTCGAGCGGCAATCCCAGCATCTGCCGATAACGTTCCTCCGGGGTCGGCAACCTCAACGGCGTCTCGCGCTTGCCGAACCGCGGGGTGATCAGCGTCTGCAGGACGTCGCGCAGCACCGCGAGCCGGCGCCGCGCGGCATCTTTGGTGATGTGGTCCGCGTCCTCGTACGCCGCGCTGCGCAGGATCGGCAGCGCCTGCGATGCGGCCTGGCGCAGCACCGTCTCGACGTCGGCGTGGGCCATCTGCGAAGCGACGCGCGCGGCTTCGCCATAGTCAGGCGTGGCCGCCGACCAAATCCGTTCGAGCTCGACTTTCCATTCCGCGAGTTGTCGATCCATGGCGCAACACCAGAGCCAAGCAATACTATTGCCGGGGTAACGGTTTTGGTTTCGGTCTCCGCCAATTTGAACTAGTTTGTAAGGAAATTCTTAACCCAAGGAAGCCGCCATGCCCCTTCTCGAAAACCATATCGCGGTCGTCACCGGTGCTGCTTCCGGAATCGGGCGCGCGATCGCTTCGGGCTACGCGCGCGAGGGCGCGCAAGTTGCCCTGCTCGACATCAATGCGAAAGCGGCCGAAGAGGCGGCGCAGGAAATTCGCGAGGCGGGCGGCCAGGCGGCGAGCTTCGCACTCGATGTGACCCAGCGCGCGGACTGCGTCGCGGTGGCCAAACGCGTGGCCGCGCAAATCGGGCAGGTCTCGATCCTGGTCAACAATGCCGGCATCAACCGCCGCAACCCGTTCACCGGCGAGGCCGACGCCGTGATGAGGGATTGGGACGATATTATTTCGATCAATCTCAACGGCACCTTCAACGTCACCCACGCGTTCCTCGAGCCGTTGCGCGCCGCCAAAGGGCGGATCGTCAACATCGGTTCGATCCAGTCCTTCGTGCATGTGCGCACCCCGAACTCGCCGGCCTACACCACTTCCAAGCATGGCGTGCTCGGTTTCACCCGGGCGCTCGCCGCCGAGCTCGGCAAACATGGCGTGCGCGTCAATGCGATCGGCCCCGGCCTGATCGAAACGCCGCTCAACGCACAGGTCCGCGCCAACGATCCGGGTCTGGTCAAGATCTTCATGGACCACACCCCGCTCGGCCGCGCCGGCAAGCCCGAAGACATCGTGGGCCCGGCGGTCTTCCTCGCTTCCGATTTGTCGGCTTACGTGACGGGATCGATCGTGATGGCGGATGGCGGCTACCGCGCGATTTGATGGGCGATTGTTTCCACTGTCATTGCGAGGAGCACCAGCGACGACCGCGTCCGCCGAAGCCCAACGGGCGAAGGCGGAAGCAATCCAGCCTTCCGCCGGGCGTTATGGATTGCTTCGCTGGCGCTCGCAATGACGACGGTACATTGATCGCCGCACACGCAGATTTGGATGTTGATCAAAACGGCGCAAGGGTATCGCGCAATTGCTGAGCTCGGCGACTCTGTTAAGATTCCATTTGGAATCACCGGGAGTGCGCGCGAGGTGGCGAACGATACAGTCAGCCGACAGGGACGTCCCGGACCGCAGGGCCATCCCGGACGAGCCGGACCTGCGGGTCCGCGCGGCAAGGCCGGCCCTCCGGGCAAGCCGGGGCGGCAAGGTAAGCGCGGCGAGATTGGTCCGCCGGGCAAGCCCGGCGTGCGCGGCGAAGCCGGGCCACGCGGCGAGCCCGGGCCGCCCGGCCAGTTACCGCCGATCGAGCAGGTGATGCCGTGGCTGCATTTGTTGTTCGACGCCTGGGAAGACTACAAGCGCCGGCGCGAGCACGAGGCGCTCGAGGCCCACGCGCACGAAGCCAGCGTGCATGAGGCGCTGGCGGAAGACGATCACGGCGACATGTCCGATGACGACGAGGACGATGAGAAGCGCCGCAAGAAGAAGAAGGAAAAGAAGAAAAAGAAAAAGCACCGCAAGGATAAGGACAAGCACAACAAGCACGAGGAGTAAGCTCAAGAGCGAACGGTGCCATGCGCGCTTCGCCCTTGCCCCGCTTGCGGGGTCGAGACCAGCAAAGCTCGCTGTTAGAGCATGATCCGGAAAAGCGGGAACCGGTTTTCCGAAAAGATCATGCTCAAACAAAGAGATGAGATCATGATGCGATTCAACTTAATCGCATCGTGATCTAGAAAATCGGGGGCGACCCCCAACTGGCAGGACTCGCGGCGTTTGAAGGCAGGTCGATACGCACGGCACCCGGCCATGGTTCACCCGAACCTCAGCCTTGAGCGCTCCCTGGCCTTCTCCGCCTCGGTGGCGCGGTCGCGGGCCGGCGCCTGCGTGTGCAACGAGGTCAAGAGCCGCCGGGCGGCCGCACTGACCTCCGCAACCGCGCGGTCGAAGGCTTCCGCATTGGCGTGCGAGGGCTTGTTGAAACCGGAGACCTTGCGCACGAATTGCAGCGCGGAAGCGCTGACTTCCTGCTCCGTTGCGGGCGGCTCGAAATTGAACAGCGTCTTGATGTTACGGCACATTTCTTCTCTCCCTTGGTATGCGACAGCGGCTGCCGCTACGGCGCGCAGCGTTCGCGGCTTCGCAAAACCCTGTATCACGGCCGATTTTGTCATAGAATAAGCGAGGTGTTTACCCCTGTCGCGTGCCACGCCAACAATGCCAGCAAACAGCGAGTTCCCGATGAGCCACGTCACCTACAAGATCGTCCAGCATGACGACGGCTGGGCCTATACCGTCAATGGCGTGTTTTCGGAAAGCTTCCCGACCCACGCCGCGGCCCTTGCCGCCGCCAAGCGCGCCGCCGCCGAACAGCGGGTGCCCGGACGTACCGAGGCGATCGAATATGAGACCGACGACGGCAAATGGCACACCGAGACCGCGGCCGGCAGCGACCGCCCCGAAACCGAAGTCGAGGACGAGCCTTAGGCCGCCGCGCGCCCTTGGGGGAAATTGCCCCACGCGTTGCGCGCCGGGCGCTTCGGTCATCCGGCGCGCCGTGATAGATTGGCAAAATTCGGAGAGCCGCCCTGACAACGCGGCCGCGCACCTTTCGAAGGGTATGCAGGATGAGACATTCGCGCGCAGCGCTTTCGGTTATCTTGGCGATGACCTGCTTTGCCGCGCTGGCGGCGGAATATCCCCCACCGAGGCAAGGCGACTTCATCGCGAAGGATTTCAAATTCCACACCGGCGGGACGACGCCGGAACTCAGGCTTCATTACACCACCGTCGGCGAGCCGAGCGGCCAGCCGGTGCTGGTGCTGCACGGCTCCGGCGGTTCGGCCGCGAGCATGCTGACGCCTTCCTTTGCCGGAGAATTGTTCGGTCCCGGCCAACCGCTCGATGCGTCGAAATACTACATCATCATTCCCGACGGCATCGGCCACGGCAAATCCTCAAAACCGTCGGACGGCATGAAGACGGCGTTTCCGAAATACAATTACGAGGACATGGTCGATGCGCAGTATCGCCTGGTCACGGAAGGCCTCGGCGTCAAGCACCTGCGGCTGGTGATTGGCAATTCGATGGGCGGCATGCACACCTGGATCTGGGCGGTGAAATATCCTGATTTCATGGATGCGCTGGTGCCGATGGCGGCGCAGCCGACCGCCGTGGCGGCGCGCAACTGGATGCTGCGGCGGATGATGATCGAGACCATCCGCAACGACCCCGAGTACAACGGCGGCAACTACACCGAGCAGCCGAGGATGATGAAATACGCTGTCGCCGCTTACGGCTTCGCCACCTCCGGCGGCACCCTCGCCTATCAGGCGCTGGCGCCGACGGCTGAAAAAGCCGACAAGATGGTCGACGACCGGCTGGCGACACCGATCACTGCGGACACCAACGACTTCATCTACCAGTGGCAGGCCTCGCACGATTACAATCCCTCAAGCGGGCTCGAGCGGATCAAGGCCCCGCTGCTTGCGATCAATGCCGCGGACGACGAACGCAATCCGCCGGACACCGGCGTCACCGATGCCGCGATGAAGCGGGTCAAGAACGGCAAGCTCTATCTGATCCCCGCCAGCACCGAGACACGCGGACACGCCACGACCGGCAATGCGGCGTTCTACAGGCTTCGGCTCCAGGAATTGCTGCAGACGGCGCCGCAGCGAACGATGTGAGCTATCCAATCTCGCATCGCATCAAATTCCGCGCCGCGCGGTCCGCATATTTTTTGAGCATGCATCGGCCGAGCGGCTCGGGCCTAATCGCGCTCAATTGTTGATTCGTCGCTTGCCGCACCGGCGGCGCGCGATGATGATGCGGCCAAACGCGGTGGAGGATCGGATGCGAAGCTTCGCGCGGATCGCCTTGCTGGCGTCGAGTTGCGCGCTGGCGAGCGCGGCGCTCGCTTTCGACAATGGTCAATACGAGAACGTCCCTGCCGACATCCGCGCCTGGTTCAAGGGCGTGATCGCACCGAACGGCGTGCCCTGCTGCGACATCTCCGACGGCCACCGCACCGAATATGATTTTCGCGCCGGCGCCTATTGGGTGCCGATCGAAGGCCAGTGGATGCAGGTGCCGGCGCATGCCATCATCCGCGACCGCGGCAATCCGGTCGGCGAGGCCGTGGTGTGGTATGTGCATCACCGCGGCAGCATCGTGATCAGTTGTTTCGTTCCAGCCGACGCGGTGTGAATTCCGCCATCGCGGCGCCGGGATTAAGGGGTAGAAGCCGCCTGACCGCGATGATAGTCTCGGCTAATACGATTTGCCGGAGACAGATTTTGAGCGAATTGGCCGCCAGCGACCTCAAGACGATCTACCCAAATCCGACGCCGCGCGTGATCGCGAAGGCGCGCCCGGAGATCGACGTTCACGCGAAGAAATTTATCGCGATGTCACCATTCTGCGTGCTCGCCGCCTCAGGCACCGACGGCAGCGTCGATGCTTCGCCGCGCGGCGGCCATCCTGGCTTTGTCAACGTCGCAAGCCCAAACCAGCTCATGATGCCCGATCGCGCCGGCAACAACCGGATCGACAGCTTCAAGAACATCGTCAAGGGTTCGGGCTTCGTGCAGCTGATTTTCTTCGTGCCCGGGATTGACGAGACGCTGCGCGTCAGCGGCACGGGCAAGCTGTCGGCGGAGCCGGAACTGTTGGCCGCGATGGAGGAGTTCGGCAAGCTGCCGCGCGCGGTGCTGCGCATCGACGTACAGGAGGCCTATTTCCATTGCGGCAAGGCCTTGATGCGCGCACGCCTGTGGTCAAAGGACAGCCAGGTCGAACGCGCGGTGTTTCCCTCCATCAGCCAGGTGATTCACGACCAGACCAAACTCGGCGAAGCCGAACCGCAGGCCGAAGTCGAGGCGCGCTACCAGACGCAGCTGTGACTCTAAATCATGCGACCGCCCCTCCGTCATGGCCGGGCTTGTCCCGGCCATCCACGTCTTTGTTGCCGCGACGCTAAGAGACGCGGATGCCCGGCAGCCGTCTACGCCGAGGCTAAGGCGGGCTCGATGCCAGTCCGCCGAAGCTTTGGCGAAGGTGGATACAAGGCCGGCCATGACGAACGATAGGGGTGTCTTCTCCTGCTTCAGCTCAACGGGGCGTCAATGCTCGCTCTCGAGCCCGCCGACATGCTTCTGGGTGTAGAGTTCAAGCCCGATCCGCCCGATCAAGTCGAGCTGGGTTTCGAGGAAATCGATGTGATGCTCCTCGTCCTTCATCAGGCTTTCGAACAAATCGCGCGAGACGTAGTCCTTGACGCCGTGACAGTAGGTCGCTGCTTCCTGGTAGAGCGTGCGCGCGCCGATCTCGGCCGCCAGATCGCACTCGATGATCTCCTTGACGTTCTGGCCGATCCTTAAGGGGTCCAGCACCTGCATGTTGGGAAACCCGTCGAGAAACAGAATGCGATCAGTGAAGCGATCGGCGTGGTGCATTTCCTCGATGGATTCCTTTCGCCAGGTCTTGGCCATATCGAGAAGACCCCAGTTGTTCAGCAGCCGATAATGCAGCCAATACTGGTTGATGGCGGTGAGCTCGCTGCGCAAACCCTTGTTGAGATAGTCGATGACCTTGGCGTCGCCCTGCATGATGCACTCTCGCTGCCGGGGCCATGTGCGATGGCCCGTGTGAGTTAATCCGCAACGCTACTAGCGCATGATCGGCCAAAGTGTAAGCGGTTTGGCGGTCTCAGGTTCAGGCGACGGCTTCGAGCGCCAATGCGTCATGGACGTGCGGATGCGTCGCGGTCCGGCTGCTGTGGGAGCAACCGGCGCAGCAGGCCTCGGCGCAGGCTCCCAGCGCCTCGTCAATGATGGTCTTGATGGTGCGCGCGCACCGGCCGCATTCCACGCTACAGCCGAGGCAGCCGTAGATCTGCTTGGCGTTGCGGGGAAGGTGTTGCGCTGACTCGACGGCACTGCGGACATCGTGGTCGCTAAGCACGTTACAGGAACAGACAATCATTAAATCGGCAGGCCCATCGGTGATGCGGAGCCCCTCGATATTTAAGAGCTTCGCGGGACGCAAAAGGAAAAGCGGTGTTTTGAAGTGATTCCAAACTGATGTGTGCTTCACAGTGGAATGAATCTAAAGACCCGCTGTTGCGCTAGAGCGCGTTGTTTTTAGACGGCAACATATCCTGAGTTCGTGAAGTAATTGGCGCACTCGTCTTTGGAGAAGAGGTTGAGGAGATCGCCAACTTTTCGCCAAGTCGCTTCGGCGTCTCTG
>Ga0193751_1000519_pt1 | contig 29695 bp, 27 predicted proteins | sample L1c2metaG_FD_143050 | JGI IMG/M metagenome (GOLD analysis project Ga0193751, IMG submission 143050) | Soil microbial communities from a riparian zone of the East river system, Colorado, United States - L1c2 | ecosystem: Environmental > Terrestrial > Soil > Riparian zone | place: USA: East River... | reverse complement strand
TGTATTTGGCGGCGGCGCGGATATGGCCCTCGTCGAACAGCTTGAGGGCTTCCTCGCGGATGGTCTCCCAGTTCTCGCGCAGCTTGACGAGGTCGGGAAAATCGCTGGCCGGCAGCGTCGGGCGGTTGGGCACCGCCGAAAACAGGTACATCAGCGCGTTGTACGGGGCGAGCAGGGTCGAGTGGTCGGTCAACTGGCGGAAGAACCCGTGGCGCACCTTGCCGCGGTAATGGACGAAGAATCCGGCGGCGACGAAGCAGTAGACCGCGAGGAACTGAGGCGCCAAAAGACGTAAAGCCATCGTGCGACCATGGTTGTGGGACGGGTGGCTATAACATGGAACGGGTCCGCGGCAAATATGGCGCGATGCCGGTCAGCCCGAGCGGCCCGGCGGGTCCGCCGTGAGCCAGGCCGGCGGCGTTTCGCCGCGCCGGGTGATCCCGAGGTAATAAATGCGGGTATAGGGGGTAAGGCGCGCCTCGCCGCCGTGCACGGCGACGAGGGAGAGCCCGGCCTCCTCGATCATCGCCCGGAAGGTCGCGGCGGTCGAGCCGTGGTTGTTCTCCTGGATCAGCAGCACGCCGCCCGGCTTGAGGAAGCGGCCGACCGAAGCGAAGAACTCCCGGTGCAGCCGCCAGCCTTCGTCGGCGAAGCGCAGCTCGCGGCCGCGCTGCCAATCGAAGTGCGGCGGGTTGCCGACCACGAGGTCCCACCGCTCGGTCGGCGGAATGCCCTTGAGATTGTCGGATCGGTAGAGCGCGACGCGATCCGCCAATCCGTTGTCGGCGATCGTGCGCCGGCACGCCGCCAGGGCTTCTGGGTTGACGTCGGCAAGGCACAGCGTGTCGCACAGGCCGAAGCCGAGCAGCGAGAAGCCGATGAAGCCCGGGCCGGCGCACCACTCGAATACGCGCGCCTGCCGCGGCATGCCGCGGTCATGCAGGAACGGAATGTAGTCCTGGCCGAACGCGCTGCCGCCGCCGTCGAGATGACGCTTGTAGTGCACCCGCACGTCGCCGTAGGTCACCTCCTGCCACGGCCGCAGCCGGCGCAGCCAAGGCAGGTAGCCTCGCTCCAGCCGCTTGAAGATTTCCACCATGCATCGTCCCTTGCGAGCCGCTATTTTTCCGGCGGCAGGATCGCCCAGCCGACCTCGACGTCGCCGACGCCGTTGCGGGCGGGCAGCGTGAACGGCGTTCCGACCCGGGCGTCGGGCACGACGGCGCGGTAGTCCGCCGGCACGCTGGCGCGGTCGCCGACAACCCAGACGACGGCGGCGCCGTGCGCCTTGAGGTCCGCGAGGTCGATCCACGGCGCGCGGCGCGGATTGCCGTCGATCAGCACTCGCGGGCGCTCCGCCGCATAGTGCGCGACGTTGCCGCCCACCCACATGCTGGCGATGACGTAGCGCAGCGGTGGGCCGGTCGCGGTGCGGAACCGCTGGGCCACCTCCGCCGCCATGCGATCGCCGGGGAAGAACGCCGCGCGGTAGCGATGATCGATCGCCGGCAGCACCGCGTAGTTGACGACGAAGGCCCCCGCCAGCCCGATGAAAACGATCGCCCACAGCCCGGCGATGCGCCCCAGGCGCACCCGATCGACGACGGCTCCGCTCGCCATCACCAGCCACAGGCCGATGAACAGCCACAGCGGATAGCCCCACATGGCGACGAGGCCGCGGCCGGTGACGAGCGAGAGCACGATGACGGTCGCGGCCGGCCCGAAGGCCAGCAGGGTCACGATCCGGCGGTCGAAATCGTCCGGCTTGACAACGCGCTCGGCCCGCGGCGGCCAGCGCAGGGGCAGCGCGATCGCCAATGCGGGCGCAAGGGCACCCGCCTGGCTCAGCGCAAACACCAGGGGATGCACCAGGTGATCGAGCGCCCCGTGCGACGGCAGCGCCCGGGCGGACGCATAGGCGAAGGGGAGGAAGTCGTTGCGCACCAGCCAGACGAGGTGCGGCGCCATCACCGCCAGCGCCGCCGCGAGCGCCACCCACGGCCCCGGCGTCGCCAGCACGCGTCGCGCATCGCGATCCACGAGCAGGAACAGCGCCAGCGGAACCGCCAGCACGACCACGAAATACTTCGCCCACAGGGCCAGCCCGAGGGCGACGCCGAGCAGCAGCCAGTCGATCAATCGGCCGCGGCGCAGGCCCGACCGGAAGGCGAGGCCGGCGAGCGCCCAGAACGGCAGCTGCATCACGTCATGATTGAACTTGGGGGCGGTGTAGTTGAAATAATGCAGGCCGTCGACGATGAGGACCGCCACCAGCGCGCCCACGGCCCCGACCAGCGGCCGCGCGGCTGCGAACAGGATCGCGAAGGTCGCGACGATCACGATCTCGCTGAGCGCGTAAAAGGCCAGGTCGGTCTCGAACAGCCGATGGGCGATCTCGACCAGCCACCACGGCAGCGGCGGCAGCTTGTCGTAGCCGAGCTGCCATTCGCGCCCATAGGTGAGCGCCTCGATGAGATCGAGCGGCAGATTTTTGTAGAGCGCGGTCGGCAGCGCCGTCCACACCGCCGCATGCAGCGCCGCGAACGCGGCGAAGGCCGCGCCCGGACGCCGTTCGATCCATGCGGCCAGCGCGGAGATCATTCACCCGCCCCTGGTCCCCTCCCCGGCCAGTTCCGGCACCACCCACAGGGGCGGCTCGCCGCGGTGGACGCGCTCGACGTTGTCGAAGGCATTGCGCAGGCGGGCGGCGTGGTTGTCCCAGGTCGGCCCGGCGAAATGCGCGGTCAGCACCACGTTGTCGAGCTTGAACAGCGGATTGTCGGTGGGGGGCGGCTCGCGGTCGAACACGTCGAGGCCGGCGCCGAACAGCTTGCCGGCGCTCAAGCTGCGATGAAGCGCCGGCTCGTCGATCACCGGGCCGCGGCAGGTGTTGACGATGATGGCGCTCGGCTTCATCAAGGCAAGCTCGCCCTCCCCGATCATGTGGCGGGTCGAGTCGTTGAGCGGCACGTGCAGCGACACGACGTCGGACGTGCGCAGCAATTCGCGCAGCAGATGGAAGCGCACGCCGAGCGCGTCCTCGGCGTCCTCGCTCAGGCGCGCGATGTCGTAATAGGCGACCCGCATGCCGAAGGCGCGGGCGAGCCGCGCCACCTTCTTGCCGATGGTGCCGAGGCCGACGATGCCGAGCGTCTTGTTGTACAGCTCGTACATGCGCGGCACCGGGCCGTTGCCGCGCCAGCGGCCCGCCGACACGCTGCCGTGCTGCCAGATCACCTTGCGCGACACCGCCAGCATCAGCATGAGCGCGTGCTCGGCGACCGCGATGGCGTTGGCGCCGCCGTTGTTGGCGACCGGTACCTTGGCGCGGCGTGCCGCTTCGAGATCGACGCTGTCGTAGCCGGCGCTCAACAGCTGCACCAGCCGCAGGTGCGGCGCGGCGCGATAGAAATCGTCCGACATTTTCACGTGCGGGTAGCACAGCATGTACTGCGCCTCGCCGATGGCGCCCGCGAGCTGCGCGCCGTCGCCGCTCACCAGCGCCAGGTCGAAGCCCGCGGGCGCCATCTCGCGGGCGATCTCGCCGACATCGGCCGACGGCGACACGAAAACGATCCTGGGGGGCATGCGGTCTTCTCCATGCGGGGGGAACGCAGGGCACAAGGTAGCCCGGATCGGGCATCGCGACATCCGGGCGGCAATGTTACCCTACGCAGTCGCGTCCGCATTCTCCAGAGAGGAGCACCCGCCTTTGTCCGCCAAGATCCAGATCGGCAGCACCGTCATCCACCGCATCGTCGAGCAGGAGGCGCCGTTCTTCCCGGCGTTCCAGTTCTTCCCGACCCTGAGCAAGGAGCTGTACGAGGAGAACCGCGGGTGGCTGCAACCGCATTTCATCGACGCGTCGGACCGCGTCGTGCTCTGCATCCAGAGCTACCTGGTGCAGACGCCGCACCACAACATCCTGATCGACAGCTGCGTCGGCAACCACAAGCCGCGCCCCACGCGCCCGTTCTGGAACATGATGAACTCGGACCGCTTCGAGAAGGGCCTCGCGGCCGCGGGCGTCGGCATCGGCGACATCGATTTCGTCATGTGCACGCACCTGCACACCGATCACGTGGGCTGGAACACGCGGCTGGAAAACGGCCGCTGGGTGCCGACCTTCCCCAAGGCGCGCTACGTGTTTGCCGACCGCGAGCTCGCGTTCTGGACCAAGCGCCAGCAGGACGACCCGGCCGCCTGCCCGTGGGTCGAGGATTCGGTGCTGCCGATCGTCGCCGCCAACCGCGCCGACGTTGTCAAAAGCGCGCACGCTTTCAACGATCTCGTCACCCTGATCCCGACGCCCGGTCACACCATCGACCATTACTCGGTGCAGGTCGGGAAAGCCGGCGCCGACGCCATCATCACCGGCGACATGATCCACTCGCCGCTGCAGGCGCGCTACCCGGAGCTCGGCATGCTGGCCGACTTCGACTCCAAGCAGGCGGGGGTAACGCGGCGCGCGCTGTTCGGCCGCGTCTGCGACACCTCGACCCTCATGTGCACCGCGCACTTCCCCTCGCCGTCGACCGGCCGGGTGGTGCGCCACGGCGACGCGTTCGATTTTGCCAAGGTGTGAGCGACCGCGGCCGGCGTCAGTCGAGGCCGTGATCGAAGATGCCCTGCCCGGTCGGCGCTGCGGGCGCGACGGCGCCGGCCGGCAACACCGGCGTCAGGCCGATGAGCGCGGCCGCCGGCAGGTCGGGAAGCCCGCGCACGAGCGAAAGAAAGCGGTTGCCCTCCTCCGGCCCCACGGCATCGCCGGCAAGCGTCATGAACTTGCGCACGTAATCGGGCCACGTCCACGGCGCGCGGCCGTTGGGATGGGCGTCGGCGACCGCCTTCTCGCCCGCGACGATGCGCCCGTCGGCGAGGCGGATGTCGATGCGCCCGCCGAAGGCGCGCTCGCGCGGATCGGCCGCGCGGTAGCGCGCGTTCCACTGCGGATCCTCGACGGTGCGGATCTTGCGCCACAGCGCCACCGTCGACGGGCGGTTGGCGCGCTCGCGCGTGTAGCTCGCCTCGTGATGCCAGGCGCGATCCTCGAGCGCGACCGCAAGGATGTACATGAGCGAATGATCGAGCGTCTCGCGGCTCGCCGCCGGATCGAGCTTCTGCGGATCGTTCGAACCGGTGCCGATCACCGCATGGGTGTCATGGCTCGTGTGCACGACGATCTCCGCGACCGCCGACAGGTCGGGGATGTCGCCGGCAAGCGCGATCGCCAGGTCGATCAGCGCCTGGGCCTGGTACTCGGCGGAATGCGCCTTGGTGTAGGTTTCGAGAATGGCGCGCGGACGCTCGCCCGGCGCCGGCAGCACGACCTCGTAGTGCCGCTCGCGCCCCGCCAGCATCCAGGCGATCACCGACTCCTCGCCCTCGTAGATCGGCGACGGCGCCGCTTCGCCGCGCATGGCCCGGTCGGCCGCCTCGATCGCGAGCTTGCCGGAAAACCCCGGCACGAAGGCTTTCCATGAGCTGATCTCGCCCTTGCGCGACTGGCGCGTCGAGAACGCCAGGTGGACCGCCTGGTTGATCGCCTGAAAGATCGTCGCAACCGGAAGGCCGAGCAGCGCGCCGATGCCGGCGACCGTCGCCGGCGCGAGGTGGGCCACGTGATCCTTCTTGTGCGCGTGCAGCGAGATCGCCTTCACCAGCGCCACGTGGATTTCGTAGGCGACCGCGATCGCGCGCACGAGATCGTCGCCGCCGCGGCCGGCCTGCTGGGCGACCGCCACCAGCGGCGCGATCGAATCCCCCGGATGGGCGTAGTCGGCGGCGAGAAACGTGTCGTGAAAATCGAGCTCGCGCACGGCGGTGGCGTTCGCCCACGCGGCCCATTCGGCATCGACGCGCACGCTCGGCGGCAGCCCGTACAACGTGGCGCCGCCGCGCCGCGGGTGCGCCAGCGCCATCGCGCGGGCCGCCGCCACCGGCGCGCGGTTGACGGCGGCGAGCGCCACGGCCGCATTGTCGACGACGCGGCAGCGGATCATCTCGACCACGTCCGCATCGAGCGCGCGGGTCGCCGCCGCCACCTCGGCGATCTTCCAGGCGAGCTGGTGCTCGCGCGCGAGCCGTTCGGCGGAGGCGTGAACCCTGACCGTGTGGGTGATCATGTTTTTTTGCGGGGAATCCTCAGGCGATCGCGACGATCTCGGCGTCGGAATGCCCGGCGCGCACCACGTCGCCGGCCGCCTTGCCCATCAGGGCGCGCGCCACCGGCGACACGTAGGAGATCGTGCCGCGCGCCGGATCGGCCTCGTCTTCGCCGACGATGCGGAAGGTCTGCCGGCGCCCGTCGTCGCGCAGGATGGTCACGGTCGAGCCGAATTGGACCGTGTCCGGATTGGACGGCGCAGCGGCCACCTGGGCCGAGGCTCTGCGCGCGGTCCAATAGCGCAGGTCGCGGGCGCACGCAGCCAGGGCGGCGCGGTCGCCCGACGCCTGCGCCGCCGCATAGTCCTCGTGGAGCCGCGTCAAGGTGGCCTCGATCGCGGCAAGCCCCTCGGGCGTGACGAAATTCGCGTGCGGCGACACCGGCCGGTCAGGCAGCTCGTCGAACGTATCATCCGCGTCCTTGACGAAAGCCCTGCTCATGGATCGTTTGCCTGTGATATGGACAAGTGGAGCCTTGCTCGCTACCGACATAAGCGGTATCGAGGCCGAAATGTATGGCCATTTTGCGCGATTTGGAAGAATCCCCGCGACAATAATAAGCGCCGTGCGCGCTCTCATTTCCCGCAAGGGACCGCTGTTCCTGGTCAATCAGTTGTTTCTCGCGACACTGGCTCTGTGGCTGCTGTTGCGGATCGCGCAGGCAGACGGCGTGTGGGAAAGGCCGTACCTCGTTGTGCGCGTGCTCGCGCTCGGTTGCGTCGGGATATTCGGCTACTTGTCGCTTGTTCTGGGGCGCCGGGGCAATGCGCGGCTGCTCATGTGCTTCGCCGCAACTTGCTTCGCCGCGGAAATCCTGCTGCGCGCGATGGGCTCGTTCGGGTACGGGGTGAGGAACGACCGGCCGTGGCGGGAGCCGAGGCCGTATTTCATGTTTGGCGGCCGGTCCGACGGCAGCACGGTGGCGTTGCTGCCGCAAATGGACGACGGCGCCGGCCGGCCGATCCGATTGAACGCCGAAGGATTCCGCATCGAACGAGAGATCGTCAATCCAAAGCCGGCGGACGAGTTCCGCATATTCGTGCTTGGCGGCTCGACCGTCATCGGCGGCCGGCCGATTGCGGCGACGATTCCGGCGGTGATCGAAGCTCATTTGCAAGCAAGCGGCCTGCCGCAGGCGCACGTCTATAATTTCGGCGTAGTGAGTTTCGTGTCCGGCCAGGAGCTGTCGCTTCTGGTTCATCGATTGATCAACTTGAAGCCCGATTTGGTCATTGCCTATGACGGCGGGAACGATGTCTACGAGCCGTGGTACTACGATCCCCGGCCCGGATATCCGTTCAATTTTGTTACCGAGGAAGAAGCCATGAGCACGCTCGCCAACGCCGAGGGCGACGCGAAGACGATTGCGAGCTTCGCGCGCGACAGCGCGCTCCTGCAAGCCCTCCTGGGGACGTCCGATTGGATCAATCGCATGTTGATCAGGCTCAATCGCCTCCGGCGCGCCGTGAGCTACGGAAGCGCGCAGTGGAAAGAGGCCGTCGTGGACGCTTATGCCCTCAACATAACGGCCATGTGTCGCGTCGCGCGCGCGAACGGTGCGTTGTTTGCGGGCTTTTTCCAGCCGATCCTCGCCTATTCCAAAACGCTCGACAGCGGTCAGCTCGCAGCCTCGGGCGGGGAGGTCATGGTTCGAGGCCTGCGCGAGCAGCGGGATTTGGCGCTGCGCGCCGTCGGCGCGCAATTTCCCGCGCCTTCGGTCGAGGCGGGGTGCCGTTTCAGCGACCTCTCGGGCCTTCTCGAAGATCAGCCGGCCGCTTTCTCGGATCTCATCCACGTCGACAACAAATCAAATCAGTTGATCGGACGCCGCATCGCCGAGGACCTCCTCGCGTGGCCCGCCCTGCGATCGAACGGCAGCGCGGTTTCCGGTCGCCCTAATTGAAGTGCAGCCCGCCGTTCACCTGGACGGTCTGCCCGGTCATGTAGGGATTGGCCACGACCATCGCCACGACCTGCGCGACCTCCTCGGGGGTGCCCATCCGCCCGACCGGGATTCTTTGCGCGGCCTCGGCCGGCCACAACGCGGTCATGTCGGTCGCGATCAGGGACGGCGCCACCGCGTTCACGGTGATCCCCGCGCGGGCGAGGCGGGCGGCGTAGCCGCGCGTGAGGCCCTCCATGCCGGCCTTCGATGCGTTGTAGTGGGCGCCGACGGCGCCGGCGCCGCGCGCGGCGCCCGACGAGATGTTGACGATGCGGCCCCAGCCGCGCTCGCGCATGCCGGGAAGGACCGCCTGGGTACACAGGAACGCCGACTTGAGGTTGACCGCGATGGTCCGGTCGAAATCCGCCTCGGTGAGGTCGTCGATGCCGCGGCGGATCGCGACCCCGGCGTTGTTGACGAGCACGTCGACCGGCCCGAGCTGCGCGGTGATCGCCGCCATCATGCGCTCGACCGCGGCGCGCGCGGCCACGTCCGCCTGCACTGCGACAGCCGTGCCGCCGTTCGCCCGGATCGCGGCGGCGACCGCATCGGCATCGCCGGCACGGCTCAGGTAATTGACCGCGACCTTCGCGCCGTGCTGCGCCAAGGCGAGCGCAATGGCCTTGCCGATGCCGCGCGATGCTCCGGTGACGAGCGCGACTCTGCCGTCGAGGCTGGTTGGAGGCGACATTTGTTTGATCCTTTCGGCACGTAGGGCGCAATAGCGGAGCGTATTGCGCCGTTTATATACCGGCACGGCCGTCGCGATTGGAGAAAGTGGCGGATTACGCCTTCGGCTAATCCGCCCTACGCCTGCTCGGCGAGTTTCTTCAGGGCATCGCCGGTCAGATGGAACACGGTCCACTCGTCCCGCGGTACCGCGCCCAGCGACCTGTAGAACTCGATCGACGGCGCGTTCCAGTCGAGCACCGACCATTCGAGCCGGCCCAGCCCCTCCGCCTGGCAGCGTTGCGCCAGCCGGATCAGCAGCGCCTTGCCGATGCCGCGGCCGCGATACGCGGGTTCGACGAACAGGTCCTCCAGATAGAGGCCGTGGCGACCGCGGAACGTGGAGTAGTTGTGGAACCACAGCGCAAATCCCGCCGGCGCGCCGTCCCACAGTGCGATGTCGCAGAAGACCCGCGGATTTTCTCCGAACAGGTCGCGGACGATATCGGCCTCGCTCGCCTCGACCGCGTGCAGCAGGCGTTCGTATTCGGCGAGCTTGCGCACAAAGTCGAGGATCAGCGCGGCATCGGACCGTTCCGCCGGGCGTATCTCAAGCATGGGCGTTCACGCGGTCAGCGCCGACAGTCCGCGCACGGCGCGCACGCGCGCGCCGCCGATGACGTCCGCCAGCATGCGCTCGTTCTCGGCCAGGCGCGAGCGATCGAACTCCGGGTGCCACAGGTGCAGCACCGTGGTGGCAAAGCGGCCGTCCTTGCGCCGCGTGCCGGCGCGGATGAGGCGCACCATGATGTCGGAATCCTCGCGGCCCCAGCCGTTGAAAGTGGCGTCGAACCCGTCGACGCGGGCGAGGTCGTCGCGACGGATGGCGAGGTTGGTGCCGCGCGCGCTGCGCCACGCCGTGGGCCCGAGGCGCCGCAGCGGCCCGAGCGGCAGCGCCGCGAGCGGCGCGATGCGATTGACCTCGCCGCGCAGGCGCCATGCGAGCCACGTGCGCCGTCCCCACAGTTCCGGCTCCAGATGCTCATTGAGGATGCGCGCGGTGAGCGCCTGCCCGAGCAAAATGCGGTTGCCGGCAACGAACCAGCCCGGCTCCGCCAGCCGCCGATGGGCGGCGACGAAGTCCGGCCGCGGGATGCAGTCGCCGTCGAGAAAGATGCACAGGCTCCCCAAGCATTTGGCGATGGCCCGGTTGCGGATTTCGGCGAGGCGAAATCCCTGATCCTCGTGCCGCACGTGCGCGAGGGGAAAGGCCCGGCGCGCCGCCCATGCGGCGATCACCTGCGCGGTCGCCGGCCCCGAGCCGTCGTCGGCGACCAGCACCTCGAAATCGCGGTCGATCTGGCGCGACAGCCCGCGCAGCACCGCATCGAGCGCATCCTCGCGATTGTAGGTCGCGACGATGACCGAGATCAGCTCAGCCACGGCGCCGACTCTCGAGCCAGGCCTTCATATAGCGGTAGTAGCTGCCCTCGGCGTTCGCCACGGCGAGGAGGAAACCCTCCGCCCCGTCGAGGAAGCCGAGGCGCAGCACGTAGGCGCGCAGGAACGATCCGATGCCGTGGGCGATGCCGGTGAAGAAGCTGACGCGCCGGCCCGACGCGACGATCGCCTGGGCGCTCGCGGTCGAATAGCGGTCGATGCGCGAGATCGCGTCCTCGAGCTTGAGCACCGGATGATGGATGAGCGGCTCGGCGAGCCGCGCGACCGGGCCGTCGCACACGACGCGCTCGTGCACGATCACGTCGGTGAAGCGCCCGCGCCCGCGGCGGAACAGGCGCAGCACGTAGTCGGGATGCCAGCCCGAATAGCGCAGCGGCCGGCCGCAGAAGCTGGAGCGCCGCGGGAACTCGTAGCCGTCCGCGCGCGGATCAGCGATCACCCGCTTGATCGCTACGGCGAGCTGCGGGCTCACGCGCTCGTCCGCGTCGAGGGAGAGGACCCAGTCGCCGGCCGCGAGCGAGAGCGCATGGTTCTTCTGCGCACCGAACCCTTCCCACGCGTGATGGGAAACGCTCGCGCCCTTGGCGCGCGCGATCTCCACCGTGTCGTCGGTGCTGCCGCAATCGACCACGATCCGCTCGTCGCAGAACGCCACGCTGTCGAGGCATTCCGCGATGTTGGCGGCCTCGTTGCGGGTGATGACGATGGCGCTCAGTCGCGGCACGCGAGCCTCCGGCGTCATTTCGGCGCCGCCGCGCGGCCCCACCAGGTGCCGTGGCGCACCCGGCGCGACGCCTCGCGGAAATGACGAAACGGCAGGCCGAGATAATGCTTGCGGAAGAACTGCCAGCGGCCGAACAGCCCGAGCGCGACCGGCGCATCGGCGGGAACGTACCAGCTGTTGAGCCCGGTGCGCCGCATCCATTTGTAGCCGTGCGCGGTCAGGCAGCGATGCACGTCGAGGTTCATCGCCAGGTCCTCGATCAGGATCAGGCGCGGCCGCCAGCGGGCGAAGTCGAAGCCCGCGAGCGCCGCGATCTCGTGGCCTTCGATGTCGATCGACAGGAAGTCGATCGGGGCCGGGGCGCCGGCGTCGGCGAGGATCTCGTCGAGCGTCCTGACCGGAACCGCGACCGTGCCGTCCGCCCGCGTGGTCGAGATGTTGAGGTCGGGGTCGAAGGAGGAATGAATGCCGGCAAGGTGCAGCACCATGGTCCGCCCGGAGTCGCGCGGCGACGAGCAGCCGACCGGATAGACCTTGGCGGCGCGCCGCCGCACCAGCTCGGCGGCGAGCTCCGGTTGCGGCTCGACCAGCACGCCGGTCCATCCGCGCTGCTCCAGATGCCAGGTCTGCGACAGGTATTGCGGATCGTTGGCGCCGACCTCGACAAAATAGCCGGTGCGCGAGCCGGCGAAGAACGCCTCCTTCAGCTCGTTTTCCACGTCCGGCGGAAACATCGCGCGCATCACGCCGCTCACGCCTGGCCGGGCGGCTTTTTCTGAGCCAACGGCTTCGCCGGCTCGCGCGAGCGGTCGACCAGCCGGCTGGTGCTGTGGCCGGGCACGAGATCGACCAGCACGACCTCGCCGCCCGCGGCTTCGACCACATCGTAGCCGACCACCTCCTCGCGCTTGTAGTCACCGCCCTTGACCAGAACGGTCGGGCGCACGTGCCCGATCAGCGCGAGCGGGGTGTCCTGGCCAAACACCACGACGAGGTCGACCGCCTCGAGCGCCGCCAGCACCTCGGCGCGCGCCTGCTCGTTTTGGATCGGGCGGTGGTCGCCCTTCAGCCGGCGCGCCGACGCGTCGCTGTTGAGGCCGACCACCAGCCGGTCGCAACACGCGCGCGCCTCGGCCAGCACCTTGACGTGGCCCGGATGGATCAGGTCGAAGCAGCCGTTGGTAAAGCCGATGCGCAGCCGCTGATGCCGCCATTCGGCCAGGCGGTCGTCGAGCACCGACCAGTCGAACACGATCTTCTCCTCGGGCGCCAGGGTCGCGGCCGGCAGGATGCGCGAGCGCAACTCGGCGGCCGTCACCGCGGCGGTGCCGCGCTTGCCGACCACCACCGCGGCCGCCGCGTTGGCGGCCCGCATGGCGGGCTCGAACCCGGCCCCCATGGCCAGCAGGGCGCCGAGCACCGCCACCACCGTATCGCCCGCGCCCGACACGTCGCGCACATTGACCGGATAGGCCGGCACGTGAATCGGCGCTTCGCCCGCAACGGCGAGGGTCATGCCCTGCTCGCTGCGCGTCACCAGCACGGCCGCGCTGGCGGTCGCGTGCGCCAGCTCCGCCGCCGCCGCCGCGACCTCGGCATCGCTGACGGCGACGCGCCGGGTGGCGTCTTCCAGCTCCTTGCGGTTGGGCGTGATCAGGGTGGCGTCGCGGTAGACGGCGAAGTCCGCCCCCTTGGGATCGACCACCACCGGCTTGCCGAGCTTGCCGGCCGCGTCGATGATCGCGCGGATCACCCGCGGCGTCAGCGTTCCCTTGGCGTAGTCGGACAGCACCACGGCGCCCGCCTCCGGCAGCGCGGACAGCGCGTGGCGGATCACCGCATCCTCGATCTCGCCGGCGATCGGCTTTGCCACCTCCCAGTCGGCGCGCAGCATGTGGGTCGACTGGCCGCGCTCGCCGGCGACGAAGCGGACCTTGCGGGTGGTCGGACGCGAGCGGTCGATCACCAGGCTCGCCTCGATCGCGGGTTCGGCGGCGAGCGCCGCCCGCACCGCCCGCGCCCCGTCGTCGTCGCCGATGACGCCGACGAACAGGCAGCGCGCGCCGAGCGCGGCGACATTGCGCGCCACATTGCCGGCGCCGCCGATCACCGCCTCCTGGCGCGCCACCGCGATCACCGGCGCCGGCGCCTCCGGCGAGATGCGCGACACCTCGCCGTACACGAACTCGTCGAGCATGAGATCGCCGACGCACAGCACGGTCTGCGCGCCGAGTTCCGCCAGCCGGTGCTCGAAGTCGAACATCATGCGCCGTCCGCCGCGGATGCCTTCGCCATTGTGCTCATCGATAGCGGTCCGCGCGGTCGAGAAACCGGGTGACGTAGCGCCCGACCGCGTCCTTGAGCGCGATGAACGGCGCTGCAAAGCCGGCGCCCCGCAGGTTCTCGACCGCGGCCTGGGTGAAGTACTGATAGCTGTCGCGCATCTCCGCCGGCATGTCGACGTATTCGATGTTGGGCGCACGCCCGAGCGCCGCGAACATGGCGAGCATCATGTCGCGGAAGCTCGACGCCTGCCCGGTGCCGACGTTGAATATGCCGCGCGCGGACGGCGCCTCGATCAGCCAGCGCACCACCGCGACCGCGTCGTCGACGTAGATGAAGTCGCGCTTCTGCTCGCCGTCGGCGATGTCCTGGCGGTGCGACTTGAACAGGCGCACCGGCCCGCCCTGCTTGGCGCCGTCGAACACCTTGGCCAGCACGCTCGCCATCGCGCCCTTGTGGTATTCGTTCGGTCCGAACACGTTGAAGAACTTGAGGCCGGCCCATTGCGGCGGCAGCTTCTCGCGCTTGGCGAAACGGTCGACCAGGGCGAGGTCGAACAGGTGCTTGCTCCAGCCGTAGAGGTTCATCGGCTTGAGGCGCTTGAGCGCGTCGAGCGACCAGTCGTCGGCAAATCCGGCCGTCCCGTCGCCGTAGGTCGCGGCCGACGAGGCGTAGATGAACCGCGTGCCGGTCTGCGTGCACCAGTCGAGCAATTGCAGCGAGCGGCGGAAATTGGCGTCGATGACCCGGTCGCCGTCGGTCGCGGCGGTGTCGGAGATGGCGCCGAGATGCACGACCGCGTCGAGCTTGCGTCCGTCGAGCCAACGCATCAGGTCGGACGGCGGCACGAAGTCGGCAATCTGGCGATGCTGCAGGTTGCGCCATTTGCCGGCCGAGCCGAGAACATCGTTGACGACAACGTCGGTGCGTCCGGCCTCGTTGAGGCTCGCCACCACGTTCGATCCGATGAACCCAGCCCCGCCGGTCACCAGCAGCATCAAACCAGCCTTTTTGCTCCGCGCGGATGTTGCATCGGCAACGCAAGGCCGTGAACGCGCGTTAACTATTTCGTCGACCGTTTCGGCCGCGCCATCCTTTGCCCCAGTCCGGCGGCAGGCGCAACCGGCGCCGGCAAGGCTGGACAAAGCGCCGCCCGGCGCGTAACCGCTCGCGGCCGGCCCTGCGTCCGGCGTGCATTGGATTGAGGATCGATCGCGCGTGCGGATTTTGTCGTTTCAGTCGGGGCTCCACGATGCCTCTGCGGCGGCCTTCGAGGACTACCGGCTCGTCGCGGCCGTCCAGGAAGAGCGGCTGCGGCGCGAAAAGGGCTGGGGCGACGACGTGCCCTGGCTCGCCATCGACGAGGTCCTGCGCATCGCCGGCTGGGCCCGCAACGAGGTCGACGCGATCGCGCTGATCCGTGGCGCGTTCCCGCTGCATTATTTCAACTTCCCGCTCTACCGCGATCTCTACTACGCGATGCGCAAGCACCTCGGGCGCGAGCGGCTCAATCGCGACCTGTCGCATGCGGCGAACCGGTCCGGCACGCCGTGCGAGCAGCTGTTTCGCACCGACCGGTTCCTCGCGCTGAACGGATTCCGTGCCGACGCGACCTTGCGGTTCGTCAATCATCACGAGGCGCATGCGCTCGCGGCCTTGTTTCACACCGACTGGGACGACGCGCTGATCTATACCGCCGACGGCGTCGGCGACAACGTGAGCTACAGCGTGCGCGCGCTCAAGGACGGGCGGCTCGAATGCCTGTTCGGCGGCGACGACTGGCTCATGGTCAAACGCGCGCCGAAGAACAGCCTGGCGACCGCCTACGGCCATTCGACCATCGCGGCCGGCTTTCGCATGTGGCGGCACGAGGGCAAGCTGACCGGTCTCTCCGCTCGCGGCGAGCCCACCTTGCGCGACGCCCTGGCAAAACACTTCCGCCTGGGCGAAGACGGCCTGATCGCCAGCGACTTCACCAGCTGGCGCGTGATGGAGAAGAAGATCCTGGCGCTGTGCCGCGGCCACAACCGCGAGAACATCGCCGCCTCGATGCAGCAGCTGACCGAGGATCTCATCCGGGGCGCGGTCGGCCATTGGCTCGAGCGCGCCAAATCGCGCCGCCTCGGCCTTGCCGGCGGGTTGTTCGCCAACGTGCGCCTGAACCGGTTGCTCGCCGAGACGCTGCCGCTCGACGAAATCTTCGTCTATCCGGCCATGGGCGACGACGGCTTGGCGGTCGGTGCCGCCCTTTGCTATCTGCGCGACCGCGACGGCCTCGCCGCCTGGCTCGAGCAGCGCCGCCGCCTCGACAACCTCTATCTCGGCCGGGACTACGACGCGCAGATCGACGCGTGCCTGATGGCTGAAAGCCGCATACGCCGGCTTCCCGGCGATCCGGCCGCCGTGGCGACCGAGCTGATCGAAGCCGGCCAGGCCGGCGCCATCTACGTCGGACGCATGGAGCACGGCCCGCGCGCGCTCGGCGCGCGCAGCATCATCGCCAACCCGACCGACCCGACGATCAACGACCGCCTCAACCAGCGGCTCGACCGCTCGGAGTTCATGCCGTTCGCGCCCTATGTGCTCGAGGAGGATGCCGAGCGCGTATTCGAGATCACCCCGGTCAACCGCTACGCGGCCCGGTTCATGACTATCACCTGCGCGGTGAAACCGGAATGGCGCGCGCGCATTCCCGCGGTCGTGCACGTCGACGACACGGCGCGGCCGCAGATCATCCGCGACGCCGACAACCCGCTGTTCGCCGCGATCCTGCGCCGGTTCCGCGACCGCACCGGGGTGCCGGTGTTGATCAACACGAGCTTCAACGTGCATGAAGAGCCGATCGTCAACCGGCCGGAGGAGTGCCGCAATGCGCTGCTCGACGGTCGGGTGGATTTCGTCGTGACCAAGCAAGCGGTCTATGTCACCACCCCGATCGGCAAATGAACCGCCATCCCGGATGACGAGCCTTCCTCCCGCCGACGCCCGCCCGATCCTCATCGTGCCCTACATGTGGATCGGCGACTTCGTGCGCTGCCACTCGGTCGTCAAGGTTCTCAAATCGCGCTGGCCGGACCGGCCGGTCGACGTGCTCGCAACCGGCCTGTGCCGGCCGCTCGCCGATTACATGCCGGGCCTGCGCCAGGCGATCGCGGGCGACCTGCCGCGCAGCCGGCTCGCGCTCGCCGAGCAGCGGGCGCTGGCGGCGCGACTGCGCGCCAACGGCTACGGCATGGCGCTGATCATGCCGCGCACCTGGAAAGCGGCGCTGGCGCCGTACCTCGCCGGCATTCCGCGCCGGGTGGGGTTCGTCGGCGAGGCCCGCTTCGGGCTGCTCAACGAATGGCGCTGGGGCGAGCGCCGGCTTCCCCGCATGGTCGACCGCTGCGCGGCCCTGGCGCTGCCGGACGGCGCCCCCCTGCCCGACCACTGGCCGCTGCCCGAGCTGGTGGTGCCGCCGGCCGAGGTCGCCGCCTGGCGCGAGCGGCTGGGAATCGAGGGGAGCCGGCCGGCCGTGGCGCTGTGTCCCGGCGCGGTCGGCCCGTCGAAGCGCTGGCCGGCAGCCGCCTACGGCGAGGTGGCCCGCGCCCTGACGGCACGGGACATGGCGGTCTGGGTGCTGGGCGGCCCGGACGAGGCGCGGCTCGCCGCCGAGATCGCGGCCGCCGGCGGCCCGCTGGTGCGCGACCTCACCGGGCCCGACCTGCGCAATGCGATCCTCGCGCTGGCGGCCGCGGCCGCCGCCGTCTCCAACGATTCCGGCCTGCTGCATGTGGCGGCGGCGCTCGGCACGCCCACGATCGGCATTTTCGGCCCCACCAGCCCGTGGCACTGGGCGCCGCTCAACCCGCTCGCCGCCGTGATCGAGACCGCAACCGAGTTGCCGTGCCGGCCCTGCCACAAGCCGACCTGCCGCCTGCACCACCACCGCTGCATGCGGGACATCCCGGCCGGGCAGGTGATGGAGGCGGTCGGGCGGGCGATGGGCGCGGCCAAGCGTGAGCCGTCCTAGCCGAATTGTGCTAGACTGAAGACTGCTGAAGGATAACCGATGCGCGACAAAGGCCGCCTCACCAAAGCCGAGGTTGCGGAAATCCGCCGCCGACGACCTGGTGTGCGCGCTTCGCTTGCCTGCGAGGGCCTGCACCTTACCGCAGAGGAAGAAGCGCTGTTCGAGGAAATGGACCGGGAACGGTTGAGCGCGGACGAGCGCGCCGCACGAATCGTTGAGTTCAATCGCGCAAAGCGTCGCAAGAAGGCCCTCGTTTCGACCTGATGGATGATCCCTACGTTTATCCAGGGACGGACGTTCTCCGTAACAAAGAGGACATTCGAGACGCCGACGAGCTGGCAGCATTCGAACGCATGGCGACGGCCAACAGAATGGAAACGTTGTCAGATGACGTGCCGATTACCGCCGAGGGCTATCGCGCGATTCATCATTATCTCTTCCAAGATGTCTACGATTGGGCCGGCAAGGGCCGACTCGTCGACATCGCGCGGACCGACGACCTATTCTGTCTTACGCCTTATATCGAGCAAGAGCTTGCGAAGCGTTTCGCGGCAATCCAGGCGGAGAACTACTTACGCGGTCTCAGCGCCGAACAGTTTGCAGCCCGTGCCGCCCATCACATGTCCGAGCTGAATGCAATTCATCCCTTCCGCGACGGCAATGGACGCGCGCAGCGCGCCTTTCTTTTCGTGTTGGGCCGACGGGCCGGCCACGACATCGACATGGAACGGATCAACGCACAAGCCTGGAACGATGCCTCGCGTGAAAGCTTTCGCACGGGCAATTCGGGAACGATGCGCGACGTGATCGCCAACGCCACTCGTCGGCAATAGGCTGGCGTCGGTTCTGCATCAGCGCCGCGGAAAAATCCCCCGTTCCGCGCCCTTGCCCGCCGTGCGTTGCCTCACGACCGGCAAAACGGAAACTCGACGCGGCTGATGTGGCCCGGCAACCACGCGCACGCTTCCTGCTGCGTGTTGTTGCGAAACACGGCCTTCACCGGCTCCATGTGCGCCCACACGACGTAGACGACCAGCAGACCAACCGCGACGTTCTGCGCCCACCTTTGCGTCTGCAGCTCCGGAAAGCGCGCCAGCACCAGCGCCGCCGCGAGAATCAGCAGCGGATCGGTATAGGCGAAATAGGCGAGTTGCAGGCCGCGCAAGGTGAACGCGGTGTCGAGCCCCCACACGGTGACGATCAGCAGGCCGACTTGCAGCGGCAGCTTGCGTTCGCCGCGCCGCCACAGCACGATCGCGCCCGCGATGGCGAACCATTCGAGCAGCAAGGTCGGCCGCGCCGAGGTGCTGAGCACGAAGGTGTGCATGGCGAGCGCCCGGCCGAACCCCTGGGCGAGCGTGACGAGCAGGGCCCCGCTCAATACCTGCGGCTCGCTCACCAGCGGAGAGCTTCCGCTCGCCGCATAGGCGAACATGTGCTCGATCGGGTTGGCGTCGGCCGTCACGTTGTGGACGTCGTGGCGCAGGTAAAGCGACAGCAGGCCGAGCCCGACGCCGAGCGCGACCGCCGCCATGGCGGCGAGCGTATCGGCGGCGCCGACCCGCCATGCCCGCGCATAGGCGAGCATCGCGCCCGCGACCCATAGGGCGACCAGCCCCTGATAGACGCCGGACAGGCCGCCGCCCAGCGGACGATAGGCGGTGACGCCCGCGGCAATGCCTTGCCACAGCAGCCTGGTCGCCGGGGACGCAACCGCGATTGCCGCCGCCGCGATCATGATCGCCGCCGCCCAGCGCGCGGCGCCCGTGCGGCCGGAGTCGCCAGCCGCCTGGGCGTCCTGTCCGAACGCCAGCGCGAGCATCGGAATGGCGAGCGCCGGCAGCATGGCTTGGACCTTGGCGACGACCGCCAGGCTCGCGCACAGGCCGGCGAGCGCGATCATCGCATGCCGCCGCAGGCCGGGGGCGCGCGCGGCGACGAGAACCAGCAGCAGCGCCGACGTCACCAGCGCGGATGAGAGCAGCTCGGTGCGCACCATGCGAATGTGCATGGCGACGCCGCCCGAGTAGGCGAGCGCAATGGCCGCGATGAGCGCGATCCGCCAATCGCCGACGAGGCGCCGCACCAGCGTCGCGTACACCCACACGAACACCGCACCGAAAATGAGCGACAACACCCGGCCCGCCTCGACCAGCTGCTGCCAGGCGCGGTCGAACCCGGCGGCATCGCTCGCCGGCGGCAGCTCGGAGAGCGCGTGCACCGGCAACAGGCCGACCCAGTGCAGCAGCCGAAACCAGGCGCCGAGCGCCAGATAGCTCAGATATCCGGTGTGATCGAAATATTCCTGCGCCAAGCCATCGTTGAACAGAAGGCCCTGGTAGGCGAGGATCATATCCTGATCGGCAATGCGCCAGTACGGCATCCAAAATCCGAACAGCACGACCGAAACCGTCATGCCGGCCACGAGCGCGGCCAGGGACGCCGTCCATCCGGCAAACAGAACCGCCGCGACGGCGCGCCGCCAGCCGCCGGCATCGGGCATGGCGGTCGTCACAGCGCCTTGATCCGCAAGAACGCGAACACCACCATTTTCATCAGCATGAATCCGTGGCGGAAGCGCGAGATCTGGGTCTCGCCGTAGGTGCGGCTGGCGTAGCGGATCGGAACCTCGACGCAGCGCAGGTTGAGCTTGGCCGCGCCGAAAATGAGGTCGAAATCGCCGAACGGATCGAAATCGCCGAAATAACCGCGGCCGCGCTTGAGCCGCGCGTAGTCGCTGCGGCGGATGACCTTGGTGCCGCACAGGGTGTCGGTGAAGCGCTGGTTGAGCAGATAGGAGAACAGCAGCGAAAAGCTCCGGTTGGCGGCGAGATTGAGGAACTTCATCGCCTCCTGCTCCATCGGGTAGACGAGGCGCGATCCGTTGATGAACTCGCCCTTGCCGCTCGCGAGCGCGTCCCAGAATTTCGGCAGTTGCTCCGGCGGCATCGTGAGGTCGGCATCGAGGATCATCAGCACGTCGCCGCGCGCCGCGTCGAAGCCCATGAACACCGCGTCCGCCTTTCCCGTCCCGCGCTGCTCCAGCACCTTGATGTCGCGGTCGGGGTGCGCGGCGGCGACGCGCCGCATCTCCTCGAGCGTATGGTCGCGGCTGTGGCCCTCGACGAAGATGATCTCCAGGTCGTCGCAGAACTTGGGGATGCGCGCGACCGCCGCCTCGATGTTGCCGCGTTCGTTGCGCGCCGGGATGACGACCGAGGCGGAGCGGACGTCGTCAGGGCGCCGGCGCAGCGAGCGGAACACCGAATAGTGCCGCAGGCTCATGAGCCGGACGATGGGCAGCATCGACACGAAGCGGTTGATCAGGCGGCCGAGCCCCAGCAGGCGCAGCGGCGACAGCAGCCGCGTCTCCGATTTGATCGTCTCGAACTCCGCCAGGTCGGCGAGCGCGCGGGTATCGGCCGGCGACAGGACGTTCTGCGGCGGCTGACGCATGCGCCAGCCGATCCATTCGGCGAGCGCCAGCAGCGGGTCCCACAGGTGCGAGTAGTAGGCGACGACCAGCCGCGTTTCCCGCACGCACAGGCGGTGCAGGCTTTCCAGCGTCGCCTGGCAGTCGTCGAGCGCGCCGATCGTGTCGACGATCAGGATCACGTCGAACGGGCCCGGCAGCGACGCGATGAAATCCGCGTCTTCCACGTCGCCGACGCGGAACTCGAGATCGCCGTGCAGGCGCCGCGCCTGCGCGATCATCGCCGGGCTGAAATCCACGCCCAGCCCGTAGCTCGGCTCGAGGCCGGCGAGCACCTCGCCGGTGCCGCAGCCGATCTCGAGGACGCGCAGGCCCGCGGGAATCAAGAACCGCAGATAGCGCAGATCTTCCTGGTGAAAGAACGCGGCGCGCCGTCGAAACATTTGCCGGTCGGCGGCATTGTCCTCGAAAGCGGCGAGAATGGCGGCCTTGCGCGGCGAGGCCTTGGACATCCGCGTCCCCGGATTCAGCCCTTACATCGAACGAACCCGAGCCATTTTACGCGCGGGAAAGCGCCGCTGCTTACCCAATCCGGGCCGCCCACGCAACCAGACGCCGGCTGCCGCCTTGCGCCCCGCCGTGCCGCCCGCTACCACGGCGCGAGCGCGGGAATCGCCATGGCCAACCCCGAAGATGCCGTTGCCGGCTACTTTCGCCACTCGTGCGAGACGCTCGCGCGCGCGGCCGCCGACGCGGATCTGCGCCATTGCATCGTGGCCGTCGCCGACCGCGTCGCCCGCGCCTTCCGCGCCGGCGGCAAGGTGCTGCTCGCCGGCAACGGCGGCAGCGCCGCCGACGCGCAGCACATTGCCGGCGAGTTCCTCTCGCGCTTCAAGCTCGATCGCAATCCGCTGCCGGCAATCGCGCTCACCACCGACACCTCCGTGCTCACGGCGATCGGCAACGACTACGGCTACGGCCTCGGCCGCGCCGGCGACGTCTTCATCGCCTATTCGACCTCCGGACGATCGAAGAACGTGCTCGCCGCGCTGCGCGCGGCGCGCGGGATCGCCCTGACGAATGTCGGCTTCACCGGCAGCGGCGGCGGCAACGAGATGCCGGCCCTGTGCGACTTCACCTACGCGGCGCCGTCCGACGACACCGCCCTGATCCAGCAAATCCACATCGTGGCGGCGCATGCGCTCTGCCTGCTGGTCGAGCGCGACCTGTTCGGCGCGGCGGCGCGCTGATCGTCAAGCGAAGGCCGGCGATCGCCGGAAGGCATGACCATGGCCATCCTCGTCAGCGGCGGTGCCGGCTATATCGGAAGCCACATGGTGCACGAGCTCGTCGACGCCGGCGAAGCGGTGGTCGTGCTCGACAACCTCGCCACCGGTTTCGATTGGGCGGTCGCCGAGGGCGTGCCGCTCATCGTCGGCGACACCGGCGACCAGCCTCTCGTCGCCTCGATCATCGCCCAGCACAAGATCGAAGCGATCATCCACTTTGCCGCCTCGACCGTGGTGCCGGAATCGGTCGCCGATCCGCTCGGCTACTACCGCAACAACACCGTGAACTCCCGCGCGCTGATCGAGAGCGCGGTCAAAGGCGGCGTGCGGCATTTCATCTTTTCCTCGACCGCCGCGGTGTACGGCAATCCCGAGCGCATGCCGGTTGCGGAAGACACGCCGACCATGCCGATGTCGCCCTACGGCTCGTCCAAGCTGATGACCGAGACGATGCTGCGCGACGCCGGCCACGCGCACGGGCTCGGCTACGTGATCCTGCGCTATTTCAACGTCGCCGGCGCCGATCCGCAGCTGCGCACCGGACAGTCGAGCCGCAACGCCACCCATCTCATCAAGGTGGCCGCAGAGGCGGCGCTGGGCCTGCGCGCGAAGATCGACGTGTTCGGGACCGACTTTCCGACGCCGGACGGCACCGGCGTGCGCGACTACATCCATGTCAGCGATTTGGCGCGGGCGCATTCCGACGCGCTGCGTCATCTGCGCGCGGGCGGTGCCTCGCTGACGCTCAATTGCGGCTACGGCCACGGATTTTCCGTGCTCGAGGTGATCGACGCGGTGAAGCGGGTGTCGGGCGTCGATTTCCGCGTCGAGCGCGCGGCGCGGCGCCCCGGCGATCCGGCGCAAGTGGTCGCCGCCGCCGACCGCGCGCGCACCCTGCTGGGCTGGCGGCCGCGGCTCGACGACCTGTCGACCATCGTGGCCCATGCGCTCGCCTGGCAGAAGAAGCTCATCACCCGCAACCGCTGACGGGCTTGGAACAGGATACCTTAAAGGGCCGAAATGACTTGAATTATCCGCCCGGGGCGGGCAGGAACGGCCGGCAACGCGCGGTTAGAGCATGATCCCGAAAAGTGGGTACCGGTTTTCGGAAAAGATCATGCTCCAACGATATATTAGAGCGAGATGACGATTCGAAGAAAAGTCATCTCGCTCTAGTGTCATGGGAGCGCGATCACCACGGAGCGTGCATGCTTCCATCCCGCCTTCGAGCGCTGCTCGCGGACCCGCACGGCGCGCTGGCGCTGGTCCGGCGGCTGCTGCTGGAGCATGCGGCCGGGCGCTGGACGCGCTACGCCCGGGCCTTTGCGCTGATGGCGGTGACCGCCGCCTGCACGGTGATCCCCGCCTATCTGATCAAGTATTTCGTCAACGAAACCTACATCGGCCGCGATTTTCGCGCGATCGTCGCGCTCGGCATCGCCACCATGGTGCTCTACGCGATCAAGGGGGCAAGCACCTACGGCCACACGGTTGCGCTGGCGCGCATCAACAGCCGCATCATCGCCGACATCCAGGAAAAGACGTTCGACAAGCTGCTCAACCAGGGCCTCGGCTACTTCGCCGACCGCCACTCGACCGAGTTCATCGCCCGCCTGACCGCCGGCACCACCGCGGTCACCCAGGTGCTCAACCTGCTGATCCTCGCCCTCGGCCGCGACCTCCTCACCTTGATCGGCCTCGCGATCGTGATGATCAGCCAGGATCCCATCCTGTTCTGCATCGGCTTCGTCGCGGTGCCGCCGGCCATGCTGGTCCTGCGCAAGCTCATCCGCCGCATCCGCGTCATCGCGCAAAACCAGTTCACCAGCGGCGCGCGCATCCTGGAAACCATGCAGGAGGCGATCCAGGGCATCCGCATCGTCAAGTCGTTCACCCTCGAGGAGCAAATGCGCGCGCGCTTCACGGCGAGCGTCACCGAGGTCGAGCGCGAGTCGAACAAGATGGCGCGGGTCGCCAATCGCGCCAGCCCGCTGATGGAAACGCTCGCCGGCATCGGGGTCGCGCTCGCCGTCATCTACAGCGGCTATCGGGTGATCGACGGCGGCGCCACCGCCGGCGAGCTGGTGTCGTTCCTCGGCGCCTTCATCCTGGCGTTCGAGCCGGCCAAGCGCCTCGCCCGCCTCAACATCGACCTCAACACCAACCTGGTCGGCGCCAAGGTGCTGTACGATCTGATCGACAGCCCGGCGACCGAGCCGATCGCCGACGACGGGCCCTCCCTCGGGCTGAGCCCGGCGGTGCGCATCGAATTTTCCGGCGTGCGCTTCGCCTATCGGCCGGGCGAGCCGGTGATGCGCGGCATGTCGTTCGTCGCCGATCCGGGCAAGGTCACCGCGCTGGTCGGGCCGTCGGGCGGCGGCAAGTCGACGGTGCTGAGCCTGCTGCTGCGCTTCTACGACGCCGAGAGCGGCAGCATCACCATCGACGGGCACGACATTGCGCGCCTGCCGCGCCGCGCGCTGCGGCGGCAGATCGGCTACGTCGGGCAGAACGTGCATTTGTTCCGCGGCACCATCCGCGAGAACATCGCGTTCGGCAAGCCGGGCGCGAGCGAGGCCGACATCGTCGCCGCCGCGCGCGCCGCCCACGCGCACGATTTCATCGTCGGCTTCCCGGCCGGCTACGCTACGCAGGTCGGCGAGCACGGGCTGCAGCTTTCCGGCGGACAGCGCCAACGCGTCGCGATCGCCCGCGCCCTGATCAAGGACGCGCCGATCATCCTGCTCGACGAGGCGACCGCCTCGCTCGACAGCGAATCCGAGCAACTGGTTCAGGACGCGATGGCGCATCTGTGCGAGGGGCGGACCACGGTCGTGGTGGCGCACCGGCTGCCGACGATCATGCACGCCGACCGCATCCTGGTGGTCGAACAGGGCGTCGTGGTCGAGACCGGACGCCACGACGAATTGCTGCGCAAAGGCGGGCGCTACGCCACGTTCTACCGCGTGCAGCTCAAGGACCAGGCGCCGCCGCCCGAACCGGTCGCCGCCATGGCGTCGTCCGGCTGACGCGTCTCATCGCGGCGCATGGCCCATTGGCTGCTGTTCGCCCTGTCGGCCCCGGTGCTGTGGGCGATCTCCACCCATTTGGACAAATATCTGGTCGAGCGCTACTTCAAGCACACCAGCGTCGCGGTGCTGCTGATCTTCACCGCGCTCGTCGGCGTCCTGCTGCTGCCGGTCATCTGGTGGTATCAGCCCGATGCCTTGAGCCTGCCCTGGCCGCACGCCCTCGCCGCCGCGTTCGCCGGCATTCTCTATCTCGGCAGCCTCTGGTTCTACCTGGCGGCGCTGCAGTCGGAGGAAGCCTCCGTCGTCGCCCCGATGTTCCAGGGCTCGGCGCTGTGGGGCTACCTGCTCGGCTATCTCGTGCTGGGCGAGACCCTGTCGGCGACGCAGACCGTCGGCGGGCTGCTCATCATCGCCGGCGCGGTCCTGCTCTCGATCGGCACCCGTGCCCGCGCCGGATTCAACAGGCGTCTGGTCGCGCTCATGCTGATATGCACGTTCGCGCTCGCGCTCGGCTCGCTGATCTTCAAGGTCTTCGCTCTCCGCGACGCGTTCTGGACCACGACGTTCTGGATGTTCGTCGGCGAGGCCGCGTTCGGCGTAGCGCTCCTGGCGGTCCCGGCCTACCGGGCGACCTGCGCCGCGCTGCTGCGCACCAGCCCGATCGCCGTGTTGTCGATCAACGCCGCAAACGAGCTGATCAATCTCGGCGGCGGACTGGGCGCTCGCTACGCCCTGCTGCTGGCGCCGATCAGCCTGGTGCAGGCGGTCGGCAGCACCACCACGCTGTTCGTGTTCCTGTTCGGCGTCGCGCTCACCGTCTTTCTGCCCGGGTTCGGCACCGAGGACCTGTCGCGCGCCAACCTTGCCCGCAAGGCGGTCGCCGCCATCATCGTGATGGTCGGCGTCATCCTGATCAATGGCTGATCCGCCCGGCGCGATTGACGGCGCGGGCGGCAATCGTTATCCGCATGCACCGACCCGCAAGCCCTCCAACGGACAGACCGAACATCCCATGAGCGACCAGTACGTCATTGCGCCGCCGTCGCAGCCGTCGATCGCGGTTGCCGGCACCTCACGCCGGTTTCCGGTGCGCCGCATCTGGTGCGTCGGCCGCAACTATATCGAGCACATCCGCGAGATGGGCCAGGACGAGCGCGCGCCGCCGTTCTTCTTCGCCAAGCCGGCCGACGCGCTGGTGCCGGACGGCGCGACCGTGCCGTATCCGCCGCTCACCAAGGACCTGCATTTCGAGATCGAGCTGGTGGTGGCGCTCAAGGCCGGCGGCCGCAACCTCGCGCCGGAGAACGCCCTCGACCTCATCTACGGGTACGGGGTCGGCATCGACCTGACCCGGCGCGACCTGCAGATCGCCTCGCGCGACCTCAAGCGGCCATGGGAAATCGGCAAGGCGTTCGACGGTTCCGCGCCGTGCGGCGCGCTGCGCCCGGCCGCCGAGATCGGCCATCCCAAGAAGGGCCGCATCCACCTCGCGGTCAACGGCACGGTGCGGCAGGACGGCGACCTCGAGCAGATGATCTGGAACGTGCCGGAGGTGATCGCCAAGCTGTCCGAGCAGGTCGCGCTGGCGGCGGGCGACGTCATCATGACGGGCACGCCCTCGGGCGTCGGCGCGGTCGTCGCCGGCGACAAGCTCGCGGGCGGCGTCGACGGCGTCGGCTCGATCGCCATCACCATGGGACCGCCGGCGAAGTGACGGCGTAGAGGGCTTCCTGGTCTATTTGGTCAGGCCGATGAAGCGCACGAGGTCGTTGGGCTGACGGATATCCTGCACGACCTCCGCCACCTCGGCCTCCGACAGTGCGCCGGCCGCGACCCGGATCGTGTAGATGCCGTCGGCGCGCGGGCCGTCGACCACCTGGGCCCGATGGGCACGCAGGAAGCTCGTGACTTGCGCGGAGTTCGCCTGGGGCACGAAGCTCACGAATGCGTAGGCGTCCGTCGACGAAGCCGCTTCCTTGGCGGACTGGCTCGCGTAGCGCACGCCGCTCAGCTCGGCGATCAAGCCGGCCTGCAACACGAGCGCCAGCGCCGCCGTGGTCGCCGACCACGCGAGCGCACGCGGACTCAATTCCGCCAGCCAGCTGCCCAGCCGGCGCCAGCGCGCGAGCGCCGGCTCCTTCCCGGCAGGCGCAGCCGCTTCGGCGGCGATCGCCGCGGCGAGACGATTGCCGGCGCGTGCCGTCGGAACGCCGAGGCTCTCGTTGAGGTGAATTGTCTCGGTCAGTTCTTCGCGCACCAATTCGTAATGCCGCGCGAGTTCCGGATCACGCGCCAGCGCGGCTTTGATCCGCGCGGCGGCGCGTTGTCCCAAGGTTCCGGTCGCGTACCAGGGCAGCATGGCTTCGATGTCTCCGGGTGGCAGTCCCGCGTTGGCGAAGGTCGTCATGGCAATCCAGGTCTCCACCCCATTGGGTAGAACCGTCCCCATGCTGATTAGTCGCGCGCGGGCGGGCGCCGGTTCAGGTTGCAGCGGCTCGTTTTTCGCTTCCGGCCGGCGTTCGGAGGCGCCAGCGGTCGAATGAAATTTATACGCTGATTCAATAGGTTGAACGGAATACGTGGCAACCGGCACGATCAATCGAAGCGCGCCGCCCGAAATGGCGCAACATCGATCGTCGGCGGCTGCCCGGCGATGAGGTCGGCGACGGTGCGGCCGGTCATCGGCGCACCCACCAGCCCGACATGGCCGTGCCCGAAGGCGAGGAAGGCGTTGGGAGCCCCGCGCGCCGGGCCGATCACCGGCAGCGAATCCGGCATGCTCGGCCGAAATCCCATCCACACGGAAACGCGCTCCTCGCCGATGGCGCGAGCAAGCCCGGGGAACATGGCCTGCCCCTGCCGCAGCAGGACCTGGGCCCGGCGCCAGTTGGGCGCGGCATCGAGGCCGGCGAACTCCACGGTCCCGGCCATGCGCAGCCCCTCCTCCATCGGGGTCGCCACGAACTTTCCGTCCATCTCCATGATCGGCAGGCGCGGCGCGACTTCGGGGTCCTTGATCATGGCGTGGTAGCCGCGCTCGGTGTCGAGCGGCACGTTTTCGCCGAGCCGCGCGGCCAGCGGCTTCGAATGGGCGCCCGCCGCCACCACCACGGCGGCGGCCGGCACTTGTCCGCTGGCGGTCAGAACGGCGGCGACCCGCCCGTCCGCGACGGCAAAGCCCTCCGCGCGCTCGCGCCGGATCTCGCCGCCGTTGACGACCAGGGCCTGGGCGAGACTCTGCGCGAGGCGCAACGGGCTGCGGCAGTAGCCGTTTTCCGAGATCAGGCGGGCGCGCGCGTAGGACGGCGACAGCGCCGGCTCGAGCTGGCGCAACTCGTCCCGGCTCAGCTCCTCGATCACCACGCCGTTGGCGGAACGCAGCCGGTTGGCGCCGGCGTCGGCCGCAAAGCTTGCGTCGTTGCGATAGACCATGACGAGGCCGCTGCGCTGAATCAGCTGGCCAGCCCCGACGCTCGCTGCCAGGGCGCGGTACATATCGACCGACGGCGCCAGCAGCCCACGCAGCGCGCGCGCCTGCTCGCGCACCAGTTCCGGCCGGCCGGCGCGCACGAAGCGGTAGAGCCATGGCAGGAGCCGCGGCAGGTAACGCAGGCGGATCGACAGCGGCCCGGCGGGATCGATCAGCCAGTGCGGCACCTTGGCAAGGACGCTCGGCATGGCGACCGGCACGATCGAGGAGCCGTTGAGACCGCCGGCATTGCCGTAGGTCGCGCCCTCGCCCGGCCCGCCCGGATCGATCACCACGACCTTGCGGCCGTCGCGCTGTAGATAGGTGGCGCAGCACAAGCCGACGATGCCGGCGCCGATCACCACGATCGGTCCGGGAGGCACGGCGGCGCGCGATGGGGATGCAGGAGGCATTTCAGAGCACGGAGGTCAGAGGCCGGAGGTCGGAGGTCGGAGGTCGGAGGTCGGATGGCGCAGACGAAGGATTGACAAGCAGCAAAGCCCACAAGAAGGCCTGTCTGGCATCTGACATCTGCTCTCCGCTAATTCACCATCCCGAGCAGGCGCGGCAGCCACAGCGATATTTCCGGGATGTAGGTCACCATCACCAGGAATATCAGCATGGTGCCCAGCCACGGCAGCACCGCGACGGTCAGCTCGGTGATCCCCATCTTGGTGATGCCGGCGGCGACGTAGAGGTTGAGGCCGACCGGCGGATGGCACAGGCCGACCTCCATGTTGACCGCCATCAGGATGCCGAGGTGGACCGGATGCACGCCCAGCACCGCCGCCATCGGGAACAGGATCGGCGCCATGATCAGCACGATGGCGGCCGGATCCATGAAGTTGCCGGCCGCCAGCAGCACGATGTTGGTCACCAGCAGGAAGGCGACGACGCCGAAGCCCTGGGCGGTCATCCATTCCGCCATCGACTGGGGTATCTGCTCGGAGGTGAGCAGCCAGGAGAACACCGCCGCGTTGGTGATGATGTAAAGGATCATCGCGCTCATGGAGGCGGCCTTGAGCAGCACGGCCGGCACGTCGCGCAGGTCGAGCTCCTTGTAGACGAACACGGCGATGAAGAAGGCATAGGTGGCCGCCATGGCGGCGGCCTCGGTGGGCGTGAACAGGCCGGAGTAGATGCCGCCGAGCACCAACACGATCAGGAACAGCCCCCAGAAGCTTTCCCGGAAGGCGCGCAGGCACTCGCCCCA
>Ga0193751_1000518_pt1 | contig 29732 bp, 22 predicted proteins | sample L1c2metaG_FD_143050 | JGI IMG/M metagenome (GOLD analysis project Ga0193751, IMG submission 143050) | Soil microbial communities from a riparian zone of the East river system, Colorado, United States - L1c2 | ecosystem: Environmental > Terrestrial > Soil > Riparian zone | place: USA: East River... | reverse complement strand
TGAGCCATGTATCAACACCATCCGCTTTCTGTCGGTGGACGCCGTGCAGAAAGCGAAGAGCGGGCATCCAGGTATGCCAATGGGCGCAGCGCCGATGGCGTACGTGTTGTGGACGCGCATGCTCAAGCACAATCCGCGCGATCCGGGCTGGTTCGATCGCGATCGCTTCGTGCTTTCAGCCGGACACGGTTCGATGCTGCTGTACAGTCTGCTCTACCTCACCGGGTATGACCTGACGCTCGACGACATCAAGCAGTTTCGCCAGTTCGGCAGCAAGGCGCCGGGACATCCGGAGCGCGGACATACCCCCGGCGTGGAGACCACCACGGGGCCGCTCGGGCAGGGATTCGCCAACGCCGTGGGCATGGCCATCGCCGAAGCGCAGCTCGCTGCGCGCTACAACCGGCCGGGATTCGAGGTCATCGATCACGCCACCTACGCGATCGTCAGCGACGGCGACCTGATGGAGGGCGTGGCCTCGGAGGCGGCTTCGCTCGCCGGCCATCTGCGGCTGGGGAAACTGACCTGTCTCTATGACGACAACTACGTCACCCTGGCTGCCGGCACCGATATCACGTTCTCGGAAGATCGCGCGCGGCGCTTCGACGCCTACGGCTGGCATACCGTGTCGGTGCCGGATGGCAATGATCTCGCTGGAATCGAATCGGCGCTGCGGGCCGCGCGCGCAGAAACCGGCCGACCGTCGCTGATTCTGGTCCGCACCCACATCGGCTACGGGTCGCCGAACAAGCACGACAGTTTCGAGGCGCACGGTTCCCCGCTCGGCGTCGAGGAAGTGCGCCTGACCAAGCAAAACCTCCACTGGCCGGCCGAGCCACCGTTTCTGATTCCCGAAGAGGCATTGACGCATTTCCGCGAAGCGGTGGCGCGCGGCGCGCGCGATGAAGCGGCAAGCAGTGAGCGCATGGCGGCGTACGCACAGGCGTTCCCCGATCTGGCCGCGGAGCTGCAGCGAACGCTCCGCGACGAGTTGCCGCGCGACTGGGACGCGGACATTCCTGTGTTTCCCGCCGACGCCAAGGGGATGGCGACGCGTGTGGCTTCGGGCAAGGTGATGAACGCCATCGCGCCGCGCCTGCCCGCATTGACAGGCGGCTCCGCGGATCTCGATCCCTCGACCCATACCGCCCTCAAGGGACTCGGAGATTTCGATCCGGCGGCGAGCAAGGACGTCGACACTCAAGGGTCCGCCGGCGGCGGCTGGAGCTACGCCGGGCGCAACCTTCACTTCGGCGTGCGCGAGCACGCGATGGGCGCGATCGTCAACGGGCTGGCGGCGCACGGAGGCATCGTGCCGTACGGCTCGACCTTCCTGATCTTCTCCGACTACATGCGCCCGCCCATCCGCTTGGCCGCGCTGATGGGTCTGCACGTCATCCACGTGTTCACGCACGACAGCATCGCGCTCGGCGAGGATGGCCCCACCCACCAGCCGGTCGAGCAGCTCGCTGCGCTGCGCGCGGTTCCGAATCTGACCGTGATCCGCCCCGGCGACGCCAACGAAACCGCGGTGGCATGGCGCGTCGCAGTAGAGACGCGGGATCGTCCGGTGCTGCTCGTCCTGAGCCGTCAGGACGTGCCGACCCTCGATCGCAGCCGCTACGCGCCCGCCGACGGTCTGCGTCGCGGGGCCTACGTTCTTTGCGATGCGCGCGACGGCAAGCCCGACCTGATCCTGATCGCCAGCGGCGCGGAAGTGGGCTTGATTGTCGCCGCCGCGGAGCGTTTGGATGCCGAGGGTGTCGCCGTGCGCTGCGTGTCGATGCCGAGCTGGGAGCTGTTCGATGCGCTGCCCCAAGCCGACCGCGACGCCGTGTTGCCGCCCGCGATGCGCGCGCGACTCGCAGTCGAAGCAGGTGTGGCGCAGGGCTGGCACCGCTATGTCGGCGACGCGGGCAGCGTGCTGAGCGTCGAACGCTTCGGCGCCTCTGCGCCAGGAGAGGTCGTGCTGCGCGAATACGGTTTCACCGTCGAGCGCGTGCGCGCGCGCGCGAAGACACTGCTCACTTAGTGTGGTGTGTCGCAAGTCGCTCCATAATTGCCGTCATTCCGGCCAAGCCCGCGGAGCCGGGCGCTTTCGCGGGAATGACGGCAAGAAATATGTCGCGAATTTCTGATTCGCCATACTAGCGCTCCTTCGAGTCGTCATTCGCAAACGTCATGCTCACAGGGCCCAACGCCAGTCGCGGATCTCCGGCATGTCCTGGCCGTGCTTGTCGATGAATTGTTTGTGCTCGATGAGCTTGTCTTCGAGCTGCTGCTTAAGATAGATGCCCTTGTCGCCCGTCTGCGGCAGGCGATCGATGGTGTCCATCACAAGGTGGAAGCGGTCCAGTTCATTCAACACCGTCATGTCGAACGGAGTGGTAATGGTGCCCTCTTCCTTGTAGCCGCGCACGTGGATATTGTCGTGATTGGTGCGGCGGTAGGTCAGCCGGTGGATCAACCACGGGTAGGCATGGAAGGCGAAGATGACCGGCTTGTCCCTGGTGAAGAGCTGGTCGAAATCGACGTCGCTCAATCCGTGTGGGTGCTCGCTTTGAGGCTGCAGCCGCATGAGGTCGACGATGTTGAGCACGCGGATTTTCAGGTCGGGCAACTGCTCGCGCAGGATGGACACGGCGGCGAGCGTCTCCAGTGTGGGCACATCGCCACAGCAGGCCATCACTACGTCCGGCGCAACGCCCTGATCGTTGCTGGCCCACTGCCAGATTCCGATACCCTCGCCGCAATGTTTTACGGCGGCGTCCATGGTCAGCCACTGCGGCGCCGGATGCTTGCCCGCGACCACGACGTTGACGTAATGGCGGCTGCGCAGGCAGTGGTCCATCACCGACAGCAGGCAGTTCGCGTCCGGCGGAAGGTAAACGCGCACGATCTCGGCCTTCTTGTTCGCGACGACGTCGAGGAACCCGGGATCCTGATGCGTGAACCCGTTGTGATCCTGGCGCCAGACGTGCGAGGTGAGCAGGTAGTTCAACGAGGCGATCTTCCGCCGCCACGGCAGGTGCGAGGTGACCTTCAGCCACTTGGCGTGCTGGTTGAACATCGAATCGACGATGTGGATGAACGCCTCGTAGCAATTGAATAGTCCATGCCGCCCGGTGAGCAAATAGCCCTCGAGCCAGCCCTCGCATTGGTGCTCGCTGAGCATCTCCATCACACGACCGGTGGGCGAGAGAAATTCGTCGTTCGGCAAGGTTGCGGCATCCCATTGGCGTTGGGTAACTTCAAAGAGGGCTTCCAGGCCGTTGGAAAGAGTCTCGTCAGGGCCAAAGACCCGGAAATTTCGCTGTTCACGGTTCAGCTTCACCACATCGCGAAGAAAACGCCCGAGCACGTGCGTGTCGCCGATGCCGCGCACACCCGGCGAAGGCACGTCGACCGCGTAGTCACGGAAATCCGGCATTCGCAGATCACGGAGCAGAATGCCGCCGTTGGCGTGGGGATTCGCGCCCATGCGTCGCTCGCCCTTCGGAGCAAGGTCGGCCAGTTCCGGTATGAGGCGGCCTTGTTCATCGAAGAGCTCTTCCGGCCGGTAGCTCCTCAGCCAGTCCTCAAGCTGCCCGAGATGTTCGGGTGGCGCCGTGGGCGATACGGCGAGCGGGACTTGATGCGCCCGAAACGTGCCCTCGATCTGCTGGACATCCACGACTTTCGGCCCCGTCCACCCTTTGGGTGAATTGAGCACGATCACCGGCCAGCGCGGGCGCGCGGCGTTGGCGTTGACCCGCGCGTCGCGCTGAATTCTCTTGATCTGCTCCACCGCTATATCGAGGGTCGCGGCCATGGCCTCATGCATGAGCTTGGGCTCGTATCCCTCGACGAAGTAGGGAGTCCACCCGTAACCGCGAAGCAACTGTTCCAGCTCCTCGCGGGTGATGCGAGCGAGGACGGTAGGGTTGGAAATCTTGTAGCCGTTCAGATGCAGGATCGGCAGCACCGCGCCGTCGGTGGCCGGATTGAGGAACTTGTTGGAATGCCATGCCGTCGCCAGCGGGCCGGTTTCCGCCTCGCCATCGCCGACAACGCAGGCGACGAGGAGATCGGGATTGTCGAATACCGCCCCGAACGAATGGCTGAGCGAATAGCCCAGTTCGCCTCCCTCGTGGATAGAGCCCGGGCACTCCGGTGAGACGTGGCTGGGAATCCCTCCGGGAAACGAAAACTGAACAAAGAGCTTCCGCAGTCCGGCCTCGTCCTGGCTGATGTTGGGATAGATCTCGCTGTAAGTGCCCTCGAGATAAGTGTTGCCGACGAGGGCCGGGCCGCCGTGCCCGGGGCCGGAGACGTAAATCATGTCAAGGTCGTATTTCTTGATGACGCGGTTCAAGTGCACATAGATGAAGTTCTGCCCGGGAGTTGTGCCCCAGTGTCCCAGCAACATGTGCTTCACATCCGCGAGCGTCAGCGGCCGCTTCAGCAGCGGATTGGCGCAAAGATAAATCTGGCCGACCGACAGATAGTTGGCCGCGCGCCAATAGGCATCCATCTTGCGAAGCAATTCCGGAGTGAGTGTGTCGGTTTTCACGGTTTACGTTTCCCGAACTGTAGCGAGATTGCGGGGCCGCCTGATCATGCCCGCGACGATGCTCTGGCTAGCTGCCGCCAGAGGACAAGAGCATCGACTCCACGAGCACATCGACACCTGCGTGCGCGTGGATCGACCGGGCAGGAATGTTGTCGCCCATCCTCCAACGCGCAACCGCATCGCGCTTGGATTCGCCTTCGACCAAAAACAGCGCTTGGCGTGCACGGCTCAACCGTGCTGCGCTCAACGACACCCGCTGCGACGGCGGCTTGGGTGCATCGAATACCGCAAGTACGTCCGGCGCGTACGGCTCTGCACCCCAGTCGTGGCCGGGAAACAGGCTGGCGGTATGTCCGTCTTCACCGAGCCCGAGCAGCACCAGATCGAAATCGCGCACGCCGCGCAGCGTGTCTGCATAGCTGAGCGCCGACGCCTCGGGACCGATTTCGGCGGGGATTACATGCATTTGATGTTGCGCAATCGGCACGTGTTCGAGCCAGATGTCGGACGCCATCCGGCTGTTGCGGTCGGCACTGTCCGGAGGCACGCAGCGCTCGTCGCCGAAGTAGACCTGCCAGCGCGACCATTCGGTGGGCGCCGCGCGCAGGAGATCGTATACGCGGCGGGGTGTGTTTCCACCTGACAACACGATCAAAAACCGGCCGTGCCGTTCGATCGCGCGCGAGGCGGAGTCGACGATGCGCTGGTATGCCATTCGCCGCAGTGTCGTCACATCGGGAGTGCCGATCCAGCGCACGGCGGAGAGTTCCTGTTCGCCGTGCTGGTCCGTCACGCTCATTCCGACTTGATCGCGTGGCCGCCGAATTCGTTGCGCATGGCGGCGAGCAGCTTATCGGAGAACGACTCCTCGTCGCGCGAACGCAGACGCTCGAGCAACGACAGGGCGATGATCGGCGTGGCAACGTTGAGATCGATCGCCTCGTTTACCGTCCAGCGCCCCTCGCCGGAGTCCTCAACAAAAGCGGCGATGCCTGTCATAGTGGGGTTCTTGTCCAGCGCGTCCGCGGTGAGATCGAGCAGCCACGACCGCACGACGCTGCCGTGTCGCCAGATCTCGGCGATCTGATGCAGGTCGAGCCCGAACTCGCGCTTGTGCTGCAGAATGGAAAAGCCTTCGGCATACGCCTGCATCAGTCCGTATTCGATGCCGTTGTGAATCATCTTGACGAAGTGGCCGGAGCCCACCGGGCCTACCCGGCCCCAACCCTGATTCGGCGCCGGCGCGAGCGTCTCGAAGACCGGTTTGAGCCGCTCGACGACGGCCTCGTCGCCGCCAACCATCATGCTGTAGCCCTCGGCCAGGCCCCACACGCCGCCGCTGGTGCCGCAGTCGACGTAACCAATCTTCTTGTCCGCGGCGCTGCTTGAACGACGCAGCGTGTCCTTGTAGTTGGAATTGCCGCCGTCGACAAGCACATCGCCTGCTGAGAGCAGCGGCAACAGCGCGGTCACGGTGCCGTCGGTGATGCTGCCGGCGGGAACCATCATCCAAAGCGTGCGTGGCGCTTTCAGGCTGGCGACCAGCGTATCGAGCGAGGCAGCGGAGTCGGCGCCTTTGCCTTCGACCCACGCGCGCGCCTCCGGCTTGGGGTCGAATCCGACCACACGGTGGCCGCCCTTGACCAGACGCTCCGTCATATTGGCGCCCATGCGCCCCAAACCGATCATGCCGAGTTCCATAGGATTTCCTTGCGAGCGATTGCGGGAATGGATTGGTGCTAAAGCCGTCACACTGGGCGCGCCTTATCCGGCGCGCGAAGCAAGCTGTCTAGAGCGGGTTCGGTCAGGATTCACCAAGCAGCCCAGCGGCGCAGCAGCGATTTGTTCGTGGGCCTTCGCAGCGAGTCGACGTAGGCATCGGCCGCCTTCTTGATCGCTTCCGCCTGGGTGGGATAGGCATGGATGACGCGGGAGAGCGTGCGCAGTCCGATCCGCGCGACGATGGCCAGCGTAAGCTCGTTGATCATCTCGCCCGCATGACGGGCGACTATGGTCGCGCCGAGGATCCGGTCGGTCCGCGCCTTGACATGGATCTTCACGAAGCCGACTTCCTCGCCGTCGGCGATCGCGCGATGCACATCGTGCATGGGTACGGTGAAGGTCCTCACCGGAATATCCTGATCGCGCGCGTCGCGGACGTAAAGGCCCACGTGGGCAATCTCGGGATCGGTGTAGGTGCACCACGGAATCGTCAGCGCGCTCAGCCGCCGGCGGCCGAGCGACAGTGCGTTATGCACCGCGATGCGCGCGGAGGCGTCGGCAGTGTGAGTGAACTTGTGGTCCAGGCAGGCATCCCCCGCGGCGTAGACGCGCGGATTGCTGGTCTGCAGGAAGTCGTCGATCCGAATGCCGGTGGCGGCGTCGCAATCGACGCCCGCAACCTCCAGATCGAGGCGCTCGACGTTGGGTAAGCGGCCGGTGCCGGTCAGGATGGCATCGACCGCCACGGTGCTTTGGTAGTCATCGCTGATGAGGTCGACGAGTTTCTGGCCGTCTTCCATCCGTACCTTGACGGCCTCGGTATTGAGCCTGACTTCGATACCGTCGCGCGTAAAGCCATCCGAAAGAAGTTGCGCGGCGTCGCGTTCTTCCTTGGGCAGAAACAGCGGCAGGCCCTGCACGATGGTAGTGCGCGCGCCGAAGCGGCAGAACGCTTGCGCCAGCTCGCAGCCCAGCGGCCCGCCGCCGATCACCAACAGGCGGCGAGGCAGCTCGGTCAGGTCAAATACGTTTTCATTGGTCAGATAGCCTGCCTCGACCAGGCCTGGGATCGACGGCGTGTCGGGCCGCGCGCCTGTGGCGACCACGGCCTTCCTGAAGCGCAGCTTGGTGCCGTCCACCGACAGCGCATCGGTTCCGATGAAGTGCGCCTCGCCGAGAAAAACATCGACGCCGGCGGCACTCAGACGTTGGACCGAATCGACGCGGCTGATGCGGGCGCGGATGCGGCGCATGCGCTGCATCACTGCTGGAAAGTCGACGCGGATATCGCCGGAAGCTTGTGCGCCGTAGTGTTCGGCATTGCGCATCTCGGCGTACAGCCGAGACGTTCGTATGATCGCTTTCGACGGTATGCAGCCGACGTTCAGGCAGCCGCCGCCGAGCAATGCTCGCTCGACGAGCGCGACTCTGGCACCCATCGACGCCGCTGCGCTCGCCGCGACCAGTCCCGCCGGACCGCCTCCGACGACTACCAGGTTGTAGCGGCCCGCCGGCTTTGGATTGCGCCATCCCGACGGGCGCACGTTTTCCATGCGCTCCTGCTCGTATGCAACCTGAGTGAGTGTCGCGCCTGAGGTGCTACGTTGCTGCATCTGAAGTATCCGGGAAAAAATGCTACAACCAGCCACCGCGAAACTCGGCGCGGCGCAAACCGGCGCGGATATAAGGGCACTCGCGCATCAAGCGCCAGATCAGCCCGGTGCGATGGTTTTCGATCATCATGACCACGATGCCCTGGTCGAGCCCGAAGTTGCCAGGCGACACCCAGACGCCGCCATGGTCCGTTGCGAGGCTTGGATTGAAACTGCTGGCGTAGCGTGACTCGGACATCGTCTCGGGATAGCGCAGATGGATATTTCGCGCGGCGTCCAGGGCGATGTCCGGCGCAAACGGCAGCGATGCAAGCGACGCCCATCCTGCGAGTGTCCCGTCGTCAGGCCCGTAGGGCACGCCGCGCGCGGCATAGCCGAACAGGCGCCGCGGCTCGCCGGCCACATCGGGAATTTCGTCACTCGGTCCGTCGCACGCGGTGAGGCCCCAGCAGTGTTCGTCGTAACCCGCGAATTCGTTCGGGTTGCGCTGGGCGTACTCACGCTGCACGAGTGTGGCGCGCCGGCTGTTCTCGAAATAGTCGCAGCGCTTCTCGCGCATGAAGCGGTCCTGGATCCCGCGAAAATCGATCCACGCGTGTGAAAACTGGTGCACGAACAGCGGACCGCCATACAGAAAATCGTAGCCGTACAGATTTTCCCACTGATACGTCGCCGTCCAGGCGTGATAACAGTCACCTTCGAGCGGATGTGTCGGCGAGCCAAGTGCCAGCGCGTAGAGAACGATGGCCTCGTTGTAGCCTTCCCAGCCATAATGCAGGAATCCGCATTCGGGTTTCCAGCCTTGCCTGAGCGTCGCGCCGCCGTCCTGCGCCCACCGCCAATCGATTCGGCTAAACAGAGTGTCGACCAGCTTGCGCAGCTCGATTTCGTCGGGGGTGTTCGCATCGAAGTACATGCTTCCGGTCAGGGCGCCGGCGATCAGCAGCGCCGTGTCGATCATCGACAGCTCCGAGCGCCAGACGCGCGCGCCGGTGTGCGAGTCGAGGAAGTGATAATAAAAGCCCTTGTAACCAGTCGCCCCGGGACCGCCGCTTTGATCGCTGTCACGGAAAAAGCGTAGCGCGGCGAGGCTGCGTTCGACGGCATCGGCGCGCGCGAGCCAACCGCGTTCCACGGCTACCGGGTAGCTCGACAGCGCGAATCCGACGACGGCGATGCTGACCGGCGCATTCGGGCGCGAGTTGTCCGCGATCAGACCGTTGGCCGGATTGATCGCCTGAAGAAAGTAGTCGAACGCGGCGCGCTGAAGACGACCGAGCAACGCCTCGTCTGTGGACTCAGATAGCTCAACCACCAGCGGCCTTGCGTAGTCTTGAATGCGCCTTGACGTCGACGCGTCGCGACGAATCCGGCAGGCGCTCATACCCCATTACACATCCGTCCAGAAGGCAGCGCTGACATCATAAAGGAGTAGAAGGCCGGCGGACGCAAAAAGTTTCGTGAACCGGTTGTTTGCGCGGCCAACGGCCGATGCTGCATGCTATCGTGCTTATTAATATGCTGATATCCGTTGCGCTGGAACGACGCCGATGCACGTGCATGCCAAGCGTCCGCAAGGTACAAGGGGTGTTGTCCCACAGGTAGGTCTATGGCCTGATGTCTTTTCGCCGGCAATCGATTCCTATCACGTCGCACCACGCGCAGCTGCTGTCGAACGGCCGCTATGCAGTGATGCTGACCACGGCCGGTTCGGGCTTTAGTCGCTGCGGCGATCTCGCTATTACCCGCTGGCGCGAAGACCCCACTTGCGACGGATGGGGAAGTTACGTGCTGTTGAGCGATTTCTCCAGCGGCGGAGTCTGGTCGGCGTGTCTGCAGCCTTTTGGCGGCGACTCCCATGCGCATGTTGCGACCTTCTCCGATGGACGAGCCGAATTCGTGCGCCGCGACGACACGGTCATCACCACGCTGGAAGTCGGGGTCGCGAGCGATCGGGACGCGGAACTGCGGCGCGTGACGATCACGAACCACGGCAACGCTGCGCGCGATATCGCGCTCACATCCTATACCGAACTCGTGCTCGGGTCGGCCGCTGCTGATGCCGCGCATCCGGCCTTCTCCAAGCTGTTTGTACAGACCGAATCGGTCGAGGACGGCCGTATCCTCCTGGCGACGCGCCGACGTCGCGAGCCTCGAGAGCCCGAAATTTGGGCTGCGCACTTCGCCGAGGTGGAAGGGCAGGAGTCCGGCGCCTTCGAGTTCGAAACCGACCGCGCGCGCTTCCTAGGCCGCGGCCGGACGCTACGCAATGCGCTGGCAATGCAGGATAGAGGGGCGCTGTCCAATACTGCCGGCTCCGTGCTCGATCCAATCTTCAGCCTGCGCCGGCGGATACGCGTCGAGCCCGGCGTACCCGTGCGGGTGATGTTCTGGACGCTGGTGTCCGACTCGCGCGACGGCGCGCTCGCACTCTGCGGACCGCTGCGCACGGTTGATGCCTGTGAACAGGCGCTCGCCGGAGCTGCCGAACGCGCGGCCGCGGAACGCGCGCGGTTCGGCATCGATCCCGCAGAAGCCGAACGGTGTAGGCGTTTGGTCGGCCCGCTGCTCTTTGCAGATCCAGCGTGGCGTTCGGGGCCAGAGGTGCTCGAGCGCGGCAGCGGGGGCCCTTCCGTGCTCTGGCCGCGCGGTATTTCCGGCGATCGTCCGATCGTGTTGCAGCGCATCGCGGACGAGTCCGGCCTCGCCCGAGTCCATGAACTGCTGCGCGCGCAATTGTATTGGCGATCACAGCGGCTAGGCGTGGATGTGGTTCTGCTCAACTGCGCTAGCGGGAGCGGCATTAACCATCTTGAGGCTACGCTGGACACGATCGTGAACGTGCAACGCGCGCTGCTTGGGACGGATACCGACGGCGCGCAAGCCGGAGTGTTCGCGCTGCGTGACAATGAAATTTCGGACCCTCTGCGCGACGGGCTTGCTACCGCCGCACGCGTTGTACTGGACGCATCCGGCGACGGGCTGGAGCAGCCCGCAGAACGAAGAGGCAACATCGATTCCGCGCCGGCTGCACGGTCTGGGCCGCGCCTTGCACAGGGCGCTCCTTCGAAGAGTGCAGTCGCACAGACGCCGGTGGCGCCGCTGGAGTTCGATAACGGCAGCGGCGGTTTCGACAGCGGGGCTCGCGAATATGCGATTACGCTGGCAGACGGGCGCTGCACACCGATGCCGTGGATCAACGTAGTCGCCAATGCGTCGTTTGGATTTCTGGTATCGGCCGAAGGCGGAGGCTATACATGGTCGCTTAACAGCCAGCAAAATCCGCTGACTCCGTGGCCGAACGATCCGGTGAGCGACACACCGCATGAGGTGCTGTACCTGCGCGACGAGGACAGCGGCGAACTGTGGAGTGCCACCGCGCTGCCGATTCGCGTGCCGTCTGCAATTTATGGCGTGCGCCACGGCAAAGGCTACAGTCGCTTTGTGCACGACTCGCACGAGATCGAGCTTGAGTTGCTGCAGTGCGTGCCCGTGGTCGATTCGATCAAGCTGTCGCGGCTACGTATTCGCAACCGTTCGGCGCGCGTTCGGCGGCTGTCTATCACCGCGTATGTCGAATGGGCCCTCGGCCCGAATGGAACGGTGCCTGCACCATTTATCGTCACCTCGATCGACGCGACGACGGGCGCGCTATTCGCACGCAATCCCTGGCGCGCCGAATTCGGCGAGCGAGTCGCATTTGTCGATCTTGGCGGCGTGCACAGCTCACTGACTGCTGACCGCACGGAGTTTCTCGGGCGCCACGGCGCGGTCGATCGGCCCGCCGCACTTTCCCATTCGGCGCCACTGTCGGGCCGGGTAGGCGCCGGGCTGGATCCATGCGCCGCGCTGCAAACGCGAATCGAACTGGAGCCCGCTGCACAGATCGATATGGTGTTCGCATTGGGCGACGCGGACTCGTGCACGCAGGCGCAGATGCTCGTCGAAAAATACCGAGCAGCCGATGTCGATGCGGTGATGCGCGAAGCGCGCGCGCTATGGGAAGGTGTGCTCGACACCGTGCAGGTGCGCACGCCCGATCGCGCGATGGATCTTCTGCTCAACGACTGGCTTTTGTATCAGACGCTCGCATGCCGGGTGTGGGCGCGCACAGCCTATTATCAATCCAGCGGCGCCTACGGGTTTCGCGATCAATTGCAGGACGTGATGGCCCTGTGCGTTACGAAGCCTCAGATCGCGCGCGCGCATCTGTTACGGGCTGCGGCGCGACAATTCCCGGAGGGCGATGTCCAGCACTGGTGGCTCCCGCCATCCGGCCAGGGCATCCGCACGCGGATGACCGATGACAGGATCTGGCTACCGTACGTCGTCGTGCACTACATCGAGGTGACTTCGGACGCCGCAGTACTCGACGAAGCGCTTCCATTCCTCGAAGGCGACGCGCTGAAAGATGGCCAGACTGAAGCGTTTTTCAAGCCACTGGTCGCGCGCGGTGAGGCCAGTTTGTACGAGCACTGCGCGCGTGCGATCGATATCAGCCTCTCGCTGGGCGTGCACGGCCTGCCGCTGATCGGTACCGGCGACTGGAACGATGGCATGAACCGCGTCGGCGAAAAGGGCCACGGCGAAAGCGTATGGTTGGCCTGGTTTCTGCTCGCGACGATCACCGCATTCGCGCCGTATGCGCAGGCACGCAACGAAAGCGGCCGCGCCGCGGCATGGAGGCAGTACGCAGCGAGTGTTCGGGTGGCGCTCGAAAGCGCAGGCTGGGACGGCCAGTGGTATCGGCGCGCCTATTACGACGACGGCGCACCGTTGGGTTCGAACGATAGCAGCGAATGCAAAATCGACGTGATCGCACAGTCGTGGAGCCTGATGTCGGGAGCGGCCGATCCGAAGCATGCCCCGATGGCGATGAATGCGGTTGAAAAGCATTTGATCCGGCACGACGACAAGATCGCGCTGCTGTTAACTCCGCCATTCGACCGCTCGTTACATGATCCGGGCTACATCAAGGCCTATCCGCCGGGCATCCGCGAGAATGGGGGGCAATACACGCATGGCGCGATCTGGTCAATATTCGCATTCGTGGCGCTAGGCCAAGGCGATCAGGCCGGTGATCTGTTCGCCATTCTCAATCCCATCAACCACAGCAGCACGCCGGATGCCGTTGCGCTCTACAAAGTCGAGCCGTACGCCGTCTGCGCCGACGTCTATTCGGTGGCGCCGCACATCGGCCGCGGAGGCTGGACCTGGTACACCGGTTCGGCGGGTTGGCTGTACCGTGCCGGGCTCGAAGCCATTCTCGGATTCCGTGTGCACGGAAATACGCTGATAATCGATCCCTGTTTGCCGAAGGCGTGGCCGGGCTACGAAATCATGTTTCGCCGCCACGGCGCTCGGAACACGATCACGCGCTACGAAATCAGGGTCGAGAATCCGCGCCGAGTGAGTCGCGGCGTCGCTGGCTTGGTGCTTGACGGCGTGGAGATTGCGAAGGGTGTTTCACGCATTCCGCTGGTCGACGATGGCCAGGTCCACCGCCTGAGCGTTGAGCTCGGATGATGGGCGGGGCACCCCAGTATATTGTCGAGTCTTTCCATTGCGATCTATTTCTCACACTCGACGAAGTGCCTGCCTCTGAAAAGCCACGCCAAAGCGGATGCGACAATCCAGCGCGTATTTTGACCAGCGGAAACGGCCTATGAAGGTGCTGGTTGTCGATATAGGCGGGACGCACGTCAAGATCCTCGCCACCGGGCATCGGAAACATCGGGAGTTTGCGTCCGGGCCAACGCTCACCCCCGAACAGATGGTCAGCCGAGTCAAGGCGCTGGCCGGGACGTGGAAGTACGACGTAGTGTCGATCGGCTATCCGGGGGTGGTCGTCCATGACCGGCCGGTAGCGGAGCCCCATAATCTGGGTCGTGGCTGGGTCGGCTTCGACTATCGCGCCGCATTCGGCTGCCCGATCAAGATGGTCAACGATGCAGCCATGCAGGCATTGGGTGGCTACAAGGGTGGAAAAATGCTCTTCCTCGGCCTGGGAACCGGTCTTGGTTCGACCCTGATCGTGAACGGCATCGTCCAGCCCATGGAACTGGGCCACCTTCCCTACAGGAGGGCAACCTACGAAGACTATGTCGGCAATCGCGGACTGAAGCGGTACGGCAAGAAGAAGTGGCGCAAATATGTGGCGGACGTGGTCGCGCGCCTGATCGCCGCCCTCGAGCCAGAGGACGTGCTGCTCGGGGGTGGCAACGCCCACAAGCTGAAAGGGCTTCCCGCCGGTTGCCGCGTGGGCGACGAAGGCAATGCGTTCGCTGGCGGATTTCGCCTCTGGCAAGACGCAGGTAATCGCAAAGCGTCCACAGCCAAGCGAGCGCGTCCTCGAGCTACGCGAGGAAAAAGACGCTGAGTATGGGGATTGTTGTCGACGCGCAGAATCGCGTTGGGTGCACGCTCTCGCACGGCATCGTCAACGAAGTCTATCGCTCAACTCCAATATGCCATGTAGTCATTGCGCATGCGTTCTTCCGGACTGGTCCTGAACCAATTATCGAGCCAGCGTAAGAAACCGTGCACGCGAGGCGCAGATTCCTCGACGCCAACGCCTTTGGAAACGGGCACCGCTGCGGTGTGTGCTGCAAGGCGGAAAACTGAAGCTTCCAAGTGAGGTTCTTTAGGGCTCATGGCATTGCTCCTCTGTGATGACGGCCATTCGATTGCAAGGGAAAGCTTGAATCGCGCTGCGTCCATACTGGAGCTCCGCCGTGATCACCGCAAATCGATTGTTCCGATGAAGGTCATCGGGTTGTCTTATGCTTTAGAGTCCTTCGTCTTGGGTTCGCCGCTGGGGCCAAAGTCGAGATAGAGAGAACGACATGCCGAAATTCAACGCCAATCTGACGATGTTGTTCAATGAGGTCGATTTCCTGGATCGATTCGACGCGGCGGCAAAGGCGGGGTTCAAGGGTGTCGAGTACCTCTTTCCCTATCCGTACCCGAAAGAACAATTGGCGGAACGGCTGGCAAAGAACCGCTTGATCCAGGTCCTGCATAACCTGCCCGCCGGCGATTGGGCCAAGGGCGAGCGCGGCATCGCGTGCCTCGCCGATCGCGTCGGCGAATTTCAGGACGGCGTGAGCAAGGCGATCGAGTACGCAGGCGCGTTGCAATGCATACAGCTCAATTGCCTCGCCGGCATAGCACCGACAGGCATCGATCCGGCCAAGACGCGCGAGACGTTCGTGCGCAATCTCCAGTTTGCGGCAGGCAAGCTCAAGTCAGCCGGCATTCGGCTGCTGATCGAGCCGTGCAATACGCGGGACATTCCAGGCTTTTTTCTCAACCACTCAAACCAGGCGCTCGACATCATCAAGGACGTCGGCTCGGACAATCTGTTTCTGCAGTACGACATCTACCACATGCAGATCATGGAAGGGGACCTGGCGCCGACGATCCAGCGCAATCTCGGCAGCATCCGGCACCTCCAGCTTGCGGACAATCCCGGCCGCAACGAGCCGGGCACGGGCGAAATCAATTACCCATTCCTGTTTCAGTTTATCGATAAACTCGGTTACACGGGATGGATCGGCTGCGAATACAAGCCGGCGAAGTCGACGCTGGAAGGGCTGGGGTGGGTCAGACCCTATCTTTGAAAATTCAAGCTGACGCCAACAATTCATCCGAATCGAAAAGGACACGAGCATGAGCAAGATTGGATTCATAGGGATGGGAATCATGGGCAAGCCGATGTCGGTCAACTTGATCCGCGGCGGCCATGAGCTCTACGTCCATTCGCGGCACGGTGCCCCGCAGGACGTGGTCGCCGCGGGCGCTACGGCATGCGACAGCGCCATGGAAGTCGCCCGGAAGGCGGACACGGTCATCACGATGGTGCCGGACACGCCGGATGTGGATGCCGTGCTGTTCGGCGCGAAGGGCGTCGCCGAAGGTCTCACGCGGGGCAAGATCGTCGTCGACATGAGCTCGATTTCGCCGGTCGAGACGAAGCAGTTCGCGCAGAAGATCAATGCGCTGGGCTGTCAATATCTCGACGCACCGGTGTCGGGCGGCGAAGTCGGAGCAAAGGCAGCGAGCCTGACGATCATGGTCGGCGGACCCGAAGATGCGTTCAACAAAGTCAAGCCGCTTTTCGAATTGATGGGCAAGAACATTACGCTGGTCGGCGGCAATGGCGACGGGCAAACGTGCAAGGTGGCGAACCAGATCATCGTTGCACTGAACATCGAAGCGGTCGGCGAGGCGCTGTTGTTTGCGTCGAAGATGGGTGCCGACCCGGCCAAAGTGCGCCAGGCGCTGATGGGCGGCTTCGCATCGTCGCGCATACTGGAAGTGCACGGCGAGCGGATGATCAAGCGTACGTTCAATCCCGGATTTCGAATCGAGCTCCACCAAAAGGATCTGAATCTGGCACTCACCGCGGCACGGCAAGCGGGTATGTCGCTTCCCAACACCGCCACGGCGCAGGAGCTGTTCAACGCCTGCGCAGCGCACGGCGGCAAAGGCTGGGATCATTCGGCCTTGGTGCGTGCGCTTGAGCTTCTGGCGGACCATGAAATCGGCGCGAAAGCTGGCGATTAATGCGACTTAGGAATCGACGTTGATCCGCAGATGCGAGTTCGGGTCCTGTCGGGGAGCGAACCCGCTTGACTTCCAGCAACAGCGGCGACCAACTGGTGCAGATTGATCAATAGTCGATCCCCAGCCGTTCAATGAGAGAGCTGAGCACCTCCGCACACGAGCGTTCGATCTTCAACGAAAGGAGATGATCGGCGCGCGTTCGACCGAGATTGATCGCCGCGATGGGTTTGCCCATCTTGTCGGCCCACTCGCAGAAGCGGTATCCCGAATACACCATGAGCGACGAGCCGATGACGAGCACGGCGTCTGACTGTTCGAGCGCTCCCACTGCAGCATCGACTCGATGTCGCGGAACGCCCTCCCCGAAAAATACCACGTCGGGTTTCAGGACCCCGGCACACCGTGCGCATGCGGGTACGCGAAACGCGTCGACGCAGTACGACTCGACGTCGGCATCTCCGTCGGGCGCGACCACCGCGTTGCTGTCCAGGAAATCAGGATTTTCCGCCTCGAGCATCCTTTGAACCGATTCCCTCGAATGGTCCGCGCCGCAATCAAGACAGCGTACTCTGCCGAGGTTGCCGTGCAGCTCGATGACGCCGATGCTTCCCGCTCGCTGGTGGAGGCCGTCCACATTCTGCGTGACGAGTTGTTGCAGGTGTCCGGCCGCCTCGAGCCGAGATAGCCCATGATGAGCAGCGTTGGGATGGGCAGCGGCCACGATCCGCCAGCCAGCCATGCTGCGTACCCAATAGCGTTGCCGCACCGACTGACTGCTCAGGAAGTCCTTCAGAAGAATCGGCGGCGTTCGTTTCCATCGACCTTCGGTGTCACGATAGCCCGGAATGCCCGAATCGGTGCTGACTCCCGCTCCGGAGAGGACAAACAGCCGTGGATATTGTTGGACGAAGCTGTGGAGATCGCTCAAAGTCCGCTGTCCGACTGGAGTGACGAGGATGGTGGTGTCGGTTCTCTCAATTTGAGCAGTTCCCCTTACTGAGTCTTACGGAAATGGTTGGCGACCATTTCCGTCACGATGCTCCCTCGAGCCGATGGATCGGCGAAGCCGCACGAATCTCCCCTCTCCCTATGGGAGAGGGGCGGGGGTGAGGGTCGAGCTTTGCCGAGCCCGTAGGTGCGAATTCATTCGCACGGGCCGTTTCTTCCACCAGCGCGGCCGAATGAATTCGGCCCTACAACCCATCATGTCATTCATTGCCGCAAAGCTCAGTAGGGTCCGCAAAAATGTGATCGCCGTCAAATGTGATCGCAATTGCCGCATCGCGAGCTGGGCTCATGGCAGAGTGGGACGATGGGTTACCGCTCGTTTCCTCGTCGCATCGACGTCGCGCCATGCGGGCGATGGCGCGCATCAGGCGCTAAGCGCATCCGCCGGACCGCACGCGTCAGAGCACGCGCGGAATGCCGTGTTCGGCGTTGAAGCGGGTAAGAAGTCGGTCGAGCCGCTTTACTTTGTCGCGCTTGCCGGCGAGCTTGGCCTGCTCGAGCAAGTCGCTGATGTAACACTTGAGGATGAAAACGCCCTTCGACGTCTTGAGCAAGTCCTGTCCGAGCTCCACGGCCACGATGTCGGGGACATGTTCATGCTCGGCGATGACCGCAATCTCGTCCTCGGTCAGGTCCGACATGCCAATGCATTCAGCGAGAGAGAGCATCGTCTCCTCTTCGCGAGGGCGCATCATTCTGGCGCGACGCGCCTCGCGTTGGTGCAGCGTGGCCGGCTTTGGGCGCGGCCGATGTCAGGCACGGAAACGTGATCAGCCCATGGGTATCTTGTAGTGCGGCAGGTCAGTTTCAGCGAACCGGGGGTCGACCGCCGCCCATTCATCATGCAACGTTCATGCCTGGGCCTTGGTCTAAGAACCCGGGGCAGGGCGTGTAAGATGTCGACCGCATTCGGTGTTTTGCAAACGCACGATCGGAACCCTCGTGACGCTGTCGCGGCCAAGTGATGAACCCGCGGACGCCGCCTCGTGATGGCGGCGTGGGCGCTGGCATGCGCGGCGCCTCCGGCCGCGGGAGTCTTTGCGCAAAGTGAAGATCAAGCCTGAGGCAGATAGCGTACTGATCGTTGTCGATGTCCAGAACTGTTTCATGCCCGGCGGCAGCCTCGCGGTCAAACGGGGCGACGAGGTCGTGCCGATCATCAACAAGCTCGCGCAATCGTTCCAAAACGTGGTGATCACGCAGGACTGGCATCACCCGCAACACATCTCCTTCGCCTCCCAGCACCTCGGCAAGAAACCGTTTGAACAAATCGAGCTCCCGTACGGAGCGCAGGTGTTATGGCCCGATCATTGCGTGCAAGGCACCGAGGGCGCGTCACTACACAAGGACCTGTCGATACCCAACGCGCAGCTGGTGATCCGCAAGGGCTTCCGGCAAAACGTGGACAGCTATTCGGCGTTTGTCGAGGCCGATCGCAAAACGCCGACCGGGCTTGCCGCCTATCTCAAGGAGCGCGGGATCCGAACCTGCTACATCGCCGGCCTGGCAACCGACTTCTGCGTTGCATGGACCGCGCTCGACGCGCGGAAGGCGGGCTTCGATGCCACGGTCATCGAAGATGCTTCGCGTGGCATCGACCTGAACGGTTCGCTCGCAAAAGCCTGGTCGGAAATGAAGGCTGCCGGTGTCAAGCGCGTGCAGTCGGCCGATATCGTCGCGTAGCGAGTCGCCGCGGATTGGGTCTACGTCTAGCCGATGCCGGGTGCATACATGAGCGAACGATACCTTGACGATTTTGCCGTGGGACAGACCTTCGGCTCCGGGCGGATCGTTGTCGACGAGACGCGCATCAAGACCTTTGCCGCTGAATTCGATCCGCAGCCTTTCCATCTCGACGCGGAGGCTGCGCGCAAGAGTTTTTTCGGAGGACTCGCGGCGAGCGGCTGGCACACGGCTGCCCTCAGCATGCGGCTCCTGGTCGAGAGTGAGCTCAAGCCCGCTGGCGGCATTATCGGTGCGGGATTCGACGAGTTCCGCTGGCCGCGTCCGGTGCGTCCCGGCGATGAGCTGCGAGTCGAGAGCGAAGTGCTCGAGGTGCGCCCCTCGAAGTCCCGACCGGAGCAAGGCATGATCAAGGTTCGCACGACGACGCTCAACCAGAAGGGCGAGGCCGTGCAGATCTTCGTCGGCAATCTCGTGGTTCCCCGCCGTCCGGTCTAGAATCGGTCTTTCCCTACTCGAAAGGAGTCGAGCCATGAAAGTGAAGAATGCAAAGAACGAAAGGAACGAAACGAACGCAAAGGCACTGCGGAAGGCGCCGCTGCGCACGCCGACGAACTTGACGCCCAAGGCCACGCAGGATATCGCCGGAGCGCTCAACGCGCTCCTGGCCGACACGTTCGCGCTTTATGTCAAGACCAAGAACTTCCACTGGCACGTCTCGGGTCCGCATTTCCGCGACTATCACCTTCTGCTGGATGAACAGGCCGGGCAGATCTACGACATCACCGACACGATCGCCGAGCGCGTCCGCAAGCTCGGCGGCACGACCGTGCGCTCCATCGGTCATATCGCGCGGCTGCAGCGCGTGCTCGACAACGACGCCGACTACGTGACGCCGCTGGACATGCTCTCTGAGCTGCGCGACGACAATCTGCAGCTGACGGCGCGCATGCGCGAAGCGCACGACGCGTGCGACGAGCATGGCGATGTCGCCACCGCCAGCCTGCTCGAGATCTGGATCGACGAGGCGGAGCGGCGCACCTGGTTCCTGTTCGAGACGAGCCGGCACGGCGAAGGCGCATGACCACGCGCGGATTTTCCGGACGCAGGCCAAGCAAGGAGGCGGCGCAGCGCTTGCCGCCGGGCCAGTATCAGACGCAGGATTTCCCGGTGCTGTCGATGGGGCCCACGCCGCGCGTGGACCTCGCGAGCTGGAAGTTCACGGTGAGCGACGGGCCGACGCCGCTCGCGAGCTGGACCTGGGCGGAATTCGAGGCGCTGCCGCGCACGACGTGGCGCGGCGACATCCACTGTGTGACCAAATGGTCGAAGTTCGACACGGTGTGGGAGGGCGTCACCATCGATGATGTGCTCGCCGCTGCGGGCATCCCACCGCCGACCGCGTACCTCCTCGCCGAATCGCACGACGGCTACGACACCAATCTTCCCGTCGCCGATCTCGTCGGCGGGCGGGCCATGATCGCGACGCGCTATGGCGGCGCACCGGTGCCGGCGGAGCACGGCGGACCGGCGAGGCTCCTCGTGCCGCATCTGTATTTCTGGAAGAGTGCGAAGTGGGTCAAGGGCCTGCGCTTCACGCCGCGCGACGAAGCGGGCTTCTGGGAGCAGCGCGGCTACCACATGTACGGCGATCCCTGGCGCGAGCAGCGCTACACCAACGACCCGTGACGGCGGACGCCTCGTCCGGGAACGCGTCGCGCTGGCAGGAGGCGGTCATCGAGCGGGTCGTGCACCAGACGCCGCGCGTCACCAGCATCTTCCTGCGTTCCGCGCTCGGCCCCTACCAGGCGGGCCAGCACGTCGACGTCCGGCTGACCGCGCCCGACGGCTATCAGGCGGAGCGAAGCTATTCCATCGCGTCAGCGCCCGGTGCCGACAGCATCGAACTCGCGATCGAACGGCTCGAGGGCGGAGAGGTCTCGCCCTATTTTGACGAGGAGGCAAGGCCCAGTGACACGTTCGAGATTCGGGGCCCGATCGGCGGCCACTTCGTCTGGCGCAGCACCGACGGCGGTCCGCTGCTCCTCATCGGCGGGGGCTCGGGCGTCGTGCCGCTGATGGCGATGGTCCGGTACCGCGCGAGGGCTGCATTGGAAACGATGGCGCTACTCGTCTATTCGGCGCGCAGCTGGGAGGAGCTGATCTTCCGCGACGAGCTCGTTGCTGCGCGGGCGAGCGAAGCGAACTTCGAGCTGGTGGTGACCACGACGCGTGAGCCGCGGCACCGTCCGCACGACTTCGAGCGCCGCCTCGACCGATCGTTGCTGCGCGAGATCCTGACCCGATGGGACCGGGCGCCCCGCCACGTCTACGTGTGCGGCTCGAACGCTTTTGTCGAAGCGGTGACCAGCGCCCTGGTGCTGGAGGCGCTGCCGCCACAGATCATCCGCGCGGAGCGCTACGGCGGAACGGCGTAAGACCCGCCAGTCGCGCGCGCTGCAGCGCCACCTCCTCGAGACCGTCCACGTTGCTGATGTCCTGAACCATTTCGAGTGACGAGCAAAGGTCGGTCGGGCATTCTTACGGCTGTTCATTCGACCGGCCACCGTGAGATAACCGCCGGCTTTGGCGATTCCCCGTTCCCCAAATCCGGTGCGAACGAACACGGCCAACCGTTGGTTCTTTCATATCCAGCTGGTGTGGCGTTCCACAAGTAATTTGATAAAGTCCGTTCGGCCTGAGTTCGTCGAAGCCTGCCCTGAGCAGCGTCGAAGGGGCCGGTCTGTAGAGCCGTTCATGGTTCGACAAGCTCACCACGAGCGGCTGAAGGTAACGCGGTTATTAACGGAACGCCCCACGAGTCCCACTACCCATGAACCTCTTAGCGCAGGTCGCAATTTTCCTTGTGACGGCCGTCATCGTCGTCCCTTTGTTCCGGCGGATGCAGCTCGGCGCGGTGCTCGGCTACCTGGCGGCGGGCGCGCTCATCGGTCCGTGGGGTTTGGGATTGATCGCCGACGCCGACGCCACGCTGAATTTCGCGGAAATGGGCGTCGTGCTGCTGCTCTTCCTCATCGGGCTGGAGCTCGAGCCCTCCCGGCTCTGGGCGTTGCGCCACCCGGTGTTCGGAATGGGTGGCGCGCAAGTCGTCGTGACGGGAATTGCGCTTACCGGCGTGGCGGTTTGGCTGAATCTCTCTTGGCAGGCGGCGACCGTGGTCGGGTTGGGGCTTGCCATGTCCTCCACGGCCATCGTCCTGGCCTGGCTGGGGGAGCGCGGGCAGCTCAGCAGCCCGAGCGGGCGCCTCGCCTTCGCGATCCTGCTCTTCCAGGATGTCGCCGTGATTCCCTTGATTGCGCTGTTGCCATTGCTGAGCCCGGACAGAACCGGCCACGAGAGTGGATGGGTGCTCGCCGCGAAAGGTGTCGCGGCGATCGCTTTTGTCATTGTCGTCAGTCGACTCCTGGTTCGTCCGGCGCTGAAGCTCGTCGCGCGTTTCGGCGGCCGCGAGGTATTCACAGCCGCGGCATTGCTGGTGGTGATCGGAGCGGCGCTGACGATGGAGGCCATGGGCCTGTCGATGTCGCTGGGCGCATTCCTCGCCGGCGTTCTGCTCGCCGATTCGGAATTCCGCCACGAGCTCGAGGCCGACGTCGAGCCGTTCAAGGGACTGCTGCTCGGGCTGTTCTTCATGGCGGTGGGGATGAGCGCCAATCTCGCGCTGTTCGTTTCGCATCCGTTCGCGGTGCTCGGCGTGGTGCTCGGCTTGATGGTGGTGAAGGCCCTGCTGATGTACGCCCTGGCGCGAGTGTCCGGGACCGGCAACGAAGAAGCACAACGCATCGCCGTATTGCTCGCGCAAGGAGGCGAATTCGCCTTCGTGCTCTTTGTCGCGGCGCAAACGGCGGGCATCCTTCCGGGCGAGACTGCCGAGTTTCTGGTGCTGGCCGTGACGATCTCCATGCTGCTCGCGCCGCTCTCGTTCGTCGTGCATGAGCGCCTGCTGGAACGCTGGCTCGAGCGGACGGCGCCGCCGGAGTTCGATCTCATCGATGGCCCCGGCAATCCGGTGATCATCGCCGGCTACGGGCGCTACGGACAGATCGTCTCGCGCGTCCTGCGCATGGCCGGTATTCCGTTCACCGCGATCGAGGCGAGCTTCCAGCAGGTCGATTTCGTGCGCCGCTTCGGCAACAAGGTGTACTACGGCGACGCGTCACGCCTGGAGTTGCTCGAGTCGGCACGAGCGCGCGACGCCAAGCTCTTCATCCTGGCCATCGATGATGTCGAGGCCTCGGTGAAGACGGCGGCCGTCGTCCGCAAGAATTTTCCGAACCTTCCCATCCTCGCGCGGGCGCGCAATCGCGTTCACTACTACCGGCTGCGCGACCTCGATATCGACCGCGAGGCCATCGAGCGCGAGATCTTTCTGTCGAGCCTGGAAACCGCGCGCCAGGCGCTGGAATTGACCGGAATGGAGGCGACGCAGGCTACGCGCGCAGTGGCCCTGTTCAAGGAGCACGACCGGAAACTGATGGACGAGCAATACGCCGTGCGCCAGGACGAAACGCAGCTCATCCAGACGGCGGCGCAGGCGGCTGCGCAGTTGCAGGAGGTGTTCGAGGCCGATGTGAAGGAGAGTAGAAGTCCGGTACCAGAGCGGCGCGGCACGCGGTAAGTTAACTACATAGACAGTAACGTTTACAGTGGCTTAGCTCAAATACGGTTTGGCCAACCCGCTTCTCTTCGTGTTTATCGTTTAGGCATTCGCAAATGATTTTCGGGCTCTCTCCACGATGCGCTTGACGATAGATAGTTTAAGTTTAATATATTTAGGCTTGAGATACTTGGGAGATGTGCAGTGCGCATCGTCTGCATCGGAGGAGGGCCAGCCGGCCTGTACTTAGCGCTGCTCCTGAAACGGGCCGATCCGCGACACGATATTACGGTTATCGAGCGCAACCGCCCTTACGATACCTTTGGTTGGGGTGTCGTTTTTTCGGATCAGACGCTTGGGAATCTGCAGTCCGCCGATTCGCAGACGCATGACGAAATTCTCGATGCCTTCTGCCACTGGGACAACATCGATGTGCACTTTAAGGGAAGGACGATTACGTCCGGAGGCCATGGCTTTTCCGGCATCGGCCGCAAGCGGCTGCTGAACATCCTGCAGCGGCGTTGCGAACAACTCGGCGTAAAACTGGTATTTGAGACCGAGATCACTGATGAGGCGGTGTGTGGCGAGGCCGATCTTATCGTCGCCAGTGACGGCGTCAACAGCGTAATTCGGTCACGATACGAGCACGTATTTCAGCCGGAGATCGAACGGCGCCAGTGCCGCTACATCTGGCTTGGCACGCGCAAGCTATTCGAGGCCTTCACGTTTGCCTTCGAGCAGACCGAATGGGGCTGGTTCCAGGCGCACGCCTACAAATTCGATCGGGAGACCAGCACGTTCATCGTCGAGACGCCCGAGGCCGTGTGGAGAGCCGCGGGCATTGACCGCATGTGCACGGACGAAGCGATCACATTTTGCGAGCGGCTGTTCGTCGGTTACCTCGGTGGCCAGCATTTGCTGACCAACGCGCGTCACCTGCGCGGCTCGGCGTGGATCAACTTCCTGCGCATCGTCAACAAGACCTGGATCTGCGATTCCACACCTGTGCCGATCGTGCTTCTGGGTGACGCTGCGCACACCGCGCATTTCTCAGTTGGATCCGGCACCAAGCTCGCGCTCGAGGACGCGATCGCGCTGGCGAGCTCGTTACAGCAACATTCCAACCTGGTCACTGCGTTGCGAACCTACGAGGCCGAACGGGCTGTCGAGGTCCTGAAAATCCAGAACGCCGCGCGCAACTCGACGGAGTGGTTCGAGAATGTCAACCGCTACACAAAGCTCGAAGCCGAGCAGTTCGCCTATAGCCTGCTCACCCGGAGCCAGCGGATCTCGCACGAGAATCTACGCCTGCGCGACAGGGAATACATTGCTGGCGTCGAACGCTGGTTTGCGGCGCGGGGCAATTTGCCGCACAGCGTTGAAGGCCGGCCGATCCCGCCGATGTTCACGCCGTTCAGCTTGCGTGGTGTGACGCTGAAGAATCGCATCGTCGTCTCGCCGATGGCCCAGTATTCGTGTTCCGAGGGCACACCCGACGACTATTACCTCGTACATCTGGGCAGTCGGGCGCACGGGGGTGCGGGGTTAGTGTTCACCGAGATGACATGCGTGTCGGCGGACGCGCGAATCAGCCCTGGTTGTGCCGGGATGTACACGGAGGAGCACAAGGCAGCGTGGAGACGCATCGTCGGCTACATTCACCAACGTACACCGGCAAAGATCGCGATGCAGCTGGGCCACGCCGGGCCGAAGGGCTCGACCCAACTGGGTTGGGAAGACGCCGATGAGCCGTTGCCAACGGGCAACTGGACGTTACTTGCACCCTCGGCAATTGCGTATGGTCCACGCAATCAGGTGCCGCGGGCGATGACGCGTACAGACATGGACCGGATAACAGGCGATTTCGTGCGTGCCGCCGGCTGGGCCGGCGAGTGTGGCTTCGATTGGCTGGAGCTGCATTGCGCCCATGGCTACCTGCTATCGGCGTTCATCTGTCCACTCACCAACCGACGTGACGACGAGTACGGCGGCGGTCTAGAGAACCGCTGCCGTTACCCGCTGGAAGTATTTCGTGCGATCCGTGGGGTGTGGCCATCGGCCAAACCCTTGTCGGTACGAGTCTCCGCACATGACTGGGCGCCTGGTGGGAATACGGCCGATGACGCGATCGTCATCGCGCAGTTATTCAAAGATGCAGGCGCCGACCTGATCGATGTATCGTCGGGCCAGACGACGCGCGACGCGAAACCTGTTTACGGTCGCATGTACCAGACGCCGTTCGCTGACCGCATTCGCAATGAAGTGGGCATCGCAACTATGGCGGTCGGCGCGATCTTCGAGCCAGACCACGTGAACAGCATCATCGCCGCTGGCCGCGCCGACCTGTGTGCATTGGCGCGCCCTCACCTCGCCGATCCTTATTGGACGCTGCACGCCGCCGCCCAGCTCGGTTATGGGGACACACCGTGGCCGAAGCAGTATCTTGCGGGCAAGGCGCAGCTCGAGCGTAACCTGGCGCGAGCCTCGCAGATGGCGCTATCAGAAACGGCCGACGCCAATGGCTGATGCGCGCCGGCCCCCGACGATGGTCGATCCAGAATCGCGCGTTCATGATGCGCACCACGACGCACTGCGACTATGGCTGCGGCTTTTCACGTGCACTCAGCTTATTGAACGCGTGATTCGGGCGCGGCTTCGACGCGACTTCAACACGACGTTGCCCCGGTTCGATCTGATGGCGCAACTTCAGCGCAACCCCGATGGCCTGAAGATGGGCGAGTTATCCAAGCGTTTGTTGGTTACCGGGGCCAACGTGACCGGTATCACCGACCAACTCGTTGCGGAGGGTCTCGTTAAGCGCGAAGCCATCGAAGGCGATCGGCGTGCCTTTTCCGTGCGGTTGACGCCTAAGGGAAAGCGAGTTTTCGACACGATGGCAGCCGCCCACGAGCGCTGGGTGATCGAGCTCATGGCGGGGATGAACGACTCCAAGCGCAACGCACTGTACTCATTGCTAGGCCAGTTCAAGCGAGAACTTCGGTCGGAGGAGAAAGCAGCATGACGGCGCCCCGTGATCTGAAAACATACGGAGACTACATCCCGCAACATTTCGTGTGGAAGACCGACGGCAAGGTAGGAACGATCGTCCTGAACCGCCCCGAAAAGAAGAACGCTCTAACGCTCGATGTTTACGCCGAGTTGCGCGACTTGTTCCGCGGCTTGAGCACCGCGTCGGACATCAAAGCGGTCGTGATCTGTGGGGCGAGTGGCAACTTCTGCTCCGGCGGCGACGTGCACGAAATCATCGGGCCGCTGACGACTATGAGCATGCCGGAGCTGCTAGCCTTCACTCGCATGACCGGCGATCTGGTGAAGGCCATGCGCGGGTCGCCGCAGCCGATCGTAGCCGCAATCGATGGTGTCTGCGCTGGAGCTGGTGCCATGGTCGCGCTGGCGTCGGACTTCCGCTTCGGCACACCCCAGTGCAGGACGGCTTTCCTCTTCAGCCGAGTCGGTCTGGCGGGTTGCGATATGGGAGCGTGCACGCTGCTGCCGCGGACGATCGGACAAGGCCGCGCTGCAGAGCTGCTTTATACCGGCCGGACCATGACCGCAGACGAGGGTCTGCACTGGGGCTTCTTCAACGAGTTGCACGCCCCGGATCGCGTACTACCTGCGGCAAAGGCGCTCGCGCGCACTCTTGCCGACGGTCCGACGTTCGCGCATGCCATGACCAAGAAGCTCCTCCATCAGGAATGGGCGATGCATCTCGATGCCGCCATCGATGCGGAGGCCGAGGCGCAGGCGATCTGCATGGACACCGAAGATTTTCGCCGGGCCTATCGCGCCTTCGTCGACAAGCAGAAGCCCGTGTTCGAAGGCAACTGATGATGCACGAGCATCTCGATTGGCCGTTCTTCGACGCGGCGCATCGTACGTTCGCTGACACCCTGCAGACATGGATTGCGGCGCGTCCAATCATGGAGAATGACCGCAAGGATATCGATGGGCAATGTCGAGAATGGGTGCGCGCGCTCGGCGAAGCGGGGTGGCTGCGGTATTGCGTCGAGGCTGTGGATGGCGGGATGCGCCCGCGACTGGACTCGCGGATGTTGTGCCTTGCACGCGAGACGCTGGCTTATCACGACGGCTTGGCGGACTTCGCTTTTGCGATGCAAGGCCTGGGAAGCGGCGCGGTCACGCTGGCTGGCAGCAAAGCGCAACGCGAGCGCTGGCTGCCCCTCGTTGCTCGGGGTGCCGCGATCGCAGCGTTCGCGCTGTCCGAACCGGATGCGGGCTCGGACGTCGGCGGGATACGGACGCGAGCGAAGCGAGAGCGCGACGGTTGGACGCTCGATGGGTGCAAGACCTGGATTTCGAACGGCGGTATTGCTCACTTTTATTGCGTGTTCGCACGGACGAGTGATGGCAGTGGCACGCATGGAATTTCCGCATTCATTGTGCCTGCAGACGCAGGGGGACTCACCGTTTCTGAGCGAATTGAGCTGATCGCGCCGCATCCGCTGGCGCGCTTGGAGTTCCGGAACTGCCGACTTCCGCTAGACGCATTGCTCGGCGAGGAGGGTGCCGGTTTCAAGCTCTCGATGCGCACCCTGGATATCTTTCGGACTTCAGTCGCCGCCTCCGCGCTTGGTCTCGCGCGCCGCGCCCTTGACGAGGCGCTGCAACGCGCGCGCTCACGGCGGATGTTTGGAAGGACGCTGGGCGACTTTCAACTGACGCAGGCGAAGCTCGGTGAAATGGCGAGTGCTATTGACGCGGCAGCGTTGTTGACTTATCGCGCGGCGTGGTTGCGCGACGCATGCGACCGGCGGACGACAAAGGAAGCGGCTATGGCCAAGATGGTGGCGACCGAATCGGCGCAAGTCATTATCGATGCCGCGGTGCAGATGTTCGGTGGCCAGGGCGTAGTCAGCGGCGAGACGGTCGAGCGACTCTACCGCGGAATTCGTGCGTTGCGCATCTATGAGGGTGCCACCGAGGTACAAAAGCTGATCGTTGGCCGCGAACTTCTCCGCAGGAGCCCGGAGGAGCAATGAGTTACACGGCGCATGTCGACACCTTTGCGTATCAGAACCTGCCGCCTCGCGAGCAGTGGCCAAAGCTGATCTTCGAGTTGCCGGAGCTCCGTTATCCCGAGCGGATCAACTGCGCGACCGAGCTGCTTGACCGCGCGATCGATCGCGGCTGGGGCGAGCGCACCGCCATTCTTACCTCGGGCGGGTCGCGCTGGACCTATCGCGAACTGTGTGCGAACGCGAACCGTATCGCGCGGGTTTTGGTGGACGACCTCGGGCTCGTCCCCGGTAACCGCGTGTTGCTACGCGGACCGAACAATCCGATGATGGCTGCGTGCTGGTTTGCAGTTATGAAGGCGGGCGGCATCGCGGTCGCAACGATGCCGCTGTTACGCGCCAAGGAACTTACCGACATTGTAAGCAAGGCGGCGATTTCGCATGCACTCTGCGACACGCGGCTCGCTACAGAATTAGCTGCGGCACTTACGATCTGTCCAACGCTCAAGCACATCGCCTACTTTGGCGGCGATATCGCGGGTGGAGTTGACGTCCTCATGCGGCGTAAACCATCAACATTCGAAGACGTGGCGACTGCGGCAGAAGACACCTGCCTCATCGCGTTCACATCGGGCACGACCGGCAAGCCCAAGGCCACAATGCATTTCCATCGCGATGTACTTGCCGCATGTGATTGTTGGCCGAATTCAACGCTTCGAGCGACCCCGGAGAGCCTGTTCACGGGGAGTCCGCCGCTTGCGTTCACGTTCGGTCTGGGCGGCCTGTTGCTGTTTCCTCTGCGTATCGGCGCGGCCACGTTGCTCTTGGAAAAGGCCACGCCCGAAATATTATTGGAGGCCATTGCGAAACACCGGGTCAGCGTGCTGTTCACGGCGCCGACGTCGTACCGGGCGATGGCGGCACAAGCGGCGCATTTCGACCTGTCGAGCCTGAAAAAATGCGTGTCGGCG
>Ga0193751_1000517_pt1 | contig 29758 bp, 46 predicted proteins | sample L1c2metaG_FD_143050 | JGI IMG/M metagenome (GOLD analysis project Ga0193751, IMG submission 143050) | Soil microbial communities from a riparian zone of the East river system, Colorado, United States - L1c2 | ecosystem: Environmental > Terrestrial > Soil > Riparian zone | place: USA: East River... | reverse complement strand
CAGTGTCAGCGCGTCGTTGAGGGCGTCGAGCGCGGCCGGGCGAGTCTTCTCCATCGTCATATCGCAATCCCTTTCTCCCGAAGCAGGAGGATGATTTCGGCGGCCGTCTCCGGACCGTTGTTGCCGTCCTCGTCCTCTTCGTAGGTTTCGGCGATCACGTCGGCAAGCTCGGCCTGCAAGGCTTCGTCAGCCAGCTTCACCGATCGCCCGGTACGGCCGTCCCACGTGTACACAGTGGACTCCCTAGGATGGAATGGGCCACCGGCCGGGGGGCTCTCAGGTCCAGCCCCGGCCGGTGGCCTCATGATCAGGGGTGAGCGCTCGAACCGGAGCCGAGCATGGTCGCGATGTCATTCTGCTGCCCGGACAGGGCGTCAAGGCACTGACTTGCGGTACCGGCACACGGGTTGTCCACAGAAGGCTGTGGAAATGTGGGCCAGTCGGGGGTGGAGCTGCACGTCCCATCGGCGTGCAGGTAGCCGCCCGAGCACCACGCGGTGGCCTCGCCCACGGTGGTCGTCGAGTAGACCGGCGGCTGGATGGCATGGGGGGTTGCAGTAGGGCGGACGACGGTGGTGGCCTTGCGTGGTGTCTGGACGGGGTTCGCCCTCGGTGGCGTCTTCACGGGCACCGGCACGGCGGCGATCGGCGGCTGGCTTGCCGGTGCCGCGGCACTGCCCGGATACAGGGGTGTCGACGCCGGTGGTGTGGCCGCGACCGGGGCGACGACGGTCGGCGAGACCTGCGGCGGCTGGGTGGTGTCGCGGAGCGCACCCGCAGTGAATACGGCGACCGCGACGACGAACAGGGCGAGCACGGCGGCAGATCCGACACGAAGCACGGCGTGGGATTCCTTGGCGTGTCTGGGCATGGTGGGTTATCTCCTGGTGGGTGGGTTGGCGAAGCTGAATCCGAGTGCCCGCAACAAGCTTTCGGCGGCGCAGCGACGAGCGACGTTCTCCCCTTCACTGCTGTCCATCTCGGGCAGGGAAGCCGCGTGCGCCAGGGCTACGCGAAGGTTGGTGATCTCGGCGGGGGTCAGCGGTTCGCGGTTTTGGATACGGGCGGCGAGGTCGTCCGCTTTCGCGTCGAGCTGGTATCTGCTGCGGTGTGTCATGGGCTCATGTTACCCCCTACGAGATGGGGCGACAAGATCCGTGCGTGGCTGGGATTCGCTCCCCAGCAGACCCGCGGCCGTACGTACCACGCCCTGCCACACCACGCTCCGATGAGTGATACGGATGACGCCATTGCCGGGCGAGGAATCGCTTGCTTGCGGCCTGGCCCGGCGTAACCCATCCGACCTGGTCACCACAGGTCGCGTGCGCCGGCGGGTTCCGATGTTCCCGCTGACCGTCCTTCCTCACGGAAAGGACCGGCGCCCCTATCTCACGCCACGGTGGCGTGTGCTCGCTGCCGACGCAGGTGGGCGCGCTGGGTCGGGGTGTGGCCGCCGAAGATGCCGTCCTGCTCGTTCAAGCCGAGCTGGAGGCACTGAACGGCGACCGGGCAGCCGAAACAGACGGCCCGCGCTGCGGCGACCTGGATCTCATGGGCCACCGTGCCCTCCTTGGCGTCGGGGAAAAACGTCTCGGGGTCGACATCCTTGCACTTGCGGAATACACGCCAGTCCATGGTTTCCTCCCTTCGCGCTGGCGGTCTCTCCTGCCTTCAGGTTACCCCCTCACGATAGGGGGCACAAGTGGTTTTACAGGAGGACCACGATCGAGATCAGCAGGCATGCCGAGCAGGCCAGCATCATCACGCACGCCGGCCGGGACAGGCGACCGCGCCACGACATGCCCGCGTCGTAGGTACGGGACTCGACCACGGCGGACCCCAGCGTAAGCAGCCAGAGGACGCCCACGACAATCGCCGTGATCATCGTCCGCCGCCGTTGCGCAGCCGGGCGAGGTGCTGGCCCTTCGGCCACTTCTCGATCCTCGAACAGGTCTTCCAATGCTGCTGGAAGGTGGCGACGCCCGCCGCGCGCGCCCCGGCGGCCTGGTTGCGGCTGCGGAACTGGCCCACCACCGGCCGGCCGGTCGGGTTGTCCTGGCTGCGGACGCCGGGCGAGAGAGTGAACAGCGAGTTGGTCACCGGCTCGGCGTCCATCGGCAGCAGCTTGGGCTCGCGGGCTGCCGCGCTGCGCGCCTCGAGGTTGGGCTGGGTCTGCGCCCAGATGATCGGCTCGCGGCACCACTTGCACGGCACGGTCGGATACGGCGGCGCTTCGCTCACAGCGTCCGCCTGCTGTGGTCGACGTGCCACTGGCACACATCGGTACCGGGGGTGATCGGGTAGGGGCAGCGAGGAATGCCGCTGGCCATGAAGTGCGTGTGGTGCAGGCGGCGCCCGTCAGCCATCACGCACTGGTCCGGATTGTCGACTGGGATCGCAATCTTGGTGCCGTACAGCGCACGGTACAGGAGGCGCTGCACCGCACTGCGCAGTGTGGCCAGGTCGCCGCGAAGCCGGATGACTTCGGCGGCGTTCGCGGTCACGGGCACACGGAGAACCGAGGTACCGTCCTGGCGATCCTCCCAATCCAGGGAGATACTGCGCCCGTCCTGCTCGGCCTCGATGAACCGAGCTGGCGCATCCCCACGGCGACGGTCGAACACGATGTCGATGTAGTCGGTCACGACGTGTACCCGTAGCCCTTGCAGTGGGAGCAGACCGCGGTGTGCGGTGGGATGAACGGCGCCGCCAGTTCGGCGACCTTGGCATCCCAGGCCTCCAGCGCCTCCCGCTTGGTGGGCGCCGACAGCCGGTCGACGAGCTGCGCTTCATGCTTGAAATGGGCGCCGAACGTCGCCTCCCGCTGCCTCCGGTGTTCGGCGTCCCGGGCGCTCTTGCTGCGGCCGGTGGCGCTGCGGTAGGGCAGCGCCACGTCGTAGGGGATCGGCCCGTGCACCACCAGCTCGCGCTTGCTTTCGAAGAGGTAGACGCTCAGGTTGAGACCCAGTTCCTTGACGGCGTGTTCGACGTATGCGGCCACGGCGTTGCGCAGTCCATAGAGGCTGCCGGGAAACAGGTGCGCGGCCACCCGGCCGTAGAAATTGCCCAGCGCGGGCTCGTCCAACATCCACGTCCGAGTCGGATCGGGGTCCGGGTCGCCGTCGATCGCGACATAGCCGCGCACGTCGAACTCCCGGGTCTGGTCCGGTTCGGTCTCGGTGACGCTCTCGTACAGGCCGCGAACGCTGGACCAGGTCGGGTCATCCATGTCGGCTGGGTAAGCCCCGGCCCGTTCGCCGAAACGCGCCTTGGCGTACTCCCAGAGCCCGGCCTGGTCGCCGCCGGGATTGGGCTGGAGCTGGTGGCCGACGACCCGGCTGCGCCCGGACCACACCGCCCCGATTGCGTCGACGGGTTGGTCGGAGACCAGGAATTCGCCGTAAGGCTTGTCCCAGGCGTTCGTGTCCGGATGGCTGAGCACGGCCATGTCGACGATGTAGGCATCCGGGATGCCGTCGCCGGCCTGGGGGTTGTCGACGATTCCACGCCAGCGCAGGTCCCGACTGTCGAACCCCATGCGGTCGCGGTCGGTGAGCACCGGCCGGGGATAGAACCACCGCTCACCGGCGGGCGTCTCGGCGTGCAGGTAAAAGGTGGGTATCAGCTCGGACATAGCGCCACTCCATGTGATCGCAAGTAGTCGGTGATGGCGTGGGCGGCGGCTTCGGAGTCCACCACCGCGACGCCAAGATCATCGAACACGTGGTCTTCGATGATCTTGGCAAGGTCGAGCGCGGTGACCGGCTCAGGAGGCATCGACGACCCCCGCGGCTAACTCGATGTCGTTCAGTAGTCCCCGCAGCGCGTCGATTCCGGGTTCGGTCACATCCGGCACGACGAGCGCGTACTTGACGCCCAGCATGGTGACCGCCTGCCATACGGTGCGCCGGTCGGTGAGCCACTGCTCCTGACCGTCGATCACGCGGCGGGGCGTGGTCGGGTCGTCGCCCGCCGAATCCACGAGCGCCATGGTCAGCCCCGTGTGCGCGAGCGTGGCAGGACGGGCGATCTGGGCGGCAGGAAAGGCGCCCTCGCCGTAGAGCACGTGGCATCCCCAGCCGGTCACCGGCCCGGTGGCGATGCCTAGACCCGCCAGCCAGCCCGCGCTATCCCGAGCCATGTCGGCAACGTCGTCCGTAGCTCGCGGTGACTTCCAGTCCACACCGCGCCGCACGCCCGGCTCGATCACGACCGTCACGCCGTCCTGAAGCGCGAAGTTCGCGGCCTCCACGTTGGTGAACTCGAACAGTGGCCGGTCGTCTGCGATACGCCGGGCCAGTGGGGTACTCGCGGGCGTGAGTCCAACGGCGACAATGGGCAGCATGGGGGATGATTCCTTCCGGTGAAGCGATTCGCTTTACGCCTTACCGGCGATGTTACCCCCTGCGGCATGGGGGCACAACTAGGGAGCACCCATGGACAAGCAGGACCTCGACAACCGGTTCGCCCAGACCATAGAACCCGGCACGCCTGCGCAAGGCCTGCGGGACGTGCTGCACGACGCGGCGCTGGGCGTCGACGGACTGATCGACGACGGGCCGATCAAGACCACGCTCGTGCAGCATCTGGAGAAGGCGCTGCACGTCGCGCTCAGCGTGCCGGAACACCATGAGCGGACAGCGCCGGCGACAGACGACCAGACCGACGAGGTCGAGCCGGTAGAGTAAAGCTTGCCGGTCGGCGCCGGCGGACGAACGCCTGGTCAAGGTTTGCGGAAGCCCCGACCAGGCGTTCGTCGTTCTACGTGGTCGGGACGACAGTCACGGAGACGGCCGGGCAGGCGGTGTCGCCGGCGGGGCCTTCGTCCACTCGGGTGCGCCCATCGGAGAAGTCGTTGTAATTGCGGCAGGCGCCCGAGCTGTCCCGGTCGAAATATTGCTTGGTCACCGAGACGCCGGCCGCCCCGTTTTGACCGTCCCTGCCGTCGTTGCCGTTCCTTCCCGACGCGCCGGCGGGGAGTTGCCCGATGTCCACTGTGGTGCCATCGGTGTAGGTCACCAGTAGGTGGAAGGCCGACGTGATGGCGGTACTGGCCACGCCCCGTCCGGGCAGACCGTCGCGACCGACGACCGGCCCCACGTCGGCCGCGGTGCCGTCGTCGTAGGACAGGACCAGGTGGCCGCCGGTAATCAGCGTGCTGGTGATGCTCCGGCCGCGGTCGCCCTTGCCGCCGTTGGCTCCGGCGACCTGGCCCTTGTCCTCCGTGCGCCCATCGGTGTAGGTGACGAACAGGTGACCACCGGCAATCGAGGTAGCGGCCACGCCGGGTCCGGCAGGGCCGCGCTCCCCGCTGGGTCCGGTGGCCGGACCGGGGGCAGCCACCACGGACTGGACCTGGCTGGCCTGCTGGCAGAGCCCCTGCTGCTGGAGCTGGGTTGCGGCGGCATCGCGCCCCCGGCAGGCCGCGTCGACACCACCGGCGAGCGGGGCCGCGGCGCTGGCCACTGAGCTGGACCTGGCGTTCGCCGTGTTGGCCTGATCTTGGGCCGCGTAGGTGTGGCTGGTGAGCACGAGCGAGAGCGGGACCATGGCCGCCAGGACGACCATGCCCGCAACCAGCAGCACCCAGGTAGGCACGCGACGGTATAGCGGTGTCCGACTGGGCGGCGCCGCCAGTGGCGGGGGGACGGTGCTAGTCATCACTTACCCCAGCCTTCTGCTGTCCGAGCTTGGCCATGATTTCCGCGACCTGCGCCAGTTCCACATTGCCCTCGCTCTCAGCCTTGCCCATCAGGTACTCCGGCGTCATCTCTTTGGGGATCGGCGGCAGCTTCCAGCCGGACAGGGCAGCCAGTTGCCGCACGTCGTAGGACCAGGCCATGGCCGCGATGTTGATCTCCTTGACCTGCCGGAGCTCCTTCGCCTCGCGGCCGGTGCGCCGGGAGCGGAAGGTGGCCAGGGCCAGGATGAGGAACAGCAGGGTCGTCAACCCCGATACGAGTGTGCCCAGTGCGCCGGTGGTCACCGTCTGGCCTCTTGCCCCGCCGCGTCGCTGTAGCTGGCCGCGATGATGGTGTGCACGGCGACCAGTGCGGTGGCCACGCAGGGAAACAGCACCGTGCCGCGGGGGCTCTGGGCGAGCGCGCCGATCCACAGACTGGAGGAATACATCACCCAGACGCCCGCGGCGGCCAGGTGGGCGTAGTCCAGGTACCTGGCCGCCCAGTAGGTCACGGCCAGCGCGATGGAGGTCAGGCCGAAGGCCAGTACCCAGACGGGTCCGAGGTGGCTGATGTACAGCACGATGCGCGCCGTGATGGGTCGGGTGGGATAGACCAGGCTGGGCGTCACGTGCAGGACGGCAGCGACAACCTGAAGCACGAGCAGCGCCACCGACAGTTGCGACCGGTGGCGCCGGGGGCTGGGCACGGTGTGTTACCCCTTCGATCTTCCCCCGGGGTGGTGTGCCTTGAACGCGGCGCGGCCTTCGGGGGTGGCCAGCATGATGTTGGTGGTCAAGCCGTCCGCCATCTCGGCGGGGACGTTTTCGGAGAGCAGAGCGTCGCGCAGCGCCGTCCAGGGATGCGCCTTGTCGATGTAGCGGGCCAGCCCTTCGCCCGAGGTCCAGTACTTCCACAGTTTTGAGCCGGGACCGTAGGGCAACCTAGACGCGGCGAGCTCGCCGCCCAGGTCAAAAGGGTGCACCACCCCCATGTCGGCCAGCAGCATGTCGCGCTGGATCTCGTTGGCTTCGGTGGCCGTCCTGGACGGCAGGCCCCACTGGTCGGCAAGCTTCGCGGCGATCTTGTCCGCCAGCTCGTCGTTGGGGTCCGGCGGTGCGAGCTGCGCCGCCGAGCGCACCGCACCGGCCGCCACCAGAGCCTCGGGGGCACCGGAGGCAATCCGGGCACGGGGCACCGGGTAGCCGGGCGTGTTGACCTGAAGCACGGCCACCAGGTCCAGGCCGTGGCCGTCGACGTTGCGCCAGTCGCCGGACGGCGCGGAGGCGAGCAGGGCGACACGCTCCTCCTGCGACAGGCCGGGCCGTACGGTGCCCGCAATCCAGATGCCGTGCGCGTCCTCTCCGGCGTTCACGTCGGCCACCGCGAGCCCGGTGTGGTCGTAGTGGCGCAGGGCACCGGAGGCACCGGCCGTCAGCTCGGCGTGGCTGGTGTTCATGGTGAGGTTGCCGATGCCGATGGTGCGTTCGATGCCGTCGCTGTCCACCACGCGCTTGGCCTTGTTGCAGTAGTGCGCGTACCCGGAAGGCGAGCGCGGCGGCCGGACGCAGCGCCCCTGCACGCCGATGTGGCAGGACCGCCAGGTGGCGATGTGCCCGGTGATGCGGTCGCCGTCGATGGTGAGCGGGGTGGGCTCGGTGAAACCGGGATCGGTGAAGTAGCCCAGCGGCGGCAGGCTCGCCGCGGCGCTGGCGGTCAGGCTCTGCGGCAGCTTGAGACCCAGTTTCTTCGCCGCCGCCTTGATGTGCGCCTTGATCTTGCCGTTGGGGTCCTTGCCGAGCCCCACCATGTTGGCGGCCTTGTCTAGGTCGGCCTGGTTCTCGATCGGGTAGGACGCGTCGCCGCCGTCGTCCTGGCTGCCCTTGATGGCCAGGCCCTTTTTGAACGCGCGCTTGCGCTTGGCCGCGGTCGGGGAGAACTCGCCATCGGCGGTCAGCGTCCAGCCCTCGGTCTCCTGCTCGCCCAGGTCGCACAGGAGGCAGTGATCGCCCAGCTCCTCCGCGGAGAACGCCGACGCCACGACGGCGTCCGGCTCCGGCAGCGGGGCGCCGTCGTGCTCATCGCCCATCTCCACGTAGGCGTCCTCGAACGCCGGAATGGGGCACAGGGTGGTGGCGGCGATCCGGCCGGCGGTGACGTTGATCTGGCGGTCGTCGGCCTCGGTGAAGTCCTCTTCATAATCCACCTCGGACAGGTCCACCGAGTTGCCGCGCAGGTGACCGTCCTTGGCGCTCTTGCCACCGGCGGTATCCGGGTCGATCAGGCCGTCGCCGCGCCACACGAACGTGCCCTCGGGGAACGGCGAGCCGGTCTTTTTGCTGACCACCTCGGGACCCGGCACCCGCTCCATGGTGGTCAGGTGACCGATCACCTCCGCGCCGGCATGGCCGCCATCCGCCCCCGGGTTCTTCGTCTGGGCGAGGATGGACATCGGCAGCGCCCGGTGTTCGAGCGCGCCGGGCGCGATGAGCCGGCCGTCCGAGGTGCGCAGGCCTTCCACCACCAGCACCGGGAAGTGCACCGGGATCTGTCCGTTCTCATCCGGCTTGCCGAGCTCGGGCTGGGCGTCGGTGCTGGCGGGGCTCGCCGTCGCGGTTTTGCTGGCCATCTCGGCGGTCCTTCCCTCGGTGTAGCGGCTGGGTGCCTCCAGCTCGACCGGGGTGGAGCCGGTGAGCGGGAAGTCCTGGACATCGTTACCCAAGGCCAGCCGGATACGTCCGAGAGTCACGGGTCCGGGGTTGGCGTTGAGCGCGCCCACGTCTGTCGAGTCGTAGGCCGCAGCAATGTGCGGCAGGTAGGGCGAGTGTTGCTCGGGGTAGTCGGCGCCCATGATCTGCTCGGACAGGGCGTAGGCCTCCGATTGCAGGCCGGACAGCCCGAGGGTGCGACCGTCGATCTGATAGACCACGCACGGCTTCATGGGCTCGCCCTGCGGGTTGGTGCCGCCGTCCGCGTTCCAGATGGACTGGGCGAAGATCCGGGCTTCGATCGGCCCGTAGTTGGTGGCCAGCCGCGCCACGGCACCCTGAAGGGCTTCGGTCCGTTCCTCGGTCCACTGGTCGACGCCGTCACCAAGGAAGGCCAGGGTGCAGTGCAGCTCCTCCGGCGGCAGGCCGCCGTCGACGGCGAGCGTCTTGGGGTCGTCCGGAATGAGCGCGATCATGCCGGAGGTCGAGAAGTCGTCAGCCATCGTTGCCGTCCCAGGTGTTCTTCGGTAGCGGCTGCTCGGTCTTGATGGCGGTTACCATGGCCCGGACCAGGCAGTCCTTGGCTTCCAGCAGTTTGCGCAGGCCTTCGGTGAGCTCGGGGCTGTCCGGCAGGGTCGCCACCATCTGCTCCGCGAGCTGGCCGCATGCCGCCGAGATGGCCTGCATCTCCGACTTGGCCAGATGCCCGTAGGTGAAGTACTGCATGATGTGCCGGGTTCCGGGGTGTCGTCCCTCGTAGGCCTCGGTCATGCCGGTAGCCACCTTCCGTTCGTCACGGGCACTTGTGCCCCCTGTCTAGAGGGGGTAACATCGGGGTATGAGCGAAACGGCAGAGCAGGGCAACGTGGTCGCGGTCAACGGCGGCAAGGTCCACGTCCGGTATCCCATGCTCAGGGACGCGTGGCCGCTGTGCCGTACCGGCGCCCAGATGCGCCGCGGCACCCGGTACACGACCACTGATCGGCCGGTCACCTGCGCCAAGTGTGCCCCGATGGACACGCACGACTGCCACCCGGGCACCTGAGCCGACCACTGACTTCCTGCGGGTGCGGGACGTAGGGCACAGGCTCCGGCAAGCTCCGCGGCAGACCGGATCACCCGATGCGAATATCCCGCACCCGCAGGGACCGGCGCTCACGCTGCCTCCAGCCACTCGGCTTGCAGCCGGACGATGCGGTCCCGCTCGTCACGCTCGCGCTGCGCCGTGGTGCCGGCCCGGCCCGCCGCGTCGTCCATCTCCGCGAGCGCCCGGATCTGCGCCATCGCCTGGGTCTGGGTGCCCACCGTGGACGCCATCAACTGCCGCACGTCATCCGGCATGGTGCGGGCGTTCTCCGGGAACAGCCAGGCGCTGGTCATATGGCACCGGCACCCCCGGTGGTCGCCCGGATGGAAGTAGGGGCCACACCAGGCGTAGTCCGGCCCGGTGGCCAGCCGTTCGTCGGTGGCCGAATTGAACCGGTGGTCGTCGAGCTGGGCGTGCGGCTCGAAGGTGTTGCGCGGCTCGGTGCCGTAAGACCACATCGTGCCGAACTCGGGTCCGGCCACCGCGCGGATCGCCGCCGTCACGTCCTTGCCGAGTCCGATGCCATCGCCCGTGCCCGGCTCGCTGCCGCCGATATGCGCGAGGGCGTCCCGCAGATCGCCCGGCGTCACGATGGACTCTGGCACCTCGCCGCGCAACTCGTCGCCCGCACGGCCGTAGAGCTTGTCCAGGACTCGAGTCTCGAGGCGGTCCTGCAACAGACTCCAGGCCGCAGGAAGGCGGGACAGCATGACGCGGGTCAGGTTCGCCTGGGTCGTGAGCGGAAGGCCGAACAGTTTCGCGGCGGTCTTCACCGCGGCCTTGACGGTGGCCGTCGACCAGGCGGTGAACCGTCCGGCCAGCGCGGTGAAGGCGCGGCCGATGAGCAGTTCCTCCGACAGGCCCAAGTCCATGATCTCGTCGCGACCCAGCATCGGGCAGATGTTCTCCGGGTCGACGTTGCGCAGCCTGGCCGCCCAGTCGCTGTGTTGCGCCGCCGAGCGCACCCGCGCGCCCGCCTTCTCCATGGCCCGCAGGATCGCCATGTCGGCGGCGACGGTGAGCTTGTCCAGCAGCGCGTTGTCCAGGTCGGCCAGGGCGTCGTTGGTGACCACCCGGTACCCGTCGCGCCCGGCGGAGGCGGCGACACCCTTCGGGATGGTGGTGGGGATCTTCACGTTCGGGACCTGACCGGGCGCCGCCGGCTGGCCGGAGTCCGGGCCGTTGAGCGGGGTGCCGTTGGGCCGTTCCGGCACGGTGATGGTCTCGCGGATGTTGGGCATGAACTTGGTGCCCACGATCATCTGCAAGAGCTGCGACATGGTGGTCGGGTCGGCGGCGCTCTTGAGGGCGAACAGGATGCGCAGGTCCTCTTCGCTGGGCTTGTCGTTGTCGTTGTAGCCCAGGTCGGTGCGGGCCTTGTCGCTGGAGATCAGGCCGCGGTCGTAGGCGTCCTTGGCGTCCTGGGCGCGATTGGCGGTCTCGGTGACGTTGCTGGCGTCGTACCAGACGCGCACCTTTTTGGCTTCCTCCGGCGTGACGCCGCCGAACTTGACCATGGTGCGGCGCAGGTAGGCGTCGGTGAGGCTGTCCGCGATGAGCCGGACGCCGGGCTCCATGTGGTTTTTGAAGTTCTGGCTGTCCAGCAACCAGCCGGTCCAGTGGTTGACGCCGGCCACACCCTTGAGCATGTCCGAGGGCATGTCCAGGCCGTCCGCGAGCCGACCCAGCCCGGCCTCCTGCTTGCCGATCAGCGTCGGGCTGTCCTCCCGCTGGAAGGTGACGTGCCGGAAGACCTTCAGGTCCTCCGGGTCACCCTGGAGGACCAGTGGCACCACCATGCCGGGGTGGCCCTCGTTCATGATCGGCGCGGTCATCGCCGTGTTGAACTCGTCCTGAAAGTCGTCCTCGTTGTCGGGGTCCCCGTCCTCCCCGCGGGACTGCGGGGCGATGGTCATCCCGGTGGACACCAGCACCACGCCGTTGCGCATGATCCGGGACCGGGCGGCAGCCCGCAGCTCCCGGCCAACCAGGATCACGTCCTCGCAGGTGTCGAGCATCGAGCGCATCGGGGAGGTGGCGAGCTGCTTCCATCGCGCATTGGGCACCCACAGACGGATGAGGGTGTCGGTGTCGGTGTCGATCGGCTCGGGAGGCAGGCCGGGGGTGGTGATCACGCCCAGGCCGCCGGAGGACACCACCTGGACCTCGTCGGTCGAGAGGGCCTGCCACTCTTCGCCGCCGCTGCCGTCCTTGTTGCTGCGGCCCCACAGCCAGCATTCCCCGCCGACGCCGAAGCACTGGCTGATGGTGCCCTGGAAGGCGAACCCGTTGTCGAACGGCAGCGGCGCCAGCGCGTCCCGGGCGGCTTTTTTCACCTGCTCGGACAGGGTGCACTGCTCGGAGGTCAACAGGATCGGTTCGTCGTCGTCCTCGTTGATCTCGGCAGCGACGAACTGGACCTTGCTCACGACGTTGGCGATGACCCGGAAGGCCTTGCCCAGTTCGCCGATTTGCTCCACGTAGTCCCAGGCCATGCTCTGCCATGGGCTCTTGGCCGCGGCCAGGCGCTGGGTGAGGCTCGGGTCCTTCAGGTTGACCAGGGTGCCGGAGGCGGTCAGGGCCGACTGGGAGATGACGCGGGGATGGTCGGGCTTCGGTTTACGGAGCGCCACCAGACCCTCCTACGTCTCCAGTCGATCGCTGGCCTGGGTGATCACGCCGGCCAACGCCGAGAATGCCAGTGTGCGCGCCAGGGCGTCCCAGACTCGCGGACACGCGGCACGCGCCAGCACCGCCGCGGCGCCGATCCACACCGACAGGCACCACGGGCAGGTCAGCAGCTCGTAGGCGAAGCGGGCGCGCGGGGAACCGGGAAGGGTGCCCTTCTGTACGTCGGCCACCTCGACCGGGTGCGGGTAGCCGCGTTTGCTCAGCCAGTCGTACACCTGCTCGCGCACCGGCTCGGTGATGTCGTCGGTGATCGCCAGCCGGGTGAGGCGGTAGACGGCGAGGGCGTCGGTCAGAACGTCCACAGCCACAGGTGTGCCGCGCACACCACGAGCAGGACGACGGCCATCCCGGCGCAGAAGCCGCCGAGCCGGGCGCGACCCACCGCCACGTCTTCCTCGTTGGCGGTCGCGCGGTGTAGTCCGGATTGACTCATGGTTCACGTCAGCGCCCTTCGATTTTCGGGTAGTCCACGGTGGGCGGTGTCGGGTCGGCTCCGGTGAAGAGGCGGGTGAGCACGCTGGCCGGACCGTGCTCACCGAGCCGGTAGGCAGCCGCCGACATCAGGCGCTCATCGGATTGCAGCCGGTAGACGATGGTGTCCATCTGGGTGCGGGCATAGGCTGCGCAGTCGCTGGCGCCCGGGCTGCCGTCGTAGATGAACGCCAGGCACAGGTCTGCCCCGGCGTCCACCAGAGCGCGGTTGCGGCGGATGCCGGCGGCGGCGCCGGTGACCCAGGCGGCCGGGAGCCCTTCCTGTCTCTGGTCCCGCTCCTGCGCCCATTCCTTGCCGTAGAGGTCCACCCCTTCGGGGCAGTCCCCGTGCCAGATGAGGACCGGACCAAGGTTGGCGTGGTGGAAGTCGAGCGCCTGCCAGATGAAGCCGCGGAACTTGCGCGGCCACTTGCGCGAGCCGGTTAGCAGGATGCGGAACGGGTTGGGCACCCAGTCGGTCATGAGTCGGCCAGCTCCAGACACAGGCGCATGGTGTCAGCCGCCTGCGGCTCGGTGTAGTCGCCCATGCCGCAGCGGCTGGTGACGGCGAGGGCCTGACGCCCGGCGTGGGTTTCCATCAGCTTCAGCGCGGTGTGCGACTGGGTGGCCATGCCGGGTCCGGCGACGCCGGCGATGATCTCCCATGCCGCGTCGAGCCGGGCCAGCGGCGCGTAGTAGTCGTCTTCGATCGGCGGCGGGTGCTGGCCGTAGGCCGCCGGGATGTGCACCGGAGGCAGCGTCTGCGCCGAGCGCGCCAGCCGGCGGGACAGCGCGTTGAGGTAGAGCACCACCGGGGTCATGTCCCGCGGTGCGACGGCCTCTTTCCCGCCGAGTCGCCCGTAACACAAGTGCAGGTAGGCCCGCCCCGGCGGCAGCAGTGCCAGGACCCGGGCGGTCCGTTCGGCCAGCCAGCGCGCCGCGGCCGGACGTAGGGCGGGCGGTATCTTGTTGAGGGCGTAGAGCACGTGCGGTTCCTCAAGCTGGAACACCGCGTCGATGCCGTGCGCCGTGGCGTGGGTGTTCACCTGCGCCACCTCGTCGGTTAGGTCGTCTTCGTACAGGCCTTGGTGTTTGAGGGCGAGGCGGGCGCCGTTGCCGGTGCGCACCGGGTGCCGGGCGTCGATGGAGCCCACGAAGGTGAACAGCGCCAGGTCGATGGGATGCGCGCGGCAGACCTGCACAGGCGGTTTGCCGGCGGGTAGGTCTTCGTACGCCTTCAGCGCGGCGTCGATCTTGGCTCCACGGTCCAGGGACACGTCGAGCCAAGACAGTTCGCTGGTGGGTCGATAGACCATGAAATCCTCATAGCCCTGGTAGTGGCCGAAACGCACGGCACGGAAGCCATTGCGGGCGCGCAGCGAGCGCAGGTAGTCGATGATCCAATACTGCTCGAAGTCGATCGGGAGCTGGGTGAGGTTGGCGGGCTCGCCGGCGTGCGCGAGGAACCAGGTGAACGGGTCGGCCACCTCCGGCGGGGTTGAGCCGACCGGGTGGATTTTGCGCTTGAGCATTCACGTGTCCTTTCCGCAGGGACAGCCTTCGATGCAGCACTGGGGACGCGGGTCGTCCAGCGAGTGGATGTCGTGGAACATATTGGCGTGCTCGCAGGTATGTAGCGGGCACGGTGCCGGTAGCGAGCCGTGCTGCGCCGGCCAGGGGACCAGGTCCTCCGCGCGCATCTCCGGATGTGCGGCCACCACCGACTCCCATACCGGCAGGTTGCTCACGACGCTGGCCACTCCACGGGAACGGGCTGAACGTGCAGGCACCCGCAGTCGCGGCAGAGCCGAACCCGCTTGCGCCCTAGGTCGCACGGCCACCAATCGCCGTTCTCGTGCGGGCACGGGCGGCCGTGGATGAGCACGAAACGCGCCTGATAGCCGAGGTTGCGCAGTCGGTTCTTCACGACGCCGGCCACCTCACGATGCGCTTGCTGTAGCTGGGACCCGCCCAGGCCTTGAGTGTGGAGCCGCAGCCGCAGCCGCCCATCGGCGTGACGACCACCAGGCCTTCCTCGGTGGCGATGTCGACGCCGACGTGCCGGGTGGACCAGTTGGGCTCCGGCGTGGCCTCCAGCAGGAAGGGGGCCTGGAAGTCGGCGTGGTCCTCCAGTCCCGGGCGGGGGCGGGTGCGGTAGACGGTCAGGCCGCGCGAGCCGAGGTAGACGCGGCAGCGGTGCCAGGCTTCGCCGGTCTCCGCGAAGAGGACGGACGCCGGCCAGAAACTGCCGTAGATCACGTCACCGGTAGGGTTGCTGGTCTCGGTAGAAGTCATGGGCTGATCGTAGTCTCCCCCCGGGCGGGAAGGGGCAAGACACACGTCGGCCCGTCTCGCCTGATACGTGAGACGGGCCGACGTACCGGACCCTGGCCGCAACCTGGTGACCGGAGCCTACTTCCTGCCGTCGTTGATGGCGTCCCACAGGCCCTGACGGTCGTCGTCGCTGGCCTTCCCGGCGTTATCCAGATGCCGGTCGTCGTCCTCGACCTTCGCCGACTCGGACCGGGCGTCCTTGCTGTTGTCTCGCTTCTTTCCCATGGCCTCATGTTACCCCTGTCCGTTGGGGGTCACAAGGCCGTCCTGGTTGTGCTGCCAGGTGAACAGCCAACCCGCCCGGTGCAGCCGGGTCATGAGCTGAGCCTGCAACACGCCCTCGAACTGAGCCATTCGCGCCGCGTACTCGGTGCGCGCCCGGTGCCACTCGGCGTGCCGGTCGCAGAACCTGCCGCGCGGTGCGCCGAGGCAGTCCGTCCAGGCGCACTGGTCCGCCCGGCGTTCAAGGCGGTAGACCTCGGTGGGCGGTGCGGTCAGCGCCCACCGCAGGTCATGTTCCACCATGACCCAGCCGTCCCGCCTCTTCGTGCAGGATCGCGGTCAGCGCGGCATGCAGGATCGCGGTGTCGGTCATGCTGTAGACCAGGACCGCGTCGCCCTGACAGCCGCTCTTGTCGTGCAGATGCACCCGCACGATGGACACCGGTTCCGTGTCCTCGCTGAACCCGTCGCGCCGGGTGCACACGAAGCCGGAGGCGACGGAGGCGACCTCCGCGACGTAGGTTCCGTCACCGATGTCGACGGCCTCGATGTGGTCGGGGATGTCCATGCTCCCGCTTTCAGAGGGTGGGGAGGGCGTGCTCGGCGGCGGCGTTGTCGGGCCGGATGTCGCGCACCGGCCAGGTCCGCGCGATGGGACCGTGGCTCTGCTCGGCGTCGGCGTAGGCCCGGTCCTCCAGCTCGCGCAGGCTGGAGACCTCGCCGGGCCACACCTCGACCCGGACCTGGTATCCGGACAGGTCCACCAGGTAGACCTCCCGGTCCTCGACGCCCTGATGCTGCCAGGTGGTCGGTACCGGCGTGAAGCGGACCCGCAGGTCCTCACCCTTCGCCCAGTGGGTCGTGGCCCGCGCGATGACACGGGCCTGGGGTGTGACGCGGGCCAGCAGCCGGGCCTGTTCGCGCCGCAGCCCGCGGCCGAACTTGCGGGCCACCCGGTACCACCGTTTCCGTGCCATGGTCCCCAGGTTACCCCATACGTGAGGGGGCTACTATAGGCCCATGAAGCGAACGAGAGTGGTACCGGCCGTGATCGTGGCCGGCGTGGTACTCGCCGCCTTCGGGGCCTGGTGGTACTGCGCCGGTCTCGTCGCGTTGTGGGCGCTGTCCTTCGCGGCCCGTGGCCTGCATGGTGGCGGTACCTGGTACTCCAGCTTCGGGCGGTCCTGGCACGAGCAATACGGACCCGTGGAGCCTCGCGAGACCACCTATCACCGAGAGGACCCGCGACCGTGAAGACCCGGAACTGGTCGAGGACCCGCCTGCGGTTCTTCGCGGCCCTCACCATCGGCGGTACCGCCGTCATCAGCTTCTCCAGCGTGCAGCACCTGGCCTACGTCAACGGCTTCGGCTGGCTGTCCTGGCTCTACCCGCTGTGCCTGGACGCGGTGGCCGCGTTCGGCATGGACGTGTGGATTCGGCGCTCGCCGGCATGGAAGGCCGCCGCGTGGCTGGCCCTGTTCGCCATCCTGTGCTCGCTGCTGGCCAACGGCTGGGACCACGGTTCGAACGGCTGGTTGGCGGCGGTCCTGGGCGCGCTACCGCCGTTCATGCTGGCCTGCCTGCTCGGCGTGCTGCACAAGCACGGCGCGATCCCGCCCCCCGATGAACGGGACCGCGTGCCGGAGACGGTATCGGCGCCGGAGAACAACGGGCAGGGCCGAAAGACACCGGTCGCACCCAGCACCGGCTGGCCGTTCGCGCCGCCGGAGACCGCCAGCGAGCGCACCCAGATCATTCCCGCCTACCGGCCGGAGCCGCCGAAGGTACGGCCCGACCTAGACGCCGAGCGCACCCAGGTCTTCGCGCCGGTGAAGGCGCCGAAGGTGAGCTCGCCGCTGCGCCGCACCCCGCCGAAGCGGGCACCACGCCCGGCCGGGACCAAACGGGCGGGCCGCACGGACGCCGAGATCATCGCGGACCTGGGCGAGACGGTCGACCAGATCACCAAGCGCCGGCTGATGGACACCTACGGGGTGGGCTCCACGCGCGCCCTGCGGATCATGAAGGAGGCTCGCGATGGGCAGGGGTAAGCAGCACGAGATCATCGACATCGCCCTGGGTCTGCTGCTGGCCAAGGGTCTGGGCAAGCTCGGCAAGGTGGTCCGGCGGCTCGCGTTCCGCTGGCGCCGAGCCTTGGCACCGTTGTGGGCCGGGGTGGGCCTGTGGCTGTTCGCGGTCCTGTGGCGCTGGCTGGTACCGGACCCATGGTGGCCGCCGGTCCTGGTGGTACCGGTCCTGGGCGTGACCCTGGCGGTACTGGGTCCGCGCATCGGGGACCGGGCCGCCCGGATCGCGATGGCGGTGGTACCGGACACCCTGGACACCGGGAAGGTCGGCGTGATGGACCGGCCCGTGGAGCGCATCTACTTCGGGTCCCTGTGCGCCTGTGTCGGGACCTGGCTGGCCGTGCGCATCGCACTGGGACCCAGCAGCGGTACCGCACTGGGCTGGCAGATAGGGGTGGGCCTGTTCGGCGGGATCTGGTGGTTCCACCGCCGCATCCGCATCGCCGGCCGGGCCGACAAGTACGCGCGCAAGTGGACCCGCATCCGCGACAAGGACCGCTGTCCCCCGATGCTCACCCTGCTGGTCGGATCCAAAGTGCTGCGCGCCGAGGGCGGCCGCAACGGGGTGGCCCGGTTGCTGATCGAGCTGCACGAGTCGGTCACACCGGACATCATCCCCCGGCTGGCCAACAACCTGGCCAGCTTCTACAACCTGCGCCCGGGTGCCGTATTCCCCACCGCCGACGAGAGCAAGGCCCGCCGGGTGTGGTTGACGTTCCTGCCGAAGGACCCGTGGAAAGGCAAGCTCACCCACCCGCTACCCGAACCGGGCACCATCTCCCTGGCCGGCATGAACAAACGTCTCTCGCTGGGTCTCACCTCCCAGGCGGTGGAGCTGTCCATGAAGATCTGGCACACCCAGCTCGTCGGGGCCAACGGCTCCGGCAAGTCGGGCATGCTGCACAACCTAATGACCTGGCTGGTCGCGGCCACCGACGCCGTGGTGGTGGGCATCGACATGGCCGGCGAGGCGACGCTGGGGGTGTGGAAGCGCTGCCTGGCGCTGCCGCTGGCCTCCGACGTGGCATCCGCCTACGTGGTGTTGGAGCGGGTGCTGGCCACCATTGAGGACCGGGAACGCCAGCTCGGCGTCAGTGCGGCGGACAGCGAGGACGCCGAGGACAGTTTCGAGCCCACCTCCGAGCACCCGTGGCTGTTCCTGGTGATCGACGAGTTTCCGGACCTGATCGACCAGGCCCGCGGCGACTTCAAGCACATCCTGACCATGCTGGGCAGGATCGCGAAGCGGGGTCGCAAGGCCGGTGTGTGGTGCATCTTCGCCAGCCAGAACGGTACCAAGGTGGACTGGGGCAGCAAGGAGATGCAGGCCCAACTGCGGACCATCTTGGGCCTGTCGCTCTCGGCGGATCAGTCCCGCAACCTGTGGGGCTCGCTGGAGAACCAAGGCTGGCGCAGTACCAGCCTGCGGGAAGGCCAGTTCCTGCTGCGCGACGACGAACACCAGACCCCGGTGGTCAGCAAGGGCTGGTGGGTCTCGCACCGCGAGCGCCGAGCTCACGCGGCGAAGGCAGCGGTACTGCACAAGGCCCTGGAACCAACCGCGTGGGCCGCGCTGTGCGGTACCACGGGCGTGATCATCGATGTGCCGGTACCGCGGGACGACCGGGACCAGCCCGACGACGTGCTGGACTACCTGATCAACGAAGGCCCGGCTCGCGCGGAAGACCTGGCCACGCTGCTGGGCATCTCCCGGGCGACGGTGTACCGCCGGCTGGCCAAGCATCAGATGGCCGGCCGGGCGCGCTCCGACAACGGCACCTGGCGTGCGGTGGAGCGCGAGGCGGCTCGGTGACCGGCTCGGTGGTGGTGCTCTGCTTCCTGCTGGCCGCCGTGCTGTACCCGGTGGCCGCGTGGCTGCTGGATTGGTGACCTGGCGCGCGGGTGCTCGCGCCAGGCGTGCGGGTGCATCCGCAACACATGTAGTACGGGCGTTACGGGTATGCGTGTCTCATGATCACACGTCTCACGCCCGTGCGTAATGTGCGCAGTCACGGAGCGCTGAGATTGTGCGACAACGATCAAAACCCCAGGCCATTGACCTGGGGTTTTGTCTTATGCACGGCGAGGAATATAGGACAGTCTCACCGCTGTCTCGCGGCTAGAATTTCTTCCCGTGCGCCCCGATCCGGGCCGCGTCGGTGTGGTCGTGGCGCTGGGCGTTGTAGGCCAGCTTCTCCCAGAACGCCCCGTCCAGGTCGAGCCCGTAGGCCCCCGCGGTGTCCAGCACGCGGATGATCAGGTCGGCCAGCTCGACCGTGAAGCCATCCCGGTGGTGCAGGTGGGTGTCGTTGAGGTTTTTACGAAAGGCCTCCAGCGCCTCGCTGATCTCGCTGTGCATGAGCGCGAGCTGTTCGGGCACGTTGCGGTCGACGGGAAGGCCGGTCGCAGGGTCCCGCCACCACCGCAGGTTCTCCACGTGCACGCGGGCGGCCAGCTCGTTCAGCAACGCCGGGCGCGGCCGGTACGAAACGGGTGGGTCGAATTCGGGTTCGGTCATGATGCCTCCAGCATCTTCGGTTGCACTAGCTGCATTCCTCGCACACCCAGATGCCCTGGGGTCGGTAGATCAGGTCGCCGGGGAAGATGGTCCCGTCGCAGTACGGGCACCGGCTCTCGAACTGAGCCGTGGTCTGCGGGACTGACTCGGTGGGGTAGTAGCGCGGTTCTGCCTGGGCGATCACGTCGGCGTGACCCAGGCAGTGAGCGCACATGCTGACCGGCAGGTCGGTGCGCTCGCAGCGTTCCTCGCTCACGGCTGAGCCTCCGGGGCGGGCACCTCGGACGGGTCGGGATGGTAGGTGCCGTGTCCGGCGGGAAAGCAGGTCCGGCAGAGCTCGGCCTTACGAGCCTTTCCGGCCTGCCCGAAGGTGGCCATCGCGCCGGTGAGTACGCCGGTGGCGCCACAGGCCGCGGTCCAGTGGGTGAACCGCACGCGGTTCGGGTTGTCGCGCTTGTAGTACGTCCGTACCGCGTGCACGGGATAGCCGGCGGTGCTGGTCGCTGCGCTCATGGTCAGACCAGCTCCTCTGCCGTCTTGCGACACTTGGCGCAGAGACCGGAGCCGTAGTATTCGCCGGCGCGGATGATCTCTGCCAGATCATCGGATGTCGGGCCGTCGCACCAACGCACCGACTTCGACAGTGCGGAGCATGCCGACAGTGCGTAGTTCGAGCCGCTGCCTCGGATCTGCTCGTCCAGGCCCGCGATGTGAGACTTGCCCCGTGCGTATTTGACTGTGTAAGCGGCGGCGGTCTCGTTCTTCTGCATACCTCGATGTTACCCCCTCTAGACAGGGGGCACAACCCCTAGAGCCAGAGCAATGCCGCCGAGTTGATGATCACGTGCAGCGTGTTGTCCGCGATGATCATCAACCACACCGCCATCCACGCCGGACGGTCCTGGTGATATCCCGTCGCCCGACACTCGGACCACGGATACCGGTACCGCTGCGGAGCCAGCAGGTTCTTCGCCCACACGATGCCCCGGGCGAGCCGGTACCGGTCGATCACGGCATGGGTGACCACGATGACCAACAGGGCCGGCCTCGAGCGGGTGAGGGCCAGGAAGGGCAGGCCGTAGCTGACCGCGTGGGCGATCGCCGGCCACCAGCGCTTCGTCTTCTCCAGCGCCATCCAGTCGGACTGGATGAGGTAGTCCCCCACCGCGTGCGCCAGCAGACCGCCGAACACGAGCAGGGCCGGGTCCATCACGCTGCCGCCCGCCTGCGGTGTCGGATGAGTGCCATCCGCACCGAGTCGCGCTGGATGCCCAGCCGGGCGGCGACCTCGGTGAGACTGTGTCCCGCGCCGGTGAGACGCCGGTATTCCTCCACCACCATTTCGGCGGGCCTGGTGACCCGCTCGTGGTCCAGCAGGTCACCGGTCTTGCGGTACCGCTTGTAGCAGGCATTGCACAGGTTCCGGCCGGCATGGCGGTACAGGCCCACCGGGAGCGGCGCGTGTCCGGTGACCAACGCCCGGCCGCACACCTCGGAGTCGCGCAGGCCGCGGCAGTACCTCAAAGGGGTGAGGGTGTTCACCGCTTCACTCCTGCCCAGCCGTGCAGGTGGAAGGCCGCCAGCCAGTCCAGGATCTCGCCCGCGTCCTCGCAGGTGATGTGGGCGCTATAAGCACCGTCGACGGCGCCGTGATGGGTGACACACACCAGCAGCTCGCCGCCTCTCTCCGTCAAGGTCAGCGAGTCCGCATGAGGGCCAGCGTGCTCGACAACGGTGATCGTTGGTAGGCCTCCCGCGCCCGGGTCCCCTTGGGCGTAGCCTTCCACGTCCGGCCGTCGACCGACCTGCTGCGAGCGGGGGGCACAACCCCCTATGGCAGCAGGGCCATCCACGACCCGCCACCGACCACCGTCGCTCCGGCCATGCCGATGAACCCCGCCAGCAGGACGAAGGTCACCACGCTCTCCCCGATCGCCGCCCACACGCCGCCATAGCTCGACACCGTGCTGTGCCGACGCCCACGGCCAGCCTTGCCGCCGCCGGTGCGGAAGCGCAGCACATGCGGTGCACCGACACAGCCCCACCGCTTGCCGCCGCGCTGAACCGGCCAGTAGGCGGGGATGCCGTGGATGGTGAGGGCGTCCCCTGCGAGATGCGCCCAGCAGCCGAGCGTGGTCGCCAGCGCCACCGTGAGCGCCCACGGCTGGATGGACGGATGCGACTGTGCCCAGGCGCTCATAACGCCGTAGACGGCCCCACCGAGCAGCAACGCGAAGATCAGCGTATGGGTGAGGGTGCGGTGGCCGTTGCCGCACGGCTTGTCCAACGGCGTCTTGGTGGCCTCATAAACCACCCTGGATATCCAGCCGGTGAGCCACGCCAGCAGCCAGGTGATGGGACCCAGAACGCGGGACAGCTTGCTGCCCGGCTGGTCCATGTCCGGTACCAGCGCGGCCACGGTGGTGACGCCCACGAAGACGGGCAGCGCGGCCGGGCTGTGTGGCAGCGGCATGAGCGGCGCGGCCAGCACGCCCGCCAGCGCGCCCGAGAGCAGGTGCCCGGCGGCCATCATGGCTGTGACCCCTTGGGTGCGGACTCGTCTGGCTCACCGGGAGGCGACGCCACGCCCTGAATCGCACTGATCGGGTGCATCGTGACTCCCCGAACTTGCTGCTCGGTTGGCTCGGGCGGGTAGTGGCCGAAGATGCGCCGCAGGTAACCCTCTGCGGTGACCTTCGCCGCGAGTAGGCGCCGCTTGTCGTCGCGCAATCCCTCATCGACCAGCAGGCCAGCAGCGGCGAGCTGTTCGACTTGGTGCGCTGGGTGCGACGCACCCAGCTTGTCCCAGCCGCACAGGCAGCTCCTGGAATTGAGCCGTTGGTGCTCGACCAGGAGAGCCACGGCTGCCTCGGTGGTCAACTGAGCGAGAGGCGGGTGCTCTTTGATCCACCGTTCGGTCGCGTCCTTCATCGCGGCCCGCGCTTCCTCCGGGCTCGCAGAAGCGACCTTGAGAACTAGCGCGCCGAGCCGTTCGTTCTCGATCCGGAGCTTGGACAGCTCGGCAGCCAGATCTTCAGGCACCTTGTCAGCCAGCCGGGCGCGCGTCGTAGTGCCACAGCTCGGGCATTTCCACTCGGGCAGAACCTCGCTCGCGGCCAGCAAGCCGCGAGCAGCGTTCAGGACCGTGCGGGCTGTGCGGCGGAGATGGTTGGTGTTGTCGATAGGCAGCGTGTCGTAGTCGTAGCGGGCAGCATCGGCAAGTGCACGCGCGCCTGCCTCGGCGGCCTGCTCGATGGTGTCTTCGCTCGCGGCTGCGAGCCGCCAGGACAACAACAGCCCGCACACGGTATCGAACCCATCGGGACGGACGGCTTGCTCGCGCAGTCGCTCGCGCCAGTCGTCGGGCAGTACTACGACCTGCCCTTTCGCGGTGCCGGTCATCATGAGTCCTCACTTGTCGGTGCCGCGGCGAATCGCTTCATCTGTTCGACCGCGATCTTGGCGATCTTCATGCAGCGCGCACCGCCGGCACCGACAATCGGCACCGTGAGCAGGCTGAGGGGGATGGCATCAGCGATCGCGTGCAGCAGCTCGCGCTCATTCACGACGCGCTGGAGGGTCGACGGCAAGTCGGCGTCGACCCGGTGACTGGGCAGTATGCGGTCTGTGTTGCGGAGATCCGCAGCCTTGACCGCGTGCCGGAACTTAGTGATCTCACTCGCGCTCGGCGTCCAGCCGGTCTCGCGGTGGCGCTCCACGGTGGCGTTCATCGCAGCCCAGGCGGCGCCGCGTACCGCGAAGGGCAGCTCGCCGAAGTGATGCTCCATGAAGGTGGCAGGCCAGGTCTTGCGGAGGTCTTCGGCCATCTCGGTGAAGACCTCCGTGGCGGCGTCCATCGCCTCGAAGATGGGATCATCGCGCTCGGGCACATAGGCCACATTGGACTTGTCACTCCAGAGTCGGCCACGGAGCCGTTCCCTGAACTCGTCGGCAAGGTCATTGTTGGCCATGGGTCAGGATCCTTCGGTCTCGCCAGCGCGGATTTCGCCGGCGCAGGGTCGGATGGACAGGGCCACGAAATCGGGGTCCAACCCGAACTGGCCACCAGGCAAGACGTGCGTGATCTCGCGCAGGCAGGTCCGGCCGGTGTAGCGGCCTGTGGCCTCGGTCTGGTCCGCGAGGACGGTCCGCGCGTTGGGATCGTGCTCCAGTAGCAGGATGCGGTCGCCTACGCGGAAGCCGCGGTCATTGCGACGGAGATCCACGGTCTTCGCGCCGGACGCCACATCGGGAAATATGCCCGGCAAGGTCTTGAGCAGGTGCGTCCGGGTCCTCACGGTTCCGTTCCCCTCGGGGTTCGGGAATCGGCCACCACAGGGGAAGCCGTCCGGCTGGGTCATGCGGTCCTCCTGGCCGAATTCGCTGGGTGACCAGGTGTGGCGTCCACAGCGACCGCACGCGACGGACGGGGCGTCTTTGTGAAGGTGGCGCAGGCTTGCGGGGAGAGCGCCGATGGCGTCATCCAGCGCGTACCACTGCCCGTCATCGTCGCTCATCGCCTGCCCTGTCCGGCCGGGAGCGAGCGTCCGGCCTTGAAATTGTCGTAGACGGTGGCGCCGTCGTTGGTGTGCATGTAGGGCAGCATCACCTGGTCCAGCGTCACCATCTCGGTTTGGATGATGGCCAACTGGGAACGCACCCAGTCGCGGGTGATGCGCCAGGCGACACGCTCGGCGTGGGCGCGGGAAGAGTAGCGGCCCTCCACGCGCTGGCGGGTCAGCACGGCGTGCACGGCTTCGGCCCGCACCGGCAGCGTGTAAGCGTAGGTCTGGCCGCCCAGGGTGATCGAGAAGGACAGGCCGGTGACGCGGCCGTGGCCGTCGTACTGCGAGCCCACCTGGGTCGCCCCGGCCTTCACCAGGTCCCGGGTGATTTCCATGATGGTGCGGTCGACCGGCACCGAGGTCGAGTAGTTCAGTAGCGGCATGGCCTGGTCCTCTCCGGCCAGCGGGCCAGCTCAGGGTGGTGCTTGGCGGTGTGCAGGTCGGCGGCCTGAATGCAGCGCTGCTGCGGGTGCAGGTCGACCTTGCCTTTCTTGGCCAGGACGTAGTCCGTCCAGCGGTGCGAGCGCTGGAATCCGACGTGACCGCAGCGCAGGCATTCCCAGCGCCAGCCGGGGTGACTGCTCTGGGTCCAGCCGCTGCGGACACGTATCCACGGGTCACGCCTGGGTGACACGGGCACGGTCGATCAGGGTGGTCAGGTCGCGAAGCGTCTGCTCGGCGGCGTATTGCAGGTCATGATCTTCGGTCTCGAAGACGCTGTCGAGCTCGTCGCGTATCCGCTCGACCTCGGTCATGAACTCATCCATGAGTCCATCTTACCCCTGTTGAAAGGGGGGCACAATACCCATCTCTCCGAGCAAGTGCAGCTTCGCCCTCACCCGCTGCACCGCCTGGCTATCCGCCTGATAGATCCGGCCCTTGGGCGAGCGCCAGGTCCCGTCCGAGAGTGGCTGCCAGTCCGCCGGATGGTGGATGTCGCTGCGCACCATCCGGTTGCTGAAGTGCATCGTGCGCGTCGGGGCCGCCAGCGGGTCGTCGGCCACCACCTCGGTCATCTCGTCCAGCTCGTAGGTCTCGCCCTTCCAGCGGGCATAGGACGCCAGTTGCACCTCGGTGAAGGCGGCCTGCACCGCGCGCACCAGCTCGCCCTGGTTGGATGCCACCGCAGCCCAGCCGCGCGCCAGCGGGGTCGACACCCGCAGCCGCCCATCGGGCAACGTCTCCAGCACCAGGTTGATGGTGCGCACCTGATGCCTGGTGGCCGCCGCGCCCGGAAGCTCACCGGCACGCGGTGAGCTCAGCGGGGTGTGCAGCGGGATCTCGTTCACCGGCGTGACCTCCCCACACCGAGCCGCTGGGGAAGCTGGTGGCGTTCCTCGTTGCGCCCGCCCATCCGGTTCTCGCCGGATACCTTCGCCGACTCGGTGAGCCACGACACCAGGGCGTCCATCCGGTCCGGGCTGTCTTGTCCTTCCTGCCAGGTGGTCATCTGATGTTCGAGCTCGGGGAAGCGGCCGACGTGGTGCACGTGGTCGCCTTCGTAGAGCGGGCTGACCATCTGGGCGCGGAACGTCTTGGTGCCCTTGCTGATGTACTTGCGCATCGGGATGCCGGTGACCGGCAGGCGCAGCACGGCGGCCAGGTGCGGCCACAGTTCCCGCAGGTTGCGTTCGAGCACGGCGAGCTCGTCGGGGTCCTCGTCGCCGCGGGCGAGCTGGGCGATCGCGGCACGGAGCCCGGACGCGGTGAGCTGGCCGCCGGATGCCGGGAGCTGGTTGAGCACGAGGGCTTCCCGCTTGAGGTCCTTCCAGGCCTGCCGTCCCCGCTTGGCGAGGCTGGACAGGGATTGCTCGTAGCGGATGGCGGTGCAGCCGAATTCGAGTGCGGCGATGAGGGCGACCCGGAACCAGCGGTTGACGGTCATGTGCCCGGAGCGGTCGGCCAGCAGGTAGTACGAGTCCTGGGCGCGGCCGCCGACGATGATGCCGGCTTCGTCGCCGCCGCCTTCGTTGTCGGCCGGGTCGACGAACACCTCAATACGGGATAAGTCGGGAGCGCGATCTAGGCGATTGCGCTCAATCCAGGCACGCTTGAAGTTGGTGCCCTCCGGCGGGGCGGGGCGGCCTTGGTAGAGCGCGGCCCACACCCGCTCGCCTACGTCCTTGCGGGCGGCCCGCCAGTCGGCCGGGGTGCGGGCACGGGAGGACTCCAGGTAGGTGCCGGGCTCGCGACCTAGGGCGTCCACCGTGTCGCCATCGGCCAGCGCCGGGATGTTGACCTGCTTCCAGCCGTCCGCGATGCGGTTGCCCGCCAGGTCGCGTTCGTTCCAGCGGGTCTGGGTGATGATCACCGAGGCGGCGGGGGCGAGCCGGGTCCGCGCGACGGAGAGCCACCAATCCTCCTGGTTGGTCAAGATCAGCTCACTGTCGGCGTCCTGCCGGTTGCGCAGCGGGTCGTCGATGATGAGCAGATCCACCGGCCGGCCGGTCAGCGCGCCGCCGATACCGACGCTGGCCATGCCGCCGCGATGCCCTTGCAGGCTCCAGTCGGAGGCGTCGGAGTGGTCGCGCGAGAGCGACAGGCCCATCTCATCGCCGTGCGTCTCGATGAGACCGCGCACATAGCGGCCGGAGGCACGGGCCAGCAGGGCGGCATAGGAGACGTAGGCGATGCGCAGGTCGGGGTTGCGGTTGAGGGCACGGGCGCAGAAGAACCGCAGGGTGGTGGTGTTATGCGTAGGTGTGAACGCTTCCCCCACCAGATACAGCCCGTCCTCGGCGTCCACCGTGATGCAGCGTCCAGGTTCCGGCGCCACTTCTTCGATCGACATGATCGCGGCGCGGCGCCGGGTGCCCAGCGTGACCGCTGCCTTCCGGGTCAGACGCGCGGGGCCTTCATCGTGTGGCGTGTAGGTCACCCGCCACATCTGCTGTTTGCCTTGGATGCCACTGCTGGACAGCTTGGGCTCGGTCGGCCGGTGCACGTGCGCCCGATAGCCGAGCGTTCGCAGCAGTTCGGCGGTGTCGCGCACGAGCTGTTCGTTCGCGTTGTCGAACGACACCTGCCCACTGGTCGCGACATGGCCATCGGTGTCGACGAGTCCGGCCAGCAGGGCACGTCGCTGCTTCTCGGATGCCCGCAGGTACCGGGCCGGGACGTGTTTGTTGCCGAGCAGCCCGGCCGCGCGAAGGTCGGCGTGCAGGCCCCCGCCGTAGTAGTCGGTCACCACCCCGGTCCCGGCGTGCACACAGCGTGCGGTGTTCGGGTAGGCCAGCAAGTAGTCGTCATCGGCGTGGTGATAGATCGCGGCGCCCGTGCTGCGGCCGTCACCGAGCCACACGCCCAACGTGTAGGGGTCGATCGGGAGGTCGATGTCCGGCAGTTGGAGCGCTTCCCGGAACGGAAGTTGGAACCGGTAGCGATGGCCACGTTCCTCGGGCGTGCCCGAGCTGAGCGCCTGTGTCATCAGGTAGCCGGTTTCGACGGTGCGCCATCGGCCGGCGCTGCGGTCGTAGACGGTCCACTCGTGCCGGGGATGGACCAGGATCTCCGCGTGGTCGGTGGTGCGCACCTTGAGCCACGCCTGGGCTTCGGGGTGGGTCTTCCGTACCCGGGTCGGGCGCCCGGACGGGTGCAGCACCAGGTCCCCGACCCGCAACTGGCCGTGTGTGGTCCATCCGGTGGGCGTGGGTACGGGCGTGCTGTGCGCGACCAGCTTGCCTTCCTGCGGCGGCATGGTGATGACCAGGCGCCCGGCGTAGGCCTGCTCGCACTCGTCCAGGGCCGCGTCGATGACCGCCAGCGCCGGGGTGGTTTTCACCGTGTAGTCGAAATGCTGGGCGAAGGCCAACGTGGTGGGGTGCTCGCGCAACAACCGCGCCCGCCGGGATCGCGGACTATCGTCGCGCCCTTCCAGGCGGTCAGCGGCCTGGAGAAGCGCGCTCATCTAGGACGCCTGCCGGCGCATCTCGCGGGCGGTCACCGACTTCGCCCGATCGGCCTGCTCACCGTCCACGCCGATCGAGTCGAGCCCGGCCTCCAGCGCCGTCACGATCATGTCGGCCAGCCGTTCGTCGATCCGGGCCAGCCGTTCGTCAATATTGAGTTTCGCGATGGACACCAGGACCCGCTCGCACCGGTCGAGGGCACGCTCGAACAGGACGACCTCGCCGCGGATCTGTTCGGTATCGCCGGTCTCACCACCGCCGCGGTAGCGGAGACTGTTCAGCTCGGACACGTGAGCTGCGAGGATGTCTTTCCAGCGGACCACTTCGCCGGCGAGGCGAGACAGTTCCGCGAGGGGATTCTCAATGGACTCGGGCCGGGTGTTGAGCGGGTCGAGGTCTTTGAGGGCTCGCCGGGCCTTGTCTTCGGCGCGCCGGGTGTCCCAGTGTTTCTCGTGGTTTCGGGTGCTGCCGCCGTGGAGTTTGCACCGGCCGGATCCGGGGTGTCCGGTGCCCCATCCGGCGGGCCTTCTGCAGGGTCCGGGGCTCTGCCGTTTGGGGCCGCCGCACAGGCTTGGGGTATCAGTGCCTGGTGGGACACTACGCAGTGTCATGGTCTCCCCTTCCGGCTGTCTCGCAGGGTCCGGGCGAGAGTGTCATGGGATTCACGCGAGATGGTGTGTTGATCACCCTTGTGCCCGGAGCCTACCCCCTGTGATTGGGGGTGGCACGCGGTGATACTCAGGGTGTTTCGGGGAGACCCCCATAGGGGTTAGTACAGCGACGCCCAGGGGATTGTCTGTATCGCCGTGAAGCCGGCACCGCTCATGTCCAGGGTGCTCGGTGCCGTCGTCGCCGCTGCCGTGCCCACTCCAGTGGCGCCGGAGGGCGTCTGTCCCCCCATCGGCAAGGGGAGGGCGGTGGACTGCACGAGTGCGGCGAGGCTGCCCCGGGTCGCGGCGGTGGAGGTGAACAGCAGCGCCAGGTATCCCGCCGCCAGCGCTACCGGGGCGGAGAAGGCGACCTGCTTGTAGCCGGTGGCGTTCAGTGGCGCGGTGCGGTCTGAGTTGACTTTCGCCAGGGCGGCGACGTTGGAGCCGAAGTAGCAGGTGACCAGACCGGTGGCGGTGCCGGCCGCGGTGACGTAGAAGCGCATGCCGGTGTAGGTGAAGCCGCCGGAGTAGCCGAGCAGGATCGCCACCTGGTTGGTGGTGATGGCATAGGCGCTGTTGACCGCCCAGTGCGGGATGTTGGCGGCCAGCTCGCCGCGCAGGATGTACTCGCTCACCCCGCCGGCACCGGTGAGGGTGGGTAGGTAGCCACCCAGGGTGGCCGCGTCCGCCGCGCCGATGCTGGCGGGGGTGATGGGGTCGAGACTGCCGGTGGCGTGCAGTGCGGCGTGTTTGAGCGGCACCCCCAGCACGGTGGTGGACAGGTATTGGCGCATGGCCACCGCCAGCGCGTCGTAGCCCTGGGCGGTGGGGTGGGC
>Ga0193751_1000516_pt1 | contig 29819 bp, 29 predicted proteins | sample L1c2metaG_FD_143050 | JGI IMG/M metagenome (GOLD analysis project Ga0193751, IMG submission 143050) | Soil microbial communities from a riparian zone of the East river system, Colorado, United States - L1c2 | ecosystem: Environmental > Terrestrial > Soil > Riparian zone | place: USA: East River... | reverse complement strand
AAGTGTTGGCAAGGAAGAACACTGGGTCCAAACGCTGGTACCGCGTCAGGAAATGACCGGCGCAGATCGTTCTTGGGCGCAGCAATACCAAGTTGACGACATTCTGCGCTACTCGCGCAGTTCGCGGGAGACTGGCATCGAGAAGGGAGAATACACGCGCGTAAAGGGCATCGATGCACAAAACAATCGGCTCACGGTGCTGCGCGCGGACGGAAGTGAAACGACCTATGACCCTCGACGCCAGATGGGCGTCTCGGTGTATCGCCAACAGGAGAAGGCATTCTCGGTTGGAGACCGTATCCAATTCACCGCACCGAATCATGAGTTGAAGATTGCGAACCGCGACCTGGGCACAGTGGAAAGCATCGCACCGGACGGAGCGATGCGGCTGAAGCTCGATAGCGGGCGCAGTATGGACTACGAGCCTCAATGTCATCCGCATCTCGACCACGGCTATGCCGTTACCAGTCATTCCAGCCAGGGACAGACCGCCGAACGAGTACTCATTCACGTGGATACGGATCTTGCGGCGAAAGACTTGCTCAATAGCCGCATGGCGTATGTCGCTGTCTCGCGTGGCCAGTGGGACGCGCAGATTTTTACAAACAACCGTGAAAAGCTGCCGCAGGCTCTTGGTCACGATGTCTCGCACCAGAGCGCACATAAGCCCGAACAGGCGATTGCGCCATTGCAGCAGGAGGCTGCCAGGTCACAGCAGCCAGCGCAGGATCTGGGAATGGGCATAGGTTTGGGCTTCTGATCTTAAACAGGAGTCAACGATAGTTTCACGCGGGAAGGCAATGATAGGCGGAGAGTCAATGGGCGAACAATCAACCCAGAAAGCGAACCCTGCGGCATAATGAGACGGACGAACCACATCCCGCGCACCCGGCACTTTCTTTCGCTTCCAAGTGCACGAAACCGGAACTGCGAAGAACCCGTCAAGGGGCAAGCCCGCTGGCGCGGCTCCCTTCAGTCGCCCTTGACTGAACCTTCGCAGTTCCAGTCCACCCCGCCATTATGGAAGCGAAAGAAGAAAACCGAAAGATCGCCGGCACGCCATCAACCCAACGGAGTCACTATGTATCCCCAATCCCAGCCCTCTGATCCAGAACATTCTTCCACAGAATCGGTCACCCAAGGTCGCGTCGCCGCCGAACGCCGAACATGGCTAACCGCCGCAGAGGCGGCGCAATACCTCAACATGAGGACGCGCACAATTCTGCTCTGGGCGCGACAAGGCAAGGTAAAAGCCTATGCGCTCACCGGGACGCAACGCCGAGTCTGGCGTTTTCTGCACGCAGACTTGGAAGCAATGGTGACCCAGAAGAAACCTGTGGTAATCTCGGCCCAGCCGTCCGTGCTCGCAAACGAAAGGAGCATATGAAACGAGCACGGCATAAGCAGGGATCTGTTGTTTGCGATAAACGTCGCAGGGTATGGAATTACCTATTCTGCGAAAACGGAGTCCGTCGAACCAGGTTGATCGGTTCGCTGCGCGACTTTCCAACCAAGGCAGCCGCATGGCAAGCAGCAGAGTCGTTTCGTCAGACGGTTGTCAACAAACCAATTAGCCAAACGCACACGGTGAAAGAGTTGGCTCAACGCTACCAATCCGAAAGAATGCCCTCGCGTTCCGAGACCTCTCGCGTGTATCGGTCATGGCTGCGGAACCATATTTTGCCTCACTGGGGCGACAAGTCTATCGCTGACGTACAGCCGAGACCCGTTGAACTCTGGCTTCGCCAGCTTGATCTGTCTCCCAAAAGCAGGTCTCACGTTCGCAACCTTCTTCGTGCCTTGATGGAGTTTGCGATGTGGTGCGGCGTGCTGGAAGTTGCACGTAACCCCATCGACCTTGTAGTTGTGAAAGGTGCTACAAGACGCATTCGCAAACCGCGAAGCCTCACTTTGGAGCAGTTCCAGAGACTCACCGCATCCCTGAAGACACCGTTCAACACAATGGCTCTGGTGTCGGTCTGTTTGGGATTGCGAGTTTCGGAGCTACTTGCTTTGAAGTGGCGCGACGTGGACTGGCTCGGTGCCAAGTTGAACATTGAGCGGGGCATCGTGAAGCAAATTGTGGATGACGTGAAAACCGATTCATCGCGCAAGTTCCTGGCAGTAGACAAGGAACTGCTGGAGCTACTGAGGGTCTGGAAGCAGACCACGCAGTTTTCAGCTGAAGAGGATTGGATCTTTGCCAGTCCTGTGAAACTGGGCCGTCTACCTTATTCGTATACGGGGTTTTGGCGCGAACTTGAGCGGGCATCCAAGGAGGCAGGAATCGGCCATCTCGGCACTCATGCCTTTCGGCACACATACCGCAGTTGGCTGGATGCCGTCGGAACTCCAATCGCTGTTCAACAGAAGCTGATGCGGCACAGCGACATCAGAACAACGATGAACATTTATGGCGACGTGGTGACCGATGAGATGGGGCACGCACACTCAAAAGTAGTTGGGCTGGCATTGAGCCGACCGGCTTAACTGATTGCGTTGGTGATTGCAGGCTTGCTAAGCCATTGAAAGAATGGCTCCTCAGGTAGGACTCGAACCTACAACCCTCCGGTTAACAGCCGGATGCTCTGCCATTGAGCTACTGAGGAGTGGGAGCACGGTTGCTTGCGTGCTTGAATAGCCAACAAAATCATATCAGAGGCTGCAGCTGATTGGAAACTGGCGTCAGGGCGCGGCCGTCATGCCACGGTTCTGCTAACCTAATCATCGGCGTTTCGTCCACAACAGGAGTGAGGTGTTTATGCTGGGAGGTTCGCGTTTGCTGATTGCTTTCCTGATTCTTCTTATCGGGGTGGTTGCCCTCGTGTACGCAGAGGATTCCCGGGCCGGAGATTCTGCGGCTCCCTCTAGTGCGGCCGGTCCCCCGAAAGCGAAAGTTGCCCCGGTCGAGGACACTGTTCAGGGGCACAAGATCGTCGATCGCTACCGCTACCTGGAAAACCCGAACGATCCCGACACCAAGCTCTACGTCGAGCAGGAACTCAGTTACACCCGCGCAATCCTTGACCCGCTGCCAGGCCGCGACAAGATCAATGCGCGTCTTTCACAATTGCTTGAGATTGGCACCGTCGGAGCTCCGCAGATGGGTGGCAAATATTATTTTCATACCCGCCGCGAAGGCAACCAGAACCAACCCATTCTTTATGTGCGCGAGGGCCTGAACGGCGGACTAAACGACGAAGATCGGGTGCTGGTTGACGTGAACAAAATGTCCGCCGATGGCACGGTTGCGCTCGACTGGTGGTTCGCGGCCCAAGACGGTAAGTACGTGGCCTATGGAACGTCCGCCAGCGGATCGGAAGAGAGCACGCTGCATATCATTGAGAGCGCGACTGGCAAAGTGTTGCCGGATACTATCGATCGCACCCGCTTCGCCAGCTTGGCCTGGATGAAGGACAGCTCCGCTTTCTACTACACCCGCCATCCCAAGAAAGGCGAGGTGCCAGCCGGAGACGAGGTCTACCACGTCAAGGTTTTCTATCACCAGATCGGAAGCGATCCCGCCAAGGATCCGCTCATCTTCGGCGAAGGCCGCAATCCACAGGATATTCCCGAGGTCACTCTCTCCGAAGATGACCGCTGGCTGCTGATTGATGTTGGCGAAGGCTGGACAAAGACGGAGATGTATCTGCAGGATCTCCAGTCGAAAAATCCTTCGCTCGAAATCACTACCGGCAAAGAATTCCTTTACGGCGCCGAGTTTTTTGAAGGCAAACTCTACATCACCACCAACGAAGACGCTCCCCATTATCGCGTCTTTGTCGCCGACGCGACGAATGCGAAACGCGAGAACTGGAAGGAACTCATTCCGCAGACGGACGCCGTGTTGCAGAATGCGAGCGTGACCGGCGGCAAGCTGCTCGCGCAGTACGAACACAACGCGACTTCAGAACTGAAGCTGTTCGGGCTCGACGGCAAGAAGCTCGCCGACATTCCTCTGCCCGCCATCGGAGATGTTTTCAGCGCCTCGGGACGATATGACCGCAACGAAATCTTTTTTGGATTCCAGTCCTTCACCGTGCCTCCCTCGGTCTATCGCGTGGAGTTAAGCGACGTGAAAAGCGCGCTCTGGGCCAAGGTTGACGCGCCCTCCATCGATCCTTCCGCCTATGACGTGCAACAGGTTTGGTACAGCTCGAAGGATGGCACGAAAGTTCCAATGTTTGTCGTCAACAAAAAAGGGATCGAGAAGAACGGCAAGAACCCGACTCTGCTCACCGGCTACGGCGGTTTTAATATTTCGCTGAAGCCAACTTTCAATCGCAGCATGTATCTCTGGATGGAGCACGGCGGCATTTACGCGGTCTCCAATCTTCGCGGGGGCTCCGAGTTCGGCGAAGATTGGCATCGCGCCGGCATGCTGGAGAAGAAACAGAACGTGTTTGATGACTTTATCGCCGCGGGCGAGTATCTCATCTCACAGAAATACACCGATCGCGATCACCTTGCCATTCAAGGCGGGTCCAACGGCGGCCTGCTCATGGGCGCGATGATCACTCAACGGCCCGATCTGTTCCGCGCCGTGGTGTGCGCCGTCCCGCTGCTGGACATGCTGCGCTATCAGAACTTCCAGATCGCGAAGCTTTGGATCCCGGAGTACGGCTCAGCCGAAGATGCCAAGCAGTTCGACTGGCTCTATGCTTATTCGCCCTATCATCACGTGAAGCCGGGTCAGGAGTATCCTGCTATTCTCTTTATGACGGGAGACACCGATACGCGGGTCGATCCCATGCACGCCAAGAAAATGGCGGCGCTCATGCAATCCGAAGCCAAGAACGGGGCCAGCCAGCAGAAGCCGATTCTGCTACGCATCGAAACCAAGGCCGGACACGGCCAGGGCAAGCCGGTCACCAAGCAGATCGAAGAGAGTACCGACATGTACTCGTTCCTGTTCTGGCAGTTGGGAGTGAAGCCGTGATGGTGGAGGGGCGGGCGTCTCGCCCGTCCAGTCCCACCTGTGCTCTCCCGGTCCTCTGTGGTTAAATGATCTCGGTGACCTCTGAGCAAAAGATCCGAGTTCTCGTCGCGAAGCCTGGCCTCGACGGCCACGATCGCGGCGCCAAGGTCATCGCTCGCGCCCTGCGCGATGCCGGCATGGAGGTCATCTACACCGGCCTGCGCCAGACGCCGGAAATGATCGTCAGCGCCTCGCTTCAGGAAGACGTGCAGGTCATCGGGTTGTCGATTCTCTCGGGCGCACACAATGCCATCGTTCCGCGTGTAATGGATCTGCTAAAGCAAAACAAAATGGACGACGTGCTGGTGCTGGTTGGCGGGATCATCCCCGATCAGGATGTGGAAGGCCTCAAGAAAATAGGAGTGGCCGGCATCTTCCAGCCCGGCACCCCCATGGACGACATCGTTAAGTTCATCCGCGAGCATGTGAAGCCGCACAGCGTGCCGGCCTAGTGGATGCCATTGCCGGCGACCCACTCACGGAAGCGATCCGGCAATGCTTCACGGACCGTAGCCGGGCGGGATCGGCTGCAACATAATGCGGGCATCGCGACAGTCGAACTGGCGAACGACTTTGTAATTTCGCTCAATGACGGTCGCGAGCGGCGCCAACCACGTATCAACACCGCCCACCCTGGCTTGGGATGGGTCGTAGGTCATGACAATAAGATCAAAGTACCGATTGCGCAGCAAACTCTCGACCTGGCTATCCGGCCACAACCCGTGTTTGAGGAATTGATCGTATACAAACGGATCCGACACAAGGATTGGCTTTCCGGCCACGAGTAGCGGCCCCAGGTTCTCGGACAGAATCCGAGACGACGCTGAATCGCCTACATACCGATAAGCTGCGCCGCATTCTGTCATTTCGCGGGAAGGTTGCACATTGGGCCGATCTTGTGCCGCCACTCCAACCAGGAGAGTCACGCTCAACAGTATCGTAATCGGCAAAGCCCTCGTAAGGTACCTCGATAGCAACAACGAATAACCCATGCCGGCACACAAGCAACATGCAACCATCCACTCAATGAAATGGTTGGTTGTCGATCCCAGCTTACCCGCCGTAAGTGCTGAGGCGCTCGCTGCCACCAAGTAGATAGGGGGGAAACTGAACGCCTTTCCACAGAAGTCCGGCGCGACATACCAGGCCGCAAGTGCGGTTACGACCGGTGCACTGGCCAGAACCAAGCCTCCTAGTGCAAGGAACTGCAGCAGCGAATACCGATCAGGGTGTGTCGAAAACATGTGGAAGGCGAACCATCCGCTGGTCTTGATCTGAAGAACCGTAAATGCAGTCGCAGAGGCGGTGCCCAGTCCCACTACAAATACGCCCCCCTGCCTTATTTTCCGGTTCATGAGCAAATGGATAAACACGGCCACAGGAGCGGCGAGAAGTGAGTACTTACAAAATAATGCGAGTCCGAAGAAAGGAATGCTCCAGGACCAATACTTCTTACCAAGGAGGTACAACGCCATTCCGATCATTGAAAAGAGAACGCCGATAACGTCTGCACGCAAGAGATACAGCCAGAATCTGAAAGCCGGGAGTGTTAACAGCAAGAATCCAAAGGATGCACCAATCCTCCAGGAACCAGTCAAGCGCCGCAGAATGAATGCGAGAAGCCAGGAGACCGCAACCGCACACATCATGATCAACAGCCGTCCCTCGGGAAATGAGACACCCTCGCCAGGCAGTATCAGTCGAGTAACTCCATAGGCAACCGGCCCGTAAACATGTAGAACCACAGGGAAAGCAAATGGATTGGGATAGAGCGGTTGAGAATGGCGGAGGCGAAGTGCGCCATCCAACATCAAGCCCTCACCATAGTCGATCTGGTAAGGACTGGCGACCAGTGGGATGGACCGGAGAACCACGAACACACAGCCCACAATGACGCAGACCAGAAGCGTTTTTTCCGGGTTCAAGACCGAAATGAACTGCCTCCCGAGCCTTGCGAACGAAGTAAAGGACATATCAGGCGAGAGACTGCTCAGCCCTGCAGATTTGCATGGGGCCTATGATACATCTCCGCTGCAGTCATAAATTATTCGGAACTCATGCAATGAGCCGCTTACAAAACCAGGGACCATTTCAGAAACGCCCACATCCACGCCAGGTTTAGCAATCCCAGACAGCCGAGATAGAAACCGAATTGCTTCCCGCTGCATCGGCGCGCGGCGTAGCCCCCGAATGACAGAAATGCGGTATACATAGGCAGCACATAGCGCGGGCCCCCCAACAGTGGCCGGCCGGTGTACATAAGCATCTGCACGGTCATGGCCAGAGCAAAGAGTTTGTCTTCGAAACGAACCTCGTGCCGCAGACTGAAGACCACTGCCAACGTCACCAATACGAGTTTGACGGCAAGCAGCGCGTCGCCTTGGCCCACGATTAAACGGGTTGCCTCGGCCAAACTCGCCCACGGCGGCGCGAGCGTCGCTCCCTGGTATGTGCGGTAGGCTGCCACAACCGAGAGCCGTCCCGACCACCGCAGCCAGCCCCAATAGCCCAGCAATCCTACCGGCGCCAGAACCACTAACGACGATCGGGCACGCCGACTGCGCCAAGCCAACACGAAAAGCGGAATCGCTACCAGAACGCCCGAAGGCCGGGTCAGTCCCGCGAGAATTCCGCATAGCGTCGCCAGTTCCCATCGGCTGTCTCGTGCCCAGACGACGGCCCAGACAATCAAGGACAGTGTCAGGGATTCCGCGTACCCCGCAAACAGGACAAAGCTACTCGGCCAGGCCGCCAACGCCAGCAGCGGGTATATTCGGTCCCCCGCCGCCCGCTCCGATTCCACGAGGCGCAGCAGTCCCCAGAAGGAAAAAAACGCCGCCACCGTCGAGACCAGAAGCGCCGCCGCCAGCGGTGGTATCAACCCACTCACGAGCCGGATCGCGGCCGGATACAATGGATAGAAGATCACCGCCATCGGCAGATCATATCCACGCTTGGCAATCCGTAAATACCAAAGCATGTCGAACCGCTCCCAAATTCCAAGCAACGCATAATGAAGACCATGAGGCGCAGGCAGATTCTCGGTGAGTTCGTTGCTGTGAATGACGGCCGGATCCGGATGCAGGAACGGCAAGAACGCCGTTGCCGCGGCTGAATAAAAGACGCGCAACGCCCCGGTCATTGCCAGCGCAATCTGCCAGTCTGGACGGGATTTGAGCTTCCCAAACATTTTCAGATTGTAGCGTTAAAGCTAGACGCTTTCGCGCGCTGATATAGTAAGTAGTTTCGATAGCCTGCCCTCATGCCCGAACGTACCGATTCCACGGCTCTCTCCATCAACAACATTCTCCCCACGAAAATTGACCCCAGTTCCCTCCGCTTCGAATCCAACATGCGCGCACTCGCCGACCTCGTCGCCCAGGTTCGCAACGAAGAGGAAAAAATCCGCGAAGGCGGAGGCGAGAAAGCCATCGAAAGCCAGCATGCTAAATCGCGTCTCACCGCCCGCGAGCGCATCGAGCTGCTCGCCGATCCCGGATCTTTCTTCGAACTTGGGCTCTATGCGGCGCACAAAATGTACGAAGAATGGGGTGGCGCTCCCGCCGCCGGCGTCATTACCGGACTCGCCCGCATCGAAAGCCGCATGGTCATGCTCATCGTGAACGACGCCACCGTGAAAGCCGGGGCCTTCTTTCCCATGACCACGAAGAAAGTCATCCGCGCGCAAAACATCGCCATTGAAAATCGCATCCCAACTATCTATCTCGTCGACTCCGCCGGGGTCTTCCTACCCCTGCAAGAAGACGTCTTCCCGGACACTGACGATTTTGGCCGCGTCTTCCGCAACAATGCTGTCATGTCGGCCATGGGCATCCCGCAGATCGCCGCCATCATGGGTATGTGCGTGGCCGGTGGCGGATATCTTCCCGTGATGTGCGACCACGTCATGATGACCGACGGGAGCGGCTTGTTCCTCGCCGGGCCCGCGCTTGTGCAAGCCGCTATCGGACAGAAAGTTTCCGCCGAAGAATTGGGCGGCGCCGCTATGCATTCCGCTATCAGCGGCACCGTCGACTTCCGCGAGCCCGATGACCAGGCCTGTCTCGCCCGCATCCGTTCGATCATAGAAAAATGGGGATACCGCCGCCAATCCCTCTGGGATCGCAAAAAGCCCGTGGACCCGGCGATGCCGGCCGAAGAAATCTACGGTGCTTACGACGCCTCACCCGCGCGCCCCTACGATATGAAGGAAATTCTCGCGCGCATCGTGGATGAAAGCCGCTTCGACGAGTACAAGCCTGAATACGGCGCGACGCTGATCTGTGGCTACGCTCGCATTGGAGGCTTCGCCGTCGGCATCGTGGCCAATCAGAAACTTCACGCGCACCAGACTGACCATGAAGGCCACAAGCGTGTCGAGTTCGGCGGTGTTATCTACACCGAGTCCGCCGAAAAAGCCGCACGCTTCATCATGGACTGCAACCAGAGCCTGATCCCGCTCGTTTTTTTCCACGACGTCAACGGCTTCATGGTGGGACGCGATGCCGAGTGGAGCGGCATCATCAAGGCGGGTGCGAAAATGGTGAATGCGGTGTCGAACTCCGTGGTGCCCAAAATTGTTGTGATCGTCGGCGGCTCCTTCGGCGCTGGACACTACGCGATGTGCGGCAAAGCTTTCGATCCGCGCTTCGTCTTCGCCTGGCCTACCGCGAAATACGCGGTTATGAGTGGGGATGCCGCCGCCGGTACGCTGGTGGAAATCAAAGTGAAGCAACTGGAACGCAGCGGCAAAAAGTTGAGCGAAGAAGAAAGAAAAGAACTCTCCGACTCTACGAAGCAAACCTACGAAGAGCAAACCGACCCGCGCTATGGCGCCGCCCGTCTCTGGATCGACAAGATCATTGATCCGATGGAGACCCGCCAAGCCATCACGCAGGCGCTGGAAGCGGCGTCGCTGAATCCCGAGGTGCCGGAGTTCAAGGTGGGAGTGCTGCAAACTTAGGGGCCTGATGGAGGATATTGATGATCAGCAAGCAAACGAAAGTCCTTGCGCTTATTGGAATTGTTTGTCTTGCTAGCGCCCTGATTTGGCAGAACTACTCACATTGGGCGTTTGAGTTGACTCGGAGCAGGGCCAAAGTAAAGCACGACGCCGCCGGCAATAGTATGTGGGACCCAGGCGCGCTGTATGTTCATCATCCTTTCGGCAGCAACGCGCTTTTCGTGGTCGGTATGCTTGGATTGTTGTTTACGATACCGTCACTAGTTGGAGACATCAAACGCTCGCGACAAATCGACAGGCGGAAACTCGAACATGAGTGATTCCGTCAAGTTGATCGAATGTCCCCGCGATGCCTGGCAAGGACTCAAGGGGCAGATTCCTGCCGAGCTCAAGACGAACTACCTACAGGCTCTGATCTCCGCCGGCTTCAAGCACATTGATGCGGTCAGCTTCGTCTCTCCGAACGCTGTCCCGCAGATGGCCGACTCCGAAGAAGTTCTGAAGGAACTCGACCCGCCAGACGACGTCGAAATCATCGGCATCGTGGTCAACGAAAAGGGCGCGCAGCGGGCGATCGCGACTGAGGCTGTGCGCACGCTGGGTTTTCCGTACTCGATCTCGCCAACATTTCTGCAGAACAATCAACGGCAGACTCTCGAAGACGCCATCGAGGAACTGGAAAGGATTGAGAAGAAGGCCGACGAAGCCGGGCTCGACAGTGTCGTTTATGTTTCTATGGCCTTCGGCAATCCTTATGGCGACCCATGGAGCGTGGACGAGGTTGTCGAAGCCGTCGCCTTGCTTGAGTTGCAGGAGATTCGCGTGATCTCGCTCGCCGATACTGTAGGGCTGGCGCCGCCGGAAAAGATTCGCGAAGTGGTTTCCGCGGTGATGGCGAAGTATAACTATCTCGAAATCGGAGTCCATCTGCACAGCCGCCCCGAACAGGCCGCCGCCAAAATTATCGCGGCGTATGACGCCGGCTGTCGCCGTTTCGATTCCGCCATCGGCGGGCTAGGTGGATGCCCCTTCGCGCAGGATGAGTTAGTTGGGAATATTCCAACGGAAACAGTGATCGAAACTTTGCGCGGCCGCGGTGCGCAATTGCCGGCGCTGAAGTCGTTAGACACATTGTTGAGAGCGACGGCGGAGATCGGGGCGAGGTACAAAATCTCGACGGCAGACTGATTGATCGCACTTCCTATGAGCTACAAAACGCTCCAACTCGCCTTCGACTCCGGCATCGCCACCATCACCCTCAGCCGCCCCGACAAGCGCAACGCGATCAGCTACGAACTGATTGACGATCTGATCCGCGCACTGGAGGAAGTAAGAAATTCTTCCATCCTGATCTTGACTGGGGCAGGGAAGGCATTCTGCGCCGGCATGGATCTCGACAACCTGAAGGCCCTGATTGGCCGTACACCCGAGCAAAATCTCGCAGACTCGCGAACCATGGTCAGCCTGTTTCGTTCGCTGTATGAATTTCCTAAGCCAACGATTGCCGCGGTAAACGGCGCGGCTATCGCGGGCGGCACTGGACTAGCTCTGCTCTGCGATTTCACCCTTGCGGTGCCGGAAGCCAAGTTTGGCTATACCGAGGTCCGGATCGGATTCGTGCCGGCCATCGTCTCGACTTTTCTGTTGCGGCAGGTCGGCGAGAAAATCGCTCGCGACCTCCTGCTGACGGGCCGTATCTTCGACGCGCCGGAAGCCCTGAAGATGGGCCTGATCAACGAAATCGTTCCTCCGGAGAAGTTGCTCGACCGTGCTCGCGAACTCGCCGCGCAGTTAGCGGAGAACAGTCCGCTCTCCCTTTCCAATACCAAGCGCCTGCTGACCGAGCACGCGCGTGCGGACCTCGACGCGCAAATCGAGGCCGCCATCCGCGAAAACGCTGGCATCCGCGAGAGCGACGATTTCCGCGAAGGGATCGAAGCATTCCTGGAAAAGCGCAAACCAAAATGGACGGGCCGATGAACCGGCGCGATACATCGATGTCTGTCAATTTAAAAGATAAGGCGACCGTAAATGAGACGCGCATCCGCGTCCGCTATGCCGAAACCGACCAGATGGGGGTCGTCTATCACGCCAATCATTTCATCTGGTTTGAAGTGGGACGCGTGGAACTCCTCCGCCAGTTCGGCTTCAGCTATAAAGATATGGAGCGCGACGACGACTGCTTTATTGCCGTAGTCGATGCCCGCTGCCGCTACAAGGCTCCCGTACACTATGATGACGAGGTTATTGTGCGCACGTTCCTGAAACATGTGCGGGAGAAAGTGATCCGCTTCGGATACGAGTTACGCAGCGCGGAGACTGACGAGTTGCTGGCCGAAGGCGAGACCACGCACATCGTCGCCGATTCAAAAATGAAACCCCGCGTGCTGCCGAAGAAATATATGAGAGTGTTTCGCGCCGCGATGGGAAACAGAAGTGCTTAACTGAGAACTGAGAACCGGGAACTGAGAACTGCCTTGCAAGCCCTGCACATCAACGGAAGCGATCTCACGCTCGAAGCGGTGCGCGAAGTAGCGCAGCCTGATGTTCGCCGACCTGTTCTCCTCGATCCCGACGCACGCGAGGCTGTCAACCGCGCTCGCGCCGTCGTCGACGCGCTCGTCGCCAACAATAAAATTTCCTACGCGATCACGACCGGCGTCGGCAAGCTGAGCGATGTGCACATCGTCGGCGATCAGGTCCGCGAATTGCAAGTCAACCTTGTGCGCTCGCACGCCGTCGGCGTCGGCGAACCGCTTTCGATCCCGGACACGCGCGCCATGATGCTACTGCGCGCCAACTCGCTGGCGAAAGGAAACTCGGGCATACGCGGCATCACCATCGACACTATCTGCGAGATGCTCAATCGCGGCGTGACTCCGATGGTCCCATCGCAGGGAAGCGTGGGAGCGAGTGGCGATCTTGCGCCGCTGGCGCATCTGGCCCTGTCGTTGATCGGGGAAGGCGAGTGCTTTGACGAAAAGGGCGCGCGCATTGCGAGCGCCGAAGCGTTGAAGCGCGCCCAAATCAAACCATTGGTGCTCGAAGCGAAGGAAGCGGTGTCGCTCATCAATGGCACGCAAGCCATGCTGGCCATCGGCATTCTGATGCTGCTTGCTGCGGAGACACTGGTCGACACCGCCGACGTCATCGGCGCGATGGCGTGCGATGCCCTCAAGGGAACTAACGTCGCCTTCGACGAGCGCATTCAAAAGGCTCGCCCTCATGCTGGACAAATCAGGACCGCGGCGAACCTGCGCCGTCTGCTCGAACAGAGCCAGATCCGCCAGTCGCATCGCGACTGCGGCCGGGTGCAGGACGCTTATTCGTTACGCTGCATCCCGCAGGTGCATGGCGCGGTGCGCGACACGCTGGCCCATTGCCGCGCGGTGTTTGAGACAGAGACGAACTCGGCCGTCGATAACCCCCTGGTATTCGTGAAGAATCCGAAAACGATGGACGGCGAGGGCGACGTACTCTCCGGCGGAAACTTTCACGGCGAACCGCTCGCGTTCGCGCTCGACTTTCTCGCGATTGCTTTGAGCGCGCTGGCCGGCATCAGCGAGCGGCGGCTGGAGCGCATGGTGAACCCCGCGCTTAGCGAGGGGTTGCCGCCATTTCTCGCACCGGGTGCGGGAATGAACTCGGGCTTCATGATGCCGCAAGTGACCGCTGCCGCGCTAGTGAGTGAGAACAAAGTGCTGTCGCATCCTGCGTCGGTCGATTCGATTACGACGTCGGGGAATAAGGAAGACTTCGTGTCGATGGGTATGACCGCTGCGAACAAGCTAAAGAAAGTGGTGGAGAACACGCGCAACACGCTGGCTATCGAGGCGATGGCGGCGGCACAGGCGATTGATTTCCTCGCGCCGTTGAAGACTTCGAAGCCGTTGCAGCAGGCGCACGCGGCGATCCGTTCGGTGTGCGCGACGATGGAGAAGGACCGCGTGATGTATCGAGATTTCGCGCGCATCGCGGAGTTGATTGCCACCGGGAAGGTGGCTGAGGTCGTGCGGTAAAGAGTTGTGGCGCGGGCTAAGAGCAGGTCCTTCCCCTTCGGCTGCGCTCAGGGTCAGGATGGCAAAGTTGTTGAAGACTTGGCGGCCGACCCATCCAACCCCAACTCCCCCGCGATCTCTTTCATGGCTTCAATGCAGAAGGCGATGTGCGCTTCGAGATCCAATCCGAGGTCGGCGGCGCCTTCGAGGATGTCTTCGCGATGAACGCTGCGGGCGAAGGCTTTGTCCTTCATTTTTTTCCGGACGGATGGGGCTTCGACCTCGGAGAGCGATTTTCCCGGCTTGACGAGAGCGCAGGCGGTGATGAATCCGGCAAGTTCATCGCAGGCGAAGAGGGTTTTTTCCATGGGTGAGAGGCGCGCGACGCCGGAGTACTGGGCGTGCGACATAATAGCGCGGCGCATTTCTTCGGAGTAGCCGCGTTCTTTCAGAATCTCGGAGCCTTTATAGGGGTGGTCGTCGGCGCTCGGATATTTCTCGTAATCGAAATCATGGAGAAGACCGATCATGCCCCACAATTCTTCGTCGGCTCCAGCTTTGCGGGCGTAGGCGCGCATGCAAGCCTCGACTGCGAGTGCATGCTTCCGGAGGCTTTCGGATTGGGTGAACTCAGTTAGTAAACACCATGCGGTTTCGCGCTGATTCATTGGGGTTATTCCTGTTTTTCTATAATTTTCGCAGCGTAATTATGGCCTGTTTCCGATCGACGCTTCGTTTTCTCATACTTTTGTCTTGACTTCCACAGGTTCCATCCAGCAGATTACCTTCTAGTTGGCTTTGAGAGTAGCCTTCCTGCTCTGGCACTCGCAAAACCTAAATGGCCACCACACTAACCCCCGTGGACTCACGGGAAGTTGTACGCTGCGACCGTTGTCTCTTGGTGCAATTCCGCACATCTAACAGTCTGTGCCGCCGTTGTCATCTGTCATTGGATGAGGACGAGGCCGAGATCGCCGCTATGACTCCGGCGCCGGAAGTACTGCCGGTGAACGTGCATTCTAACGGGCGCGGGCATCTGAAGCTGGCGTACTCGATCCGGTCGCTTCGGCTGCGGAATGGATTGAGCCAGCGGCAGTTGGCGCTGCGAATGTCCGTGCCGCGGACCTACGTCTCAAAAATCGAAAACGAGAAGGCGACGCCGACGCTGTCTTCGCTGGAGCGACTGGCAAGGGCGCTCGAGGTCAGTGTGCCGGATCTGCTGTCCGGCGGAGAGCGGAACCGGCAGGAGGAAGTGCGCGAGTTGATGGAAGATCAGTTCGTGGCGGAGGTTTTGCCATATCTGTCACAGCTGAACGGGATGCAGATGTCGAGCATTCTGGCGCAGGTGCGGGACTTGACGGTGCGGCCGCGACGGAGCGCATAAGCAGGAGCCGCGGCAAGCCGCGTCTCTACTAGGTGGCGGTGACGGGGCGCTAACGCATCCAGGGTTGACGCGACTACAGGCAGCTGCCGAGCTTCGTTCGGCTTGGACGGGCGAGGCGCCCGTCCCCACACGACCGAATCGATTTTATCCGGGCACACAACCAACTGGACAGCCGGGGCCTTCGGGCTCCGGTTTTTTTTCTCGCGATGGGGGCCCGCAAGGGGACGTGCACAGATTTGCACAGGTCAGCAAGGCTGTGCGCAATAGTTTGCATGTTCTCCGGATATATTTTTTTGAGGATGTCTGATTTCCGCTTGACCCGCGCCGCTGAACGAGCTACCCTCGCGGCACTCCCCTAAAGCTGGGATAAGATTACCCAGCAAGATTCCTTTGTGAACAGGAAAACGTCGATGAAAATCTCTCAGATCTGCGCGTTTGCGTTGCTGCTTGTAGTGGGCTCGGTGATGGCTTTCGCCGACGGAATCAACGATCCAAAAATCATCATTCAAGGCGTCAATGGCGGCGGCATTCCCGAGGGTTGTGGGCCTCACGACTGTAAGGGTGTCGGCGTGAATTTTTCTTTCACCATCCCGAAGTCTGGAAAGGGCTTTTTATTTTTCACGAACACGAGTGGAAAAAACTGGACTTCGCTGGCTCTGATCGAAACAGGCGTGCCGGCGAATGCAATTAGCTGCACTCAGAACCTGTTTCTGAGCTGCACGACGAAGACCTTGAAGAACGGCTCGGTGGAGATTCTTTTGTCGGGCATTAGGGGTGGAAACAATCCGCACAATGGGATTCGGAACGGGCAGAGCTTTGACATTGGTTTCGCGTGCGTTGGGCAGAGTTGCTGGACGAACGGTGGAACCATGATGAGCGGGCACGCGGGCACGGCTCCGGAGCCTGGAACGGTAGCATTAATGGTGACGGGATTGGGCGCGATTGTTTCGCGTCGTAAGCTGTGGAAGAGGCGCTCGAAGGCTTAGTGGTTCTTCTTGGTAAAATCGTTCACCAATTGTGAAAACTGCGGCAGGGCCTGGAGCTTCTGAAGCTCGGGATCGTTCCAGGCCTCCTGGGCGGAATAACCCTTTTCCAATGCCAGCCGCAGGGACTTCAAGGCTTCCTCTGGCTTACCAATCATTGTCTTCACCTGGACTTCTGAGTACATCAATTGCACTTCCCCAGGACTTATCGCGCGCGCCTGCTGGGTATACTGCAGCGCGTTCGCGGCATCGCCCTTCTTGGCATACAGGAGCCCCAGATCACCCATAATGGACGACGATTGCGGGTTTACTCGAAGCTCCTGGAAGGCAAGCGAGATGGCTTTGCCGTAAGCCGCGGTGGCTTGGTCGGAATGGCCAGACCACCGGTAAGCGTCCCCCAGATTTCCGAACAGTTCCTCGTTATTGGGCGTCATCTCGGTTGCCTTCTCGTACATCTTGACCGACTCGTCGTAGCGACGCAGCCAGAAATATGCGGTGCCGAGATTGGAATAGGTTGGAGAATCCGGGGCGATCGATAGCGCATTCTGGAAATGAGGAATGGCCTCGCTCCACTTTCCTTCGCGCAGATACACCGAGCCGATGTCTCCGTAGCCCATGGGATTTTCAGGGGCGAGTTCGGTAACCTTCTGAAACTCCGAGAGCGCTCCTGGGTTGTCGCCAAGCCCAAAGTAGGCCTTGCCGAGAGCAATGTGATTCAACCAATTGTAGGAGTTGGCGGCGACCGCGTTCTGGTAAGCGATGATAGCTTCCTTACTTTGACCGCTGGCGACATAGGCGTCACCCAGGCTGCGATACGCTTCATCGGAGTTTGGAGCCAGTTCCAAAGCGCGTTTCAGTTCGGTAATCGCCTGGGTATTCTTACCCGTGGTGGAGTAGACGTTGCCGAGTGAGATGTGAACTTCGGGCAGGTTATTGGAGAGGTGCTCCGCCTGCTGGGCGGCCAGAGTGGCTTTTTGCGCCCAAATGCTCTCTTTGCTTACGCCGTACATGCGGAGGCTGGAGTCGGCGAGTCCGGTGTAGGCGAGAGCGAAATTGGGGTCTTTGTCGATGGCCTGCTCAAACAGTGCTACGGATGGCCGAATTCCGTCGATACCGTGACTATTGCGCAGCACGTTCCGTCCCTGCAGATAGAGATCGTAGGCCTTCACATTTTCGGTCGGGTGAGCGCCAATCCGGGCTTGCTCTTCATCAGTCGGCTTGAGGGCGAGGGCAGTGGCCACGGTGCTGTAGATCTGGTCTTCGAGGGTGAGCACGTCGCCCGAGGCTCCCGAGAACTCCTGGCTCCAGACACGCCTGCCGGTAGTGGCATCGTCGAGACCGAGGGTGACGCGGAGATTGTCGCTGCTGCCCTGCACACTGCCCTGCAGCACCAGGTTGACGCCCAGTTCCCGGGCCAGCTTGGAGAGCGGCAGATCCCTGGCAACCGCTTTATCTACTGAGTCTGAGGATGCCAGGTGGACTTCCTTCAACTGAAACAACTTGGCAGCGAGAGCTTCCCCAATGCCATCGGCCACGTAGCCCACGGCTTTCTCATCCCCAACCTTTTTCAGCGGCAGGATCGCAACATACTTCCCCAGTTTAAGCGAGGGGATGCCTCGCGCCATCTCGCCATACGACGTTCCCGTGCGATTCAGCAGCGTGCGTCCGGCAAAGGTCGCCAGCGCGATGACCAGCACGGCTCCGGCGATCCACATCCAGCTTTTTCCCGGAAGATCGAGGCTGAAGCGCGACGTACGCACGATCGGATGGGAAATCATTTTCGACAGCGTTTCGGCGCTGATGTTGGGGTTGGCTTCCCACGTCGTCAATTGCTGCAACAGTTCGACTGAGGAGTGGTAGCGGTTGGCGGGTTCGCGTTCCAGACAGCGGCTGACGATCGCGCTCAGGGATCTGGGAATAGAGGCGTCGACGTCGGAAGCTGAGCGCGCCTCCTCGCGCGTACGTTTCATGAGGCTGGCAATGGCGGTGTCGGCTTCGTAGGGAGCTTTTCCTGTGAGCAGTTCGTAGAAGATCAGTCCGACGCTGAAGATGTCAGAGCGCTGGTCGAGCGTACTGCCTAGAGCCTGCTCGGGCGACATATATTCGAGAGTACCGACGATGGCGCCGGTCTGGGTCATGCCGGTATCGCCAAGCGAGCGCGCCAGGCCGAAGTCCATCACCACGATGCGGCCGTGCTTGTCGCGCATGATGTTCTGGGGCTTCAGGTCGCGATGGATGACGCCTTCGGAATGGGCGGAGTCGAGCGCGCGGCAGACCTGCTCCACCACCGCAATGGCTTCCTTCGGAGGGAACTTTCCCTGACGGCGCAATAGCGTGCGCAGATCCTCCCCGTCGACGTATTCCATGCTGATGAAGCGGATGCCATCGGCCTCGCCCAGGTCGTAAATGCGGACCACGTTCTTGTGCGTGATATTGCGGGAGAGAATGAGCTCTTGCTTGAAGCGCAGCAGAATCGCAGGATCAGTTGCCAGTTCGGGGCGGATGACTTTGAGCGCGATCAGGCGGTCCAGTTCGCGGTCGCGGGCCTTGTACACGGCGCCCATACCGCCCTGCCCAAGCACGCTTAGGATTTCATAGCGTCCACCGAAAAGCACTCCCGGTTGCAGACTCTGAAAAGCGGAGATGCCGCCGACCGAAGGCGGACCTGAACGGATGTAGGGAAGTGCTGCGCTCGGAATCGGGCGTCCGTGCGGCAATGTCGGAGCGTCGGAGAGCGGTGCGTTGGATAAGGGCGGAGGGGTCAGCGCCCCGGCGCCTACAATCTCTCCAGGCACACGGATTCCCGGCATCGTCGGCCTATCGGAATCATTGTCCCTGTAGTCGCGCTCATCCATTGGAATTGCCCGGGTTCGGAGAGCCAGCGAGAGGAGCGCGCCTCGGTCCCACGACAAAGGCATACATCCGCCTCGGGTTGTCGAGGGGAATTCGAAAACCCAGCACTCCGATTTGGTAAGGAGTATACCCTCGAATTGGCTTTGGGGAAAGCAGGGAAAAAGCCTCCCGGATAATAGTGTTTCCAGGGGCTCGACCGTTTCTTGAGGCCTGGGGGTGTTCGTACTACGTAGCACATTCGATTTGTTCTTTCTGTCTCGGCTCCCCTGGTTTTTCAAAGTGGTGAGCCGTTGATCGCAGGACAGTCATTTTGCAGGCGCTCCCCAAGCCAACCGGTCGGTACGAGGATTTCGTTGATTGCTGCCTGCCGTGCTTAAATGACAAGTTGGGCGCTGTTTTTGCGCCATCCCCGCGCGCGGCATCCCAATCACAATTTCAGAGCGAACTGCGGATTCCTCGCTCCGCTCGGGATAACAAGTTTCAAAACGATAACGCGAACGCGAGAACTAGATGGAGGGTCTTTGGACTTCCAGTTAAACGAAGAGCAACTACACCTCAAAAAGAGCGTGCGCGAGTTTGCCGAACGCGAGATTGCGCCGAACGTCATGAAATGGGATGAAGCCTGCGAATTCCCGCTAGCGACGATCAAGGAACTGGGCAAGCTCGGCTTGCTGGGGATCATCTTCCCGCCTGAATACGGCGGGGCGGGTATGGGTTACGTGGAGTACGTCACGGCGATCGCCGAACTCGCACGCGTGGACGGTTCGGTCGGGATCATCGTGGCGGCGCACACGTCCCTTTGTTCGAATCACATTTATGTGGCGGGAAACGAGACGCAGAAAAAGAAGTATGTGTCGAAGCTGGCCACCGGGGAGTACCTCGGCGCATGGGGGTTGACCGAGCCCTCGGCGGGGTCGGATGCGGGCAGCGCGCGCATGACGGCGGCGCGGGCGAAAGGCGGATGGGTGCTCAACGGCACCAAGACTTTCATCACGAACGGCCACTATGCGGACGCGGTAGTCGTGCTGGCGATAACCGATCGCGCGGCGCACACGCACGGGCTTTCGGCGTTCGTTGTCGAGAAGGGCGCCAAAGGATTTCGTCCGGGGAAAAAAGAAAACAAGCTCGGACTGCGGGCCAGCGATACGGCGGAGTTGATCTTCGAAGATTGTTTTGTGCCGGACGAAAACCTTCTGGGCAAGGAGGGCGGAGGCTTCGTCGATGCCATGCGTGTTCTCGACGGCGGACGCATCTCGATTGCCGCTCTCTCGCTTGGAATGGCCGAGGGCGCATACGGGGCGGCGCTGAAGTATTCGAAAGAGCGCCAACAATTTGGGAAGGCGATATCGGAATTTCAGGCGATCCAGTGGAAACTGGCCGACATGGCGACGGAAATCGAGGCGGCAAAACTTCTGACGTTGCGGGCCGCCGCCATGAAAGATGCCGGCAGGAAGACCACGATGGAATCCTCTATGGCGAAGCTCTACGCCAGCGAGGTAGCGGTTAGATGCGCCAATGAAGGAGTGCAGATCCACGGCGGATATGGGTTCATCAAGGATTATCCGGCGGAGAAGTTCTATCGCGATGTGAAGCTATGCACGATTGGCGAAGGGACGAGCGAAATTCAGCGAATGGTGATTGCGCGGGAGTTGCTGAAAGATTAGTATCCTCGCCATTAAGCAGCGAGAAGGGACTCCGATGATCAACGGAGCTCACATCATCCTTTACAGCAAGGACCCGGAAAGCGACCGCGCTTTCTTTCGCGATATTCTCAAATTTCCCGCGGTGGACGCCGGTCACGGCTGGCTGATTTTTGCCCTGCCGCCCGCGGAAGCGGCATTTCATCCCTCCGAGAAGAACGACCTGCACGAGCTCTACTTCATGTGCGACGACCTGAAGTCGACGATGGAATCGTTGAAAGGGAAGAAAGCGAAGTGTGGTTCGGTGAAGGAGGAGCGCTGAGGTAGTCTGACCACGATCCTCCTGCCTGGCGGCGGGAAGGTCGGGCTCTACCAGCCGAAGCACCCGACTGCGATCGGGCGGTGAGGTCCGATCCAACTAGGTTCGATGAACGCAGATCGGCGCGGGTTGTTACACTATCCTGCTTGGCTCCTGTGAGTACAACTCTTGTCGACCGCCTCCGCTCCGGCGACCCACGCGCGCTCGCTCGCGCGATATCTACGGTCGAGAACCGCCAGCCTGGTTGGTCGGAGCTCCTCAAGTCGCTCTTTCCGCATAGCGGCAAGGCGCGAGTCATCGGTCTGACCGGGGCTCCAGGATCGGGCAAGAGCACGCTGGTCAACCAACTGGCGAAACACTATCGCAAGGAAAATCAGACTGTCGGCATTATCGCGGTTGATCCGACCAGTCCTTACACGGGCGGGGCGATTCTGGGCGACCGCATCCGCATGCAGGATCACTACGGCGATCCGGGGATTTACATCCGCAGTATGGCTACACGAGGATCGCTGGGAGGGCTGGCACGCGCCACCGCGGATGCTGCCACTGTGCTCGATGCCTCAGGCCGCGACCTGGTCATGATCGAAACGGTTGGCGTCGGGCAGGATGAAGTTGACATCGTGCGGCTGGCGGATGTCACCATCGTGATTCTTGTCCCCGGCATGGGCGATGATGTGCAGACGATCAAGGCCGGGATTATGGAAATCGCCGACATCTTCGTGATCAACAAAAGTGACCGCGAGGGCGCCGAGCGCGTCGAGCGCGAGATTCGCGCCATGCAATCACTGGCCACGCGCAACGACCGGTGGACTCCGCCGATCGTCAAGACGGTCGCCAGCGAGGGCGTCGGAACCGTGGAGTTGGCAGCGACGATCGCCAATTATGAGGCGTATCTGAAGAAAGAGAACCTGGTGTTCAAGAAGAACGTCGAGAACTGGCAGGAGCGTCTGATCGAGATGCTGCGCGACGCGATGCTCGAAAGAGCGCGCACGCAGATGGACGGTGCTAGCCTTGAGCGCTACGCGTTCGAGATCGCCGAGCACAAGCGCGACCCTTATTCGCTGGTGGAGGAGATTGTCGACATGGTAAGTCGCCGCTAGCCATGGAAACGTCGGACAAAATCCTGCTCGGGCTCCTATTGGTTGCTTTCGCGGCGTTTCCGGTAGCTGTTTTCCTTTATCTGCGCACCGCGTACCGGAAGGGTGGATGGGCGGATGTGAGAGCGGCCGCTATTGTCGCACTGGTTGCTATGCTGATCCTTGCCGGACTGAACATTTGGATTCACTGGGAAGTTAACCACTTTCAACGCGTTCTCGAACATCCTTTCGCAGTGGGCAGTATTCTTTTCGTGGTTTTGCTGTGGCTAGCGCATCGCGCGCTGAAGGCGTGGATAGGGGAGGCGAATGATCACCATTGATCATCTTGGCATCGCGGTGAAGTCGGTAACGGCGGCGAAGTCCATTTACGAGAAGCTAGGATTGACCGTTTCTCCGGAGGAAACCGTTGAGCAGGAGAAAGTTCGACTGGTGATGGTGCCCGTGGGCGAGAGCCGGCTGGAGCTGCTGGAAGCGACTTCGGACGATTCGGCCATCGCCAAGTTCATCGCCAAGCACGGCGAGGGCCTGCACCATGTTTGTATACGCGTTCCGGATCTGGCGGCGGCGGTTGCAAAATTGAAGAGCGACGGCGTGGGCATGGTATCGAATGAGATCAAGACCGGCGCCGGCGGACATCGGTATGTGTTCGTTCATCCGCAGAGCGCGGCAGGCGTGTTGCTGGAGTTAGTAGAAAGCTCGCATTGACGGCAGCGCCTTGGTTGGCCGGCACAGTTTCGAGTTTATGCTTCTGTTAGCAACCGACACCTCGGGCAAGAACGGCAGCATCGGGCTGGCGCGTGTAACGCCCGGCCAGAGCGATATCGAGATCGTCGAAGTTGTGCCACTCGCCGGTGGCGCGTTTTCGGCGCAACTGGTGCCGCAGATTGCGACGCTCCTCGAAAAGCACGGATATCGCAAAAGCGATCTCGGGGCATTTGCGGTCGTGTCCGGTCCGGGTTCGTTTACCGGGCTGCGCGTGGGCTTGGCTGCCATCAAAGCGCTGGCGGAGGCTCTACAGAAACCAATCGCTGCAATTTCGTTGCTGGAAGCGGTTGCCTGGAGCGGTACGGCGCACGGAATCGCACCTGGGCGAATTCTCGCGGCGCTGGATGCGGGCCGCGGTGACGTGTATGTCGGCGACTACGAACTCGGGCCGCGGATGCGTATGCACAGCGAACGCCTGCTGAGCCGGGAAGAGTTTATGGCCGAGGCCATGGGTGCCGAGACCAAGAGCGTCGAAGGGACACAAAAGGAGGTTGTCACCCCCGATGCCGCGTTGGCTGCCATGGTTCAGGACGCTGGAACTCAGGCTGAACTGATTAAGTATCCGAACGCTGGCGTGATTGCCCGTCTGGGCTGGGAGCGTCTCCAGCGGGGGCAGACGGTTCGTCCCGACGAACTGGAAGCCAACTACATCCGCCATTCCGACGCTGAAATTTTCTCGAAGCCGGCGTCGTGAGACTCTCCATGCCCGTGGTCATCCGCTCCGCTGCGTTGAACGATGTGCCGGCGATTCTGGCGATCGAGCAGCAGGCCCCGGGCGCAGCCCACTGGACCGCCGAGCAGTACCAAAAGTTGGTAGGCAGCGGAGTCGTTCTAGTGGCCGAAGATGCAGCCGAAGAAGCAGGCCAGCTTTGCGGATTCGTTTGCGCGAAGGCGGTCGCGGGCGACTGGGAAATCGAGAACGTGGTGGTGGCCGCCGCGTTCCTCCGCCGTGGCATCGCTAACGAGTTGTTGCGCAACTTGATTCAGCGCGCGGCTGGCGAGGCTGCGTCGGCGATTCTGCTCGAAGTCCGCGAGTCGAATCTGCCGGCCCGCCGCCTGTACGAAAAACACGGCTTTCGCGAGGTGGGCCGCCGACGGGAGTATTACCGGGATCCCATGGAGGATGCGATTCTGTACGCGCTTCGATTCGACCGCTACATGGCCTGAAAAGCCCGGATTCTGCACCAGTTTCGGTGCGACTTTGGCTTAGCGGGGCCCTGCCGACGGTGGAAATCTTCCTATGAAATTCTATGAAATCTCATTGAACCGCGACCGATCCCTGTGCTATTTTTTAATCGTGCAGTAAGAAACAACCAGGAGGTCTAGCAAGGATGCTGACTCCCAGAGAGCAACTCCTGACCGGTCATGATCAGTTCCAGCGACTGGTTCAGGAGCACTCGCAATACTCCCAACGGCTGGAATCCCTCACCCAAAAGCGCTACCTCACCGAAGACGAAAAACTGGAAGAAGTGCGGCTGAAGAAACTAAAGCTGCGCCTCAAAGACCAGATGCAGAGTCTGGAAATGCAGGTCCATCGGCAGTCTGCCTAGATTAGCCGAGGATTAGCGGAGCTTGGGGCCATCGGCCACACTCACCGGGCCGGAGCATCGAGATCGCCAAACTGCGGCAGTTAACCCCTGTCTCCCCACTTGGCGCCCCTAAGCGCCTTTTTTTATTGCAGTTATGCAGAACGGCACGGCCTCGCTCTATAATCATCCTGAATTCCCATGGTGAGTGACGGCTACTACTACGGTGCTGGATGCTTGCTTGCCGCAGGCATCGTTGCCTGGCTGGCGGCGTGGCCCTACGCCGTTCCGCTGTTGCTGCAGGGAGCTTTCTTTCTATGGTTTTTCCGCGATCCCGAGCGCCAGATTCCTGCGCTTCCCGGGGCCATCGTTTCTCCGGGAGACGGCAAAGTGACCGACGTATCTCTGGCGACTTCGGGCGGAACTCCACGGAACCGGATCAGCATCTTTCTCAGCGTCTTCGATGTGCACGTAAACCGATCGCCGATTGCAGGCGTGATCCGCGACGTCCGCTATCAGCGCGGCAAGTTCCTCAACGCCATGCAATCCAATTCGGCGGAGGAGAACGAACAGAATATCGTCACCGTGGAAGGCGAAGGCCGTACCGTGATATTCAAGCAAATCGCCGGCCTGATCGCGCGCCGTATCGTTTTCAATTTTAAAGTGGGAGACCACGTAGCCTGCGGCGAGCGGGTTGGGCTCATCAAGTTTGGTTCTCGCGTGGATGTTCTGTTCGATCGCGATGCCGCGATCCAAGTGAAGCCAGGCGATCGCGTCAAGGGAGGAGCCACGGTCCTTGCCGTTTTGCCGGTTGCGCAGCCAGCAGCACAGCCAGTTCATGCCGGCACGGCCGGGGAGCGGGCGGCGCACTAAACATGGAGGCGCACTGAACATGGATGAGCAAACATTGCGTCGTCGCGAATCGGATCACCCGCGCGGAAAATTGCGCAAAGGCATCTATATATTGCCCTCGCTGTTCACCACGGCGAATATCGCTGCCGGATTCTACGCCATTCTGCAGACCGTGCATGGCACCTCGGGTGAAGCCTGGCATTTGGACTTCGCCGCCAAGGCGATCGGTTTTGCCGTATTGTTCGACGGTCTGGACGGCCGCGTCGCGCGCATGACCCATACCTCCAGCGATTTCGGCAGAGAACTCGATTCGCTGGCTGACGTGATCACGTTCGGCGTTGCCCCGGCGTTGCTTGCCTGGATGTGGGGTTTTCATTTGCTGCCGGGCACGATTGATCCGGACTTGCGGCTGAGGGCCGTGCAACTGGGCTCGATTGCCTGCTTCGCTTTCCTCATGGCTGGCGCCAGCCGCTTGGCGCGTTTCAATATTGCGAAAAATCCACAGCCTTCGAATCCGGGGCGTCCGGGGAAGAAATATTTCGTGGGCATGCCGATTCCGGCGGGTGCGGGAGTCATTGCTGCGATCGTTCACTACTCCGCCGGCGTGCCCGTCACTTCATGGTGGACGGCGATGAGTTGGCTGATGATGGTCGTCGTAGTCGGTTATTTGATGGTCAGCACGTGGCGTTTCTACAGCTTCAAGGATATCGATTTTCGATCGCGTCGTCCCTTCCGCCTGATTGTGGTGATCGCCGTGGTGGTCGCTTCGATTGCGTTATTTTCCCGGCCAGCGCTTTTCGCCATCGCGATTCTATATATGGCTTCCGGTGTTCTATGGCGCTTGCAGTGGATTTTCCATCGCAAGACCCCGCCTGCACCTCCGGCATACCGGGAGGCATCTCACACACCATGAGTCCGCTTTCTAAGCCTCCGCTTTCGAAGCCTCCCGTCTCGAAATCCGCCGCTTCGCAGGCTGATCTCCGCGGCACGAACCTTTATCGCGTAGCCATCGTTGGCGCGGCATCACTCAAGGGAAAAGAGATTGCTGAAATTCTGCGTGAACGGAATTTTCCCGCTGTCGATGTCCGCTTGCTTGACGATGACGAGTCTCTCGGCCAACTGGAAGCGGTCGGCGATGAGATGAGCTTTATCCAGAGCATCCGCTCAGAGCAGTTCGAGCGCGTGGACTTCACCTTCTTCGCTTCCGATCCGCGCTCTACGCGCAATAATTGGAAGGCCGCCCGCAATCTCGGCGATACCATCGTGGATCTCTCCTTCGCGCTGGAAGATGAGGCGGGAGCGTCGGTCCGCTCGCCCTGGATCGAGCGCCAGACCGGCCAGCCCATTGCCCCGGAGTTGCAACCGGGCCCGGTAGTGGTGGCCCATCCAGCGGCTACGGTCCTCGCGTTGCTTGCTTTGCGGAGCGAAAAGGCTGCCAAAATAGAACGCATGGTTGCGACCGTCTTTGAACCGGCGTCGGAGAATGGCCAGAAGGGGATGGACGAACTGCATGAGCAGACGATAAATCTGCTCTCCTTCCAGGAGTTGCCGAAGAATGTCTTCGACATCCAGGTAGCCTTTAACATGGTGCCGCGCTACGGACAGCGATCTGAATTGGCGCTGGAAGCGGTGTCACAAAGAATCCGAAAGCACTATGGGCACATTGCCCGCGGCGCAGCCGAGCCTTCCCTGCAGGTGCTGCAGGCGCCTGTATTCCATGGGCACGGCTTTTCTGTTTACCTTGAGATGGAGAAGCCGGTCGCGATTGCAGATTTTTCGCAGGCCCTGGCGGGAGAGCACGTGGTTGTGAGCGGCAGCCCGGAAGATACGCCGACCAGTGTGAGCGCCGCTGGTCAGGGCGACATCCTGGTCTCACTCACCATCGACGCAAATCACAAAAACGGCGTGTGGCTCTGGGCAACTACCGACAACCTCCGTGTTGCCGCTTTGACCGCGGTCGAATGCGCCGAGACTATGACCGCATCCCGGCCGAGAGGTCAGATTCAATGAGGTCAGGTCAATGAACCGATGGACGGCGAACGGGTGGGCGGCCGCAGTGGTGCTCGCAGTGGGCTTGGCCGCGGCCGGCTGCGGCTACCACACGGCCGGAAGTGCCGTCGAACTGCCGCAGAATATCCACACCATAGCGATTCCCGGCTTCGTCAGCCAGAGCCAGACTTTTCGCATCGAGCAGTTGCTAACCGACGCCGTGGTGCGCGAATTCAACGCCCGCACGCAGTACCGTGTGATCCATGAATCGAAAGGCGACGCGGACGCGGTGCTGAAGGCGACGGTTTTGTCGGCGTCGGCTACGCCGCTTGCTTACGACTCCCAGACCGGGCGCGCGGCCAGCGCTCTGATCACCGTGAGCATACAGGTGACACTGACCGACCGTCAGGGCAAGGTGCTCTTCGAAAATCCTTCCTATCTTTTTCACGATCAGTACGAGTTGTCGCGCGATCTCCCTAGTTTTTTTCAAGAAGATTCTCCGGCCGTCGATCGTCTGTCGCGGGATTTCGCGCGCACCCTGGTGGCCAATATCCTGGAGGCCTACTGATGTTGGAGAAGTGCTGATGCGCGCCTTCAGTCAGGCGGACCGCTTTCTCTCCGAACTCGAATCGCGCAAGCTGAAGCCGGCTTATGTGCTGGTTGGCGATGAAGCGTTTTTTCGCAAGCGTTGCCGAGATGCCATCCTTGAGCACCTGGTCGTGCCCGACTCGCGGGACTTCGGCTTGTTTGAGTTTGACCTGAGCGAGACCTCGCTGACTGAAGTTCTGGACCGCGCCCGCACGCCCTCGCTGATGGCGCCGTTTCAGGTTTTCTTCGTCCGCGGTGTGAAGACGTTGTTTGGCCGTGGCTCAAACGAAGAGAAAATCGGAGCCATCGAAGCGTACTGCAAGAATCCCAACCCGGATGCGCTCGTAGTTTTTGTTGCCGATCACATCAGCATTCCCGCCGACGCCCGCCGCATGGAGATGATGGACAGGGACCGCTACCAGAAGATCCGCGAAGACCTGGGTCCGTTCTGCGGCATTGTGGAACTGTCTCGTGTGCAAGAGGGTGAAGCGGTCCGCTGGATTGGCGAGTACTGCGCCACGCGTGAAGTCAAGATCGACGCCGACGGCGCCCGCGAGTTGGTGGATGCCCTCGGCGGCGACATGATGATGGTCTCCAACGAACTGGAGAAGCTGATTCTCTACGTCGGCGAAAAGAAGAAAATCACGCTCGGCGACGTCGAGACCATGGTGCTTGCCGCGAAACAGCGGTCGTTATATGAGTTGACCGATGCAATTTCCTCCAAGGACCGCGTGCGCGCGCTGGAAGTCCTCGACGCGCTGCTTTCGACCGGCGACGGCGAAGAAGCCGCCATCGGCCATCTCTACATGCTGGCTAAGACTTTTCGCCAGATGCTGGTCATCCTGGAGCGCAACGTGCGCGATCAGCGCATGCTCTGGGCGGCATTGTGGCAGGGATTTCGCGTGCCGCCGTTTGCCGCCGACGATATCATCCGGCAGGCGCGGCGCTACAAATCGAAGCGGGAACTGACGCGCGCCATTCGTCTGGTGGCAAAAGCCGATCTGGCGCTGCGATCGAATCCTACGAGCAAGAGGATGGTCTTAGAGAAGTTGGTCCTCGACCTCTCGGCCGAACCCAAGCTAGAAGCCACGGGCGGGTGGATGCAGGAAGAACTCCCAGTGTAGAGACAGGGCTTGCCCCGTCTCAGGCCGCTGCGATGGACGTTCAAGCTTATCTACGGCGCATCGACTATCAGGGGTCGTTGACGCCCGACATTGATCTTCTGCGCTCCCTTCACCGCGCCCACCTCTTCACAGTCCCCTTCGAAAATCTCGATATCCACTTGGGACGAGAAATCGTCTGTGACGAAAGCCGGATTCTGCGCAAGATCGTGAATGAAAAACGCGGCGGCTTCTGTTACGAACTGAATGGAGCTTTTGCCGCTCTGTTGCGGGCGCTTGGGTTCCGGGTGACGTTGCTCTCCTGTCGAGTCGCTCGCCAGGATGGGAGCTACGGACCGGAATTCGACCATCTCACGCTGCGCGTCGATCTCGAGGAACCGTGGCTGGCCGACGTGGGTTTTGGAGATTGCTTCCTCGAACCATTACGTTTCGAGTCTCGCTTGGAGCAGGAGCAAAGCGGACGCGCCTATCGTTTAACATCTCGCATGACATCCCCTCCATCCACCGATGCCGTGTTCGGACTGGAAGTCATGGCCGAAGGCAGGTGGAGGAAGGAATACGAGTTCACCCTGCAACCGCGGGAACTGTCAGACTTTGCGGGGATGTGCCACTATCATCAGACCTCACCCGAGTCGCATTTCACCCGCCAGCGAATATGCTCGCTGGCCACTCCTGAAGGCCGGCTCACTCTGTCTGACAATGAGCTGATTGAGACGCGTGAGGGATCACGACAGGAAACATCGCTCTCTGGAGACCATGAGTG
>Ga0193751_1000515_pt1 | contig 29896 bp, 28 predicted proteins | sample L1c2metaG_FD_143050 | JGI IMG/M metagenome (GOLD analysis project Ga0193751, IMG submission 143050) | Soil microbial communities from a riparian zone of the East river system, Colorado, United States - L1c2 | ecosystem: Environmental > Terrestrial > Soil > Riparian zone | place: USA: East River... | reverse complement strand
CAATGCAAATTCATGCCCCTTCGTGTGGACTGCTACCGCCGACTCCATCCTCCAGAAACTCGCGAGACTTTGTCAGCGAATTTCCGGGACGGAACACTAGTACCCGCTTTCCGAAGTTCGTGATCCGGCTCCGCATCTTCGCAAACGAACTTCGGAAAGCAAAGGGTACTAGCAAACCTATGATGCTAGTGCAGCTTTTCGATTTGAAGTTCCTACTGGAGTTTGCCGCGAGTGGCGCAGGAACTTCAAATCGGCGGCACTAGCGCGCGGGGTTATTTTTTCGCCGCGTCGGGCAACCGGCTCGAAGTTACAGCGGCTTGATTTCCACTTTGCGGAACTTCACCACACCCTTGTCGTTCACCACGCCCTTGTCGTCCTTGTTGCCCAATCCGTGCTGCAGGGCGATCCGTCCGCTGGCAAGCTTAGCGTCCTGCACACCATCGACGGTCTTTTGGCCGTTAAGGACGACGGTGAAAGTCGAACCCTTCGCCGTGATCTCATAGACGTTCCATTTACCGGCGGCCTTTGGCATCGGATCGACCTTGGCGAGGTTGACGATCGCACCGGTGCCGTAACTCGGCTCGGGGCGCATATCCCAGATGTTGACCTCATAGGCATTCTCGGCCGTTACCTTCTCGGGGTCGGTGCAGCGAATGAAGATGCCGCTGTTGGAGTCGGGCTCGACCCAGAATTCGGCCCTGAGCTGATAATCGCCATAGCTATTCTTGGAAACCAGGAAGCCATTGCCCTTGTCGGCAACGACGACGCCGTCCTCAATCCGCCAGTTGGCGTCACCGATCTTGTTGAAGTTATCCAGATTCTTGCCGTCGAACAATGTAACCCATCCGGATTCGCTGGACGCCTGCGGCGAATACGAAAGAGCGGCGAAGCCCACGAGAAGCAGTGCGATGGCTGACCGGCGTTTCATCTGATTTTTTCTCCCCTTTGATATTGTTCTTGGTGCGAGGCTTGTTGAAGTCTCGCGCCGTTTGGATCGCTCAGCGATGATAGCAGGCAAGGTGTTCGCCGGGAAGCCATCCGAACCTCCACCGCGACACGAGACTCCGCCAAAGATCAACCTGAATCGAGACTTATGGACCTTCAACCGGTGGGGTCCCGTGGGTGTGGAAGGACTCGATCGTCTTCAGCCCCCACGCCTGGCCCTTTTTGCGTTCCTCCTCGGTCCACACGATCGGCTTCCAGTCCGGCGCCAGAATGAGGCGGGCGCCGGCGTTGGCGACCTCGACCCGGTTGCCGCCGGGTTCGTAGACATAGAGGAAGAACGTCTGCTGAATCGCATGCTTGTGCGGGCCGGTTTCGATGAAGACGCCGTTCTCCAGGAAGATGTCGGCGGCGCGCAACACATCCTCGCGGCTATCGAGCGCGTAGGTGACGTGATGAAAACGGCCCGGCGTATTGGAGTGGTCGAGCGAATAGGCGAAGTCGTAGCTCTTGTTCGTCATCGTCATCCACATCGCGGCTTCAGTGCCGTCATTGAGCACGATCTGCTCGGTCAGCCGGCAGCCCAAATATCTTTCAAAAAAGATGCGGTTCGCCCTGATATCGACCGCCAGGCAATTGAGATGATCGAGCCGGCGGACATTGACGCCGCGCGCCGGAAAGCGCTGCGCCTGGTTCTTCAGTGCAGGCTTCAGTTCAGGCGGCGGCTGGTACCACTCGGTCTCGTAATAGAGTTCGATGATATGGCCGTCCGGATCGCGGCAACGGAACGCCGGACCGTGCCCGAGATCGCCATCGATCCAGCCGATGTCGAATCCGGATCCCTTCAGCTCTGCGGCACGCCGCTGCAGCGCCTGCGGGCTTCGCGCCCGCAGCGCCATGTGCGCCATGCCCGAGGTTTTCGAGGCCGTCAGCTTGAGCGAATAGCGCTCGTAGTCGTCCCAGCCGCGCAGGTAAACCGACTCCTCCTTGCGGCCGCTGATGGTCATGCCCATCACGTCGACAAAGAATTTCAGGCTTTCGTCCGGCTTCGGCGTCAGCAATTCCAGATGGCCGAGATGAGCGAGATCGAAAATCGGCTCGGGGGGCATTCTATTCATCCTTCCGCGCTAATGCGGTGTCCGCGTAGGGTGGGCAAAGCGCAGCGTGCCCACCAGTCAAAGCCTTCCAAGCACAAGGTGGGCACGGCGCGATGCGCCTTTGCCCACCCTACATCCGCGGCGTCCGCGTCAGATCGTCGAACAATTCATCGACGGCAAATACGCGGGGGATGAGCCCCTGCTGCGCGCCGTAGCCGACAATCATCTCCAGTGAGCGACGCATTTCCTCGGCGCCGAACTGCGGCGATGCCACCGGCGCGCGCGCCGCGCTTTCCCTCAGCAGCCTGACGACTTCCCGCACCGCTGCCGGATTCGCGTTGGCGAGTTCGCGGCTGACTACCACCATGTGATTGATGGGTACCACCGCATGTTTTGCAAACCAGCGAAGCTCTTCCGCCTTGGTGTCCGCGAACAGCGGCTTCAGCTCCGGATGCTCCACCTTCTCCCCGAGCACGGCGTCGAGCTCGCCGTCGAGCAACATCTGGATGATTTGCCTGCCGGCCGGCGCCCGCTTGGTGGTATCGACATATTCGGCGACATGGGCATCCTCGTACGTCACCCAGTCGATCGAATTGAGGTCGACGCCATAATCATTGGCAAGAATGCCGCGCAGCCACGCGCCGGTCGTCGTGGTGAAGGAGCGGATTCCGACGCGCTTGCGGTTCAGATCGGTCGGCCTCAAGGTGCCGTGCCTCAGATTATAAAGCGCGTAAGCATGCTGAAACCGCGCCAGCACCACATTGGGCAACAGCACCATCGGCTTATCGAAGCTCCTCGCCATCAAATAGGTGACGATCGCCAACTCCGAGACGTCGAAAGCCCCCTCGCGTATCATCGGCTTGAAGCCTTTGTTGGTCGGCGAATATTCGACGAAATCGAACTCGACCAAATCGGATTTGATCGACCCGTTCTTCAACGCCGCCGTGCAGGGGTGGTCGCCCAGCAAGGTGCGCAGGCGCATTGTCACCTCAGTCGGCCTCCGGCTCGTCGATATAGACCAGGCCAGCCTTGGCCAGCGGTTCGCGCATCTTGTACATGTCGAGCCCGAGCACGCCGGAGGCAAGTTGCCTGCGCTTGTCCTCCTCGTCGGCCTGGCGCTTTTCCCCCTTGGCGGCGGCCTCGCCGGCATCCTTCTTCCGCACCACCACCACGCCATCATCATCGGCGATCACGGCGTCCCCCGGATGAACATTGATCCCGGCACACACCACCGGCACGTTGACCGCGCCTAGCGTCGCCTTCACCGTGCCCTTGGCCGAGATCGCCCTCGACCACACCGGAAATCCCATCTCCTTGAGGGATTTCACGTCGCGGCAACCGGCATCGATGATGAGGCCGACAACCCCGCGCGCCATCAGCGAGGTCGCCAGCAGATCGCCGAACATGCCGTCGGTATTATCGGTAGTGCACCCGACCACCAGGATATCGCCGGGCCGGCACTGTTCGACCGCGACATGGATCATCCAGTTGTCGCCGGGCTGCGCCAGCACGGTGACGGCGGTGCCCGCCGCTTCGCCGCCCGACCAGACCGGGCGCATGTAAGGTTTCATCAGGCCGAATCGGCCGTAGGCCTCGTGCACGGTCGCGACCCCGAGCGCGCCGAGCCGTTTGACGACATCGGCGTCGGCGCGGGTGATGTTGCGGACAACAACTGTCTTCATATTAATTCCTCCAACGCCACCGGGAACAGCCGCTGATAGGCCTCGCCATAAGTCATGGCCTTGCCGGAGTTGCGGCCGCCCTGCATGCCCCGCTGCAGCGCCACGCGTTCGTAATAGGCCCACAGATGCTTTTGCGCGGCGAGAATCTCGAACGTCTTGCGCTTGATATCCCAGACCTCGTCGATGTTGAGGATGACCTGCGGCTTGAAGTTGCACATCTCCGGCTGGTGCGGCTCAAACAAAAACATCGGCGGCGCCGCGTAGCTGTAATCGGCCTGCGGCTTGTGGCCCATCGCCTGCGCCACGATGCGCGCCTCCTGGGCATAAGCGGCGGCCGCCGGATGATCGACATTGTAGGGATCTTCCAGCGAATGCGTCAGCACGAAACTCGGGTTGAGCGCGCGATAAATGTCGATCAGCCGGTCCATGTGCGCTTCGGTCAATCGCAGCGGATAGTCGCCGGCATCGAAGAACTCGATCTCGGCCCCGAGCGCCGCCGCGGCGCGCTCCGCCTCGTCCTTGCGGCCGGCCTTGACCTTCTCAAGCGTCATCCCCGGCTGTTTCCAGGCGAACTGGGATTCCCCGCGCTCGCCAAACGCAAGACAGACGATCTTGATCCGATAACCCTTCCTGGCGTGGAGCGCGATGGCGCCACCCGCGCGCCAGACGAAATCGCCGGGATGCGCTGAAACCACCAATCCTGTCTTTGCCATGGCCTTCCCTCAAATGCTCCAATTCCGAAAGATCGAACCTAGATCGCCACGACGCCAAACGCAAAGTTCGGCGCCTCATTGGAAACTCGGCCATCATGTGAAGGAGCCGATCAGCGGCCATTCGCCGGCGCGTGGACGTGCCACAAATCGGCACGCCAGTTCAGAGCGACACCCATCAGCAGCGTGACGCCCGTGGCTGCATAGCAGGTCGCGGTCGCCGCAAATCCTACCTCGTCGATCAGCGCGCCCGCCGCCAGGAGCCCAAGCGGCAGCCCGTAGATCACCAGCATGCGCACGCCCATCACCCGGCCGCGAAAACGCTCGCTAGCGGCGCGCATCAGGATCACCGCGATGGAAATCATCACCAGACTCTGCGAGAACCCGACCAGCAGCAGGCAGGCGATCGCGGCCGGCATGCTCTGCATGTGCGCGAATACCAGCAGCATCGCGTACCATACGACCGTCGCGCCGATCATCAGCCGCGCCACGCGGATGCCGCCAACCAAGCTCAGCGCGATCGAGCCGGCCAGCGAGCCGACCGCATAGCTGGCCGACAGGTATCCGAGACCGGTCTGGTTGGTGGCAAAGATTTCGCGCGCGATATAGGGCAAGAGTCCGTTGGTGAAAGGATAGGCGGTCAGGTTGGCGAGGAACGCAATCCAGATCGCGGCACGCATTGCCGGCGTGGTCCAGACATAGGCGATGCCCTCCCGAAGGTCGCGCATCGGTGAGCGCAATCCTTCACCGATGGCGCCTTCCTCGATCGGGTACGGTTTCGCCGGTGCCACGACGCAAAGCGTCAGCACGGTGCTTCCGGCATAAAGACCGACAATCGCCAGATAGGCAGGAGCGATGCCAAGCGCTGCCAGCAATCCGGCGCCGCTCAACGCGCCTGCGATGCGCGCGGTGTCCATCGTGGTTCTGGAAACGCTGATCGCCCCGATCAATTGGTCCGACGGCATGATGGTCGCGACCAACGCGCCGCGCACGCCAAGATCCGAGGGGCGAACGAGGCCCATGATGGCGACGATGACCAGAACATAGAGGGGGCTCAAATGCCCCGCCAGCGCCAGCGTCAACAGGGCGGCTGCCAGCACCGAATAAGTCGCGCGCATCATGGCGAGCAGATCGCGGTGGCCGATGCGGTCGCCCACCACGCCAAACATCGGAGCGATCAGGGTCCCGGTGTAATTGAGGGAGGCAAGCAAGGTCAGCAGCAGGACCGATCCGGTCTCGGCCAGCATATACCAGCCGAGAATAAGCGTCTCCATCTCGAAAGCCCACGATGTGAGCAAGTCGGCCGGCCACTGGAAACGATAATTCCTGGTTTGGAAGGGTGCGAGCGCGGAAGGCCGCGCCAACGCGCTCAAATTTCGATGCCGCGGTTCATCGCGTTCCACCCTGCCCTGTTTCTTGTTGGCCCAAGAATTACAGCTTCGCGGCAACCGAGGCCAGCCCCCGGGCTATCCGTCACAAGCGCACCTCCCTCGCCAAATAGGCAGGACAGCGCTGCCTTAAGCGATGGACCTTAAGGAAGGAGAAGAACTGCTTCGAGACCAGCGTTAATCGATTACCGGGACGGCGGCGCGCTTGGATGCGAGCAATGGCCGATATCAGCCCGACCGCTTCAAGAAATGGCCGGGAGCGACCACCTCCGGAACTGGTAAACCAAATCTTAAGCAGCCGGTGCCATCAGTGCCCATTACGAGCGAGAGCTACCCGTTTCTTGCAGAATCGATCCGTCGAGGCGGGGCCAGCGGCCTCACTGGTTGGAACCCGCGCGAGAAGCCGCTGATTGCTGTATTTGGCTTAACCGTTTCTGCAACGACTGACTGCATAGTGACCACTGAAGTTCAACTTCTGACAAACCGGGTTCAATGACTGTGACATCCTTCGGACGCGTGATTTCGGTGCGCGGCTCGCTCGCCCGGGTCGGCCTGATGGCGACGAGCCATGTTGGCCTGCCCGCGATCCGGGCCACTGTCGGCCGCTTCATCAGTATCCGCTGTGCGAATTCCACCATCATCGCCATGATTACCGAGGTATCGTGCGAGAATCTGCCGACCTCCGACAATTATATCGCCAGTGCTTCCGTTGATCTGCTTGGTGAAATCCTCGGCGGACCGGAACGTCAAAAATTTCAGCGCGGTGTCACCAATTATCCGACTATCGGCGATTCCGTCGACCTCATCACCAATCAGGACCTCCGCACGGTCTATGCGCCGAGCGGATCGGACCAGATCAATATCGGCACCCTGCAGCAGGATCCGTCGGTGATCGCCTATGTCGACGTCGAAGAAATGCTGTCCAAGCATTTCGCCGTACTTGGATCGACCGGCGTCGGCAAATCGACCGGCGTGTCGTTGCTGCTGAACGAAATTCTCAAGTCGCGTCCGAATTTGCGGATTTTCCTGCTCGATGTTCACAACGAATACGGCCGCTGTTTCGGCGAGCGCTCCCTTGTCCTTAATCCGCGCAATCTGAAGCTGCCGTTCTGGCTATTCAACTTCGAAGAGATCGTCGACGTTCTGTTCGGTGGCCGGCCGGGCATCCCCGATGAACTCGACATTCTCGCCGAAGTCATCCCACTGGCGAAGGGGCTCTATACCCAGTATCAGAACACCGATCGGGTCGGATTGAAACGCGCCGATCCCAAACAGGTCGGCTATACCCTCGATACCCCGGTGCCCTATCGCCTGGTCGACCTGATCTCGCTGATCGACGAGCGCATGGGCAAGCTCGAGAACCGCTCCTCGCGCATCGTCTATCACAAACTGATCTCGCGCATCGAGTCCGTGCGCAATGACCCGCGTTACACCTTCATGTTCGACAACGCCAATATCGGTGGCGACACGATGGCTGAGGTCATCAGTCATCTGTTCCGGCTGCCGGCCAACGGCCGGCCGATGACTGTCATGCAGTTGGCCGGCTTTCCTGCTGAAGTCATCGATTCCGTGGTATCGGTGCTATGCCGCATGGCATTCGACTTTGGGCTGTGGAGCGACGGCGTTTCGCCGCTGCTGTTTGTCTGCGAAGAGGCCCATCGCTACGCCTCCGCTGACCGTAAGGTCGGTTTCGGGCCGACACGCAAGGCGGTCTCGAGGATTGCCAAGGAAGGCCGCAAATACGGCGTTTATCTCGGCCTCGTCACGCAGCGCCCCGCTGAACTCGACGCCACGATCATCTCCCAGTGCAACACGCTGTTCACGATGCGTCTTGCCAACGAGCGCGACCAGGCACTGTTGCGCTCGGCGGTCTCTGATGCCGCGGCGAACCTGCTTTCATTTGTCCCCTCGCTCGGTACCCGCGAAGTGCTGGCCTTTGGCGAAGGCGTAGCGCTGCCGACCCGGCTGCGCTTCAAGGAAGTGCCGGTTCATCAACTGCCGCGCAGCGAAGCCACCATTTCAACGGTGCCGTCGGCCACCGCCGGCCACGACATGCATTTCGTCGGTGCCGTGCTCGAGCGCTGGCGCGGAGCCACCTCAAATCGCGACGTTGCCAACGATCCCGGAGCCAACGAGCGGCCGGCCGCGCGCGTGGAGGCGCCCATGCTGCAACCGTCGATGGGACTCGATCCCGACCGCTTCTCGCTGTTGAAAAAGCCGCTCCGCTAAATTCCCGTCGGACACCCGGTCCGCATCCGCTTCGGAATGCCTTGCCGAGAGGCTGCCATCGACTATGTTTGATGGCAGCCGCATCGCATCAATCGACCGGGAATCTCGCCATGTCGCAGCCGATCGCCAGACGTTTCCCAATACCCTCCATCGCATCACTGCCGGAAGACATCCGCAGCCGCCTGCTCGCGGTGCAGGAAAAATCCGGCTTCATTCCGAACGTCTTCCTGACGCTCGCCTATCGGCCCGACGAATTTCGCGCGTTCTTTGCCTATCACGACGCGTTGATGGAAAGGGATGGCGGGCTTACCAAGGCCGAGCGCGAGATGATCGTGGTTGCGACCTCCAGCGCCAACCAATGCCACTATTGTGTGATCGCGCACGGCGCGATCTTAAGGATTCGGGCGAAGAATCCACAAATCGCCGACCAGATCGCCGTCAACTACCGCAAGGCGGATATCACGCCGCGCCAGCGCGCCATGCTCGACTTCGCGATGAAGGTGAGTAGCGAGGCGCACAAGATTTCGGACGCGGACTTCGCCGACATCGCAAGCCACGGTTTCAGCGATGACGACATTTGGGATATCGCCGCGATCTCCGCGTTTTTCGCGCTGTCGAACCGGATCGCGAACGTCACGTCGATGCGTCCGAACGACGAGTTTTACCTGATGGGCCGGCTGCCGAAATAGGCCGCGGGCGACGCGGGTCGGCGACGCGCTGTCTTTGTGTTTGAGGGGTTTTCTTCGCGCGAACCGGGACCCACCCCCGGATCAAGTCCGAGGGCAGGCTTTGCTCGAAAACGTTCTAATCCGACGCTGGTCCGCACCAGCCGGGCAAATAGACCGCCTCCTTGCCTCTCGCCAGCGCCAGCGCTCGCTCAATCGCCTTTTCGAAATTACCGTCCACGCTCTTGCGTGACAGCCTGCGGCGCAGGAAATCGGCCCACAGGAATTCACTGAAGGGCGTGGTATCCTTGGCAAAGCCGCCGACCCTCCGCAATTCGCCGGCGAGGCTGCGGAATGGATCGTCCTTGAGGTCCACAACTGTCTTGGGAATCTCCCGGTAGTTCCGTCGCTTGCCCTTGGCGTCATAGGGATAGACCCATTTGTGATCGTCGAGGACGACCCAGAACGCGTCGCGATCGACCATGGTGAGGTCGGCGATGACGGTCACAAGGACATTCTCCACGCCCTCGTCGTGAAGTGCCCGTGCCAGGTGATGATGATCGATAACGTAGTAGTGCTGGTCCGGCCCGTGCACCACCGGGATCATATGGTTGCCGAGAAGCTCCGCCTGTTTCCTCTTCGATTTATGCTCCCGCCAGCGCTTGCGCTTCTCCTTCACTTCCCTCATTCCGACGGTCATCTGGGTTGGGCGGAGCGAAAGAATTGGAGTCGGCCGAAGGATCGGTTCGCGTATGTTCGCCATGACTTGAAATCCCCTGTCGGATTGCCGAAAACATCGCTGCAATGCGGCGATTATGGCATGATGTTGCCGGCGATCAATTACCCTGCCTGGACCGCGATCATTGGAGTTGGGGGTCCGGCTTTGCGTCCGTCACATCCAGATTATTGGAGCGCGCATGATCCTTTCGGCAAGTTGCCATCCTGCGGATTGCGCCCCGACCCGTCAGCCAACTTATGAAGAGAATCGGAAAGATGTTCAGAAGCCAAAATGAGCGGACCTCGAAATCGCGGGTCGTCCGATTTGGCGGTCGCGAAATCATTGCCGAGGGAGGCCTCCGCCTCAGCTTTTGGGCCGACATCAGCCATCGCTGCATGACGGCCTCGTGGCCGGCCTTCATCGCCGGAGCCGTGATGGTGTTTATCGCCTTCAACGCGATTTTCGCGGTGTTCTACTGGATCGGAGATCAGCCGATCTCAAACGTGCCAGGCAGCGCCTATATCGATTATCTCTACTTCAGTATCGAGACGCTTTCGACCGCCGGTTACGGCGACATGCACCCGCAGACCCATTACGGACATTTCATAGCCACCGTGGAACTCTTCACGGGGATCTTTTCGATGTCGCTGATGACCGGGCTGATCTTTGCCCGGTTCTCGCGGCCAAACGCCCGCCTGCTGTTCGCCAACAATCCGGTCATTTCGAGCCATGATGGCCAGCCGACGCTGATGGTTCGTTTCGCCAATGAACGCCATAACATCATCGGCAACGCCACCGCCAAGCTGTGGCTGATGCAGAATGTCGTGAGTAAGGAGGGCCAGTCGCTGCGCAGGTTTTATGAGCTGCCGTTGACGCGAAACGAGCATCCCGCGCTCGCGCTGAGCTGGACGCTATACCACGTGATCGATGAGCAAAGCCCGCTTTACGGGCTCTCTGCGGCGGACTTTGCCGCATTTAATGTGTCACTTGTGGTTGTGGTGACGGGATATGACGTTGTTGCGGCGCAAACCGTCCATGCCCGAAGGTCCTACGATCATAGCGACATTCGCTTTGGACAGCGCTATGCCAACATCCTCGATAGGTCCGAGGACGGTCGACTCCGCATTGACTATGGCAAATTCCATGAGACTTTGGACGGATAGATTCTTGTGCCCACCGCCACGAACATTTTCTGGGAGGCGCGTCGCCAGCGTGCTAGATAAGCGCAGAAATTCCCGGAGCTGGCAGCCGTGAGAACCCAGCGGCCCATTATCTCGGCCTCTTCCGAAGAAGAGCATCGCGTGCTCCAATTCCGGCCGCGCACCGCGGCGCCTGCGTCGGGCCAGCGCCGAAATCCGAGCGACCCGGTTCGAGCCCTCGAGGCGGCAAACGATTTATCGCGCTACGAACGCCGGCGGGAAGAACCGGACGATTTTCGGCACCGGATGCTGGCCAATGTGGCAGCCTGCGCGTTTACCGTCGCGCTGTTGGCGATCGGAATATGGCTCGCCATGAGCATTGCCGATTTGCGCAGAACCCAGGACTGCGTGCTGATGGGGCGCCGCGACTGCGTGCGGATTTCCACCCCGCATATCTAGGGTTTCGGGCCGCCTGCGGCTCATTTGGGCCCAAAATCCGATGCCACCGATATCGTCCGCCTCCATTGAACTGAAGGCGTCGCTCCGATATACGGGCACTCGACTGCAGGGGGTGGATCGGGCATTGCGGGGCGCAGCGGCGGCCTCTCCCACGGTTCCGAAGTTTACCGTCAATATATCAAAGGCTTAGTGATGTCCTCAACATTCGATCAGGTGGCAACGATTATCGCTGAAACCTGCGACATACCGCGCGACACGATCACGCCGGAAAGCCACGCGATCGACGATCTGGGGATCGACAGCCTCGATTTTCTCGACATCGCCTTTGCCATCGACAAGGCGTTTGGGATCAAATTGCCGCTGGAAAAATGGACCCAGGAAGTCAACGATGGTAAGGCGACCACCGAGCAGTACTTTGTCCTGAAGAATCTCAGCGCTCGCATCGACGAATTGGTCGCGGCCAAGGGCGCGTAACCGCCCGTCATGCATCTTGAGACTTTCCAGCTGATTGACCGGATCGTCGACCTCAACGTCGGCGAGCGCACCATTACGGTTGAGGCGCAGGTCCCCCAGCACAATACTATCTTCGAAGGTCACTTTCCGGGCTACCCGATCATGCCGGGCGTGCTGCTGATCGAGGCGATGGCGCAGACCTCCGGGTGGCTGCTGATCGCGCTGATGAAATTCCAGCGCATGCCGTTTCTGGCCGCGGTCAAGGAAGCCAAGATGCGCAGTTTCGTTTCCCCCGGCCAAATGTTGAGAATAGACGCCAGCATCGTCCACGAAGGTTCGGGTTTTGCCATTACCGCAGCGAAGGTCCATGTCGGCAGCGAACTGAGGTGCAACGCCACGATCACCTTCAGCCACCTTCCCTTCCCGAATTCAGATTTGCGCGGACACATGGAAGCCATGGCCAAACGTATCGGCTTTCCACACCAGGCCATCGCCCATGACTGAGACGAAATCTTCCAACCCGGGATCAGCGGAAGTCTGGATCACCGGCATTGGTCTGGCCACGTCGCTTGGCGAGGGTCTGGATGCACACTGGGACGCGCTTAATCAGCGGCGAATCAATGTCGACGAGAAGACCTTCGCGCCCTACATCGTGCATCCCTGGGCGGCGATTAACCTCGACACCCAGATCCCCAAAAAGGGCGATCAGCGTCAGATGGAAGCCTGGCAGCGGATCGGTACCTACGCTGCCGGATTGGCGCTGGAGTCCGCCGGCATCAAGGGCAACACGGAAATCCTGGCGCGGATGGACATGGTTGTCGCAGCCGGTGGCGGCGAACGCGATCTCTCCGTCGACTCCAACATCCTGAATATGGAAGCGAAAGGCAATTCAGCCCCGGGCTTTCTCAACGAACGGCTGATGAACGATCTGCGTCCGACGCTGTTCCTGGCGCAGCTCTCCAACCTGTTGGCGGGCAACATTGCCATCGTGCACGGCGTCACCGGCTCATCCCGCACCTTCATGGGCGAGGAAGCCGCGGGCGTTGATGCGGCAAGGATTGCGCTCGCGCGCATCGCCGCCGGCCAAAGCGACATTGCCCTGATCGGCGGCTCGCAAAACGGCGAGCGCAAGGATCTCCTGGTGCTCTACGAATTCGGCGATTTCAATCTCAAGGACAAGTTCGTCCCAGTCTGGGCGCGCGGCGGGCGCGGCGGCTTTGCGCTCGGATCGGGCGGCGCCTTTCTCGTCATCGAATCCAGGACGCATGCGCAGGCGCGCGGCGCCAAGCCGTTCGCTCGCCTGACCAACGTCGTGGCCGATCTGGCGCGCCGCAAGCGCCCCGGCGAGGTGACCTCGACCCTGGAAAAGCTGTGGTCGAAGCTTGGCAAACTTGACGACAAAGCTGCCATCCTCACCGGCGCGACCGGCGCCGAACCCGCCACCTCCGAGGAGCGCGCATTCCTCAACGCGCATAAGGATTTCGCGGTGCGGGCCACCGGAACAATGTTCGGCCATACGATGGAGACACAGTTTCCCTTGGGGTTGGCCCTTGCGGCGCTTTCGCTTTCGCGCGGCGCATTGTTTCCACCCAACGACACCTCGGGGTTGGAGGTTGAAATGACCACGCCGCCGACCCAGATTGTCGTGATCGGGACAGGTCATTGGCGGGGCGAAGGCATGGCGCTGGTTGAAGCGATCAAGTGAATGCCGCTGAACTGACGGAGAAAACATGGCAGCTGCGCGCGATAAGTTCGGAAGGCCGATCGTCGTCGTCACCGGCATGGGCGTTGTGACATCGCTCGGAGCCGGCAAGGCCGATAACTGGAAGAAGCTCACCGCGGGCGAATCCGGTATCCGCACCATTACGCGTTTTCCCACCGACGGGTTGAAGACGACGATGGCCGGAACGGTCGATTTCATCCCTGTCGAGCCATTCTCCTCCACCGACCTTTCCGAGCGGCTCGGCGAGCTCGTGGCTCAAGAGGCGATCGCCCAAGCCGAGATCGGAACCAAGGGTGACTTTCCCGGCCCGCTGTTTCTCGCGGTCGCTCCGGTCGAAGTCGAGTGGCCGCAACGCCAGGAACTCGGGCGCGCGATCGGAGCCGCCACTGAAGTAGATTACGATGCCATGCTGCGGGTAAGCGGCGGCGGAAGGTATACGCAATATCACCGGCGATTTCTTTTCGGCTCGGTCGCCGATCATCTCGCTGGGACGTTCGGCACCAAGGGTTCGCCGATTTCACTCTCCACCGCATGCGCATCCGGCGCTACCGCCATCCAGCTCGGCGTCGAAGCCATTCGCCGCGGCGAGGCGGACGCCGCGCTTTGCGTTGCCACCGACGGTTCGGTTAACCCGGAAGCATTGGTGCGGTTCTCGCTGCTGTCGGCGCTTTCGACCCACAACGACCCCCCGCAGGCTGCAGTCAGGCCATTTTCGAAGAACCGCGACGGTTTCGTCATGGCCGAAGGTGCGGGCGCGCTGGTATTGGAAAGCTATGATGCCGCCACCGCCCGAGGCGCGTCGATACTCGGCATCGTTGCCGGCTGCGGCGAATTGGCGGATTCGTTCCACCGCACCCGCTCGAGTCCGAATGGCAAGCCGATCATCGGATGCGTCCGCAATGCATTGTCCGACGCCGGCATTGTCTCCGACCAGGTCGATTACATCAACGCGCACGGCACCGGGACACCTGAAAACGACAAGATGGAGTACCTGGGCATCTCGTCGGTTTTCGGCGAGCGCGCCAAGCAAATCCCGGTATCGTCGAACAAGTCGATGGTCGGGCACACGCTCTCCGCCGCGGGCGCCGTCGAGGCCGTGTTCTCGCTTTTGACCCTCGAACATCAAAGGATCCCGCCGACCATCAACTACGATATCCCGGATCCCGCGATTCCCTTCGATGTGGTGCCCAACAAGGCCCGCGATGCCCGCGTCACCACGGTGATGTCGAATTCCTTCGGCTTCGGCGGCCAGAATGCTTCGCTGGTTCTGACGCGTGAACCGGTTTAGCCGGCGAAACGCCGCCAGTGCCAAAGCACATCGAAAGCCGCGAAGCGTTCGGCAAGATCGTCGTTGGTCTCTGATGCACCCTCTGCTGCTTCGTACCAGGGCCCATATTCGCGACGCGACCAAGCCGATCGGTGAAGCTGCGGTCGGCGCATTGACCATCGCGCTGCTGCGCACCACCCGCTATTTCGATCCGGTCAAGACTGCGAACCTGTTCGGCCGGATTGCCAGGCTGATCGGGCCCTTGACGCGCGAGCAGCGGATTGGCCGCGCCAATTTGACCGCCGCATTCCCGGAAAAATCGCGCGAGGAAATCGAGACCATCCTCTCAGGCGTCTGGGACAATCTCGGCCGCCTGGGTGCCGAATTTGCCCATCTCGATCACATCTGGCAGCACGACCCCGCGTTTCCCGAACAAAGCCGAATCGAAATCGGGCCACGCACCCATGAACTGTTCGCGCAGCTGCGGCTCGACGGCAAGCCGGCGCTGATCTTCTCGGGCCATCTTGGCAATTGGGAACTCCCCGCCGTAGCCGCGGTGGCACACGGGCTGGATGGCGCGGTCCTGTTTCGCCGGCCCAATAGTGCTTCTGCCAACCGGATCATCGAAGAGCTGCGCGCGGTGAAAATGGGAACATTGATCCCGGCCGGCCGCGACGCCCCTCTCAAGATGGCCGAAGCCCTGCGGAACGGCCAGCACGTCGGGATGCTGGTCGACCAGTACTTCACCAATGGCGTGGAGGTGACGTTTTTCGGCCGCAAGACCAAGGCCAACCCCACGCTGGCCCGTCTGTTGCGGCAGATCGAGTGTCCCGTACATGGTGTCCGCATCATCCGCCTGCCTGGTCATCGTTTCCGCGCCGAGCTGTCGGAAGAGCTGACGCCGGTGCGCGATGCCTCCGGGCAAATCGATGTTCAGGGGACGATGCAGGCGATCACGTCGGTGGTCGAGGGTTGGATCCGCGAATATCCGGATCAGTGGTTGTGGCTGCACCGCCGCTGGCGGTGATCATAGGCCCGAGATCGCGAGGACGCGCATCCGCCCTTCCAACCTTCGTCATGCCCGGCCTTGTGCCGGGCATCCACGTCTTGAAGGTTCGCCGCGATCAAGGCGTGGATGGCCGGGACAAGCCCGGCCATGACGAGAAATTCTGAGCACGCCGACTTATCGCCCGGTCTTCACCTTCGTCCAAAGCCGGTTGATGACGCGTTGCGTCGCCGAATCGCGCGCGGTGATGACGAACAATTTTGCAAGCGTTGCGTCGTCCGGAAAAATGGTCTTGTCATTGAGAACCGTCGGATCGACGAATGTCTGGCTCACCAGATTGCCGTTGGCGTAGGACAAATAATTGGAATTCTTCGCCGCCACCTCCGGCCGGTAGAGATAATTGATCAATTCGTAGGCTTCCGTGACATTCCTGGCGTCGGCGGGAATCGCAAGATTGTCGAAGAACATCTGCGCGCCCTCTTTCGGGATGGCATAGCCGATCGCGATGTCATTCTTTGCTTCCGCCGCGCGGCTTCGCGCCTGCATGATATCCCCCGACCAGCCGACCACGAAGCAGATCTCCCCCGTGGCCAGCCCGCTCAGATATTCCGAGGAGTGAAACTTGCGGACAAAGGGCCGGATTTTGGTGACGAGATCGGCGGCTTTTTCCAGATCCGCCGGTCTGGTCGAATTCGGATCGAGCCCGAGATAGCTCAATGCCGCCGGAAAAATATCGTCGGCGGAATCCAGCATGTGAATGCCGCAATCCCTGAATTTCGCAAGGTTCTCCGGCTTGAACACGACGTCCCAACTATCGATCTTGGCGTCGGGGCCGAGGATCTTCTGCACCATCCGGATATTGTAGCCGATGCCGGTCGTGCCCCACATGTAATTGGCGGCGTATTGATTGCCGGGATCGTAGATAGCGAGCCGTTCGGTCACCACCGGCCAGGCATTGCCGAGGTTCGGCAGTTTCGACTTGTCGAGTTTCTGAAAAACATTGGCCTTGATCTGGCGCTGCAGGAAATAGGCGGTGGGAACGACGACATCGTAGCCCGATTTTCCGGCGAGCAAGCGGGTTTCCAGCGTCTCATTGGCGTCGAAAGTGTCGTAGACCACCTTGATGCCGGTTTCCCTGGTGAAGTCTTCGAGCACCCCCGGCGCGACGTAGTTGGACCAATTGTAGAAATTGACCGTACGCTCCGCCGCCGTTGCGGGCGGCGGGAGCAGCGCGAGCGCCACGCCGGCCGCGACAACGCATCGGATGCGAATGCAGGACGGGCCGCGCGTCATCTGTACTATTTCCTGCGGTGCACCGCGTCGGAGAGCCGCTCAAGCGCAGTGTCGAGGGTCGCATCCTTCTTGGCAAAACAGAACCGCACAACCGAAGTTACGGCATCCTTCTCATAGAAGGCCGATACCGGGATCGCGGCGACCTTGTAATCGGTCACGATCCGTTTGCAGAAGGCCTCGTCGGTCTCGTTGAGGCCGAGCGGCGAAAGGTCGACGGTCAGGAAATAGGTGCCCTGGGAGCGAAGCACGGGGAAACCGATGCGCTCCAATCCGCTGGTCAGACGGTCGCGGCTGCGCGCCAGATCCTTGCGCATCTGGTGAAAATAATCCGCTGATTTGGAAAGGCCGTAAGCGACCGCGACCTGAAGATTGGGCGCGGTTGTGAAAGTGAGAAACTGGTGCACCTTCGCAGCCACACGCAACAGCGGCGGCGCGGCGCAGACAAAGCCGATCTTCCAGCCGGTCAGAGAAAAGATCTTGCCCGCGGAACCGACCTTGATGGTGCGATCGCGCATTCCTTCGATGGTAATCAGTGGAATATGCTCACGCCCGTCGAAGGTCACGTGCTCCCAGACTTCATCGCAGATCGCGACCGTGTCGAACTCCTGACAGAACCGCGCCAGCAGTTCCAGATCCTCGCGCGGATAGACCACGGCGGCCGGATTGAGCGGATTGTTGAAAAGGACGGCTTTGGTCTTGTGGTTGAATACGCGTTGCAGCGCCTCCTCGGTCAATCGCCAGTGCGGCGGTTCGAGCCGCACCAGACGCGGGATGCCCCCGGCCTGTCGGATGATCGGCAGATACGAGTCGTATACCGGCTGGAACACGACCACCTCGTCGCCGGGCTCGACCACGGCGAGAATGGCTGATGTCAGCGCCTCGGTGCCGCCTGACGTCACCATGACCTCGGTCATCGGATCGAGAGCAAGGCCATGCCAGCGCTGGTAATGGGCGGAAATCGCCTGGCGCAATTCCGGAATACCCATCATCGAGGGGTATTGGTTGTAGCCATGCATGACCGCGTCCGCGGCGGCCTGGCGGATATCCTGCGGTCCCGGGTCGTCGGGAAACCCCTGACCGAGATTGATCGCGTTGTTGTCGCGCGCGAGTTGCGACATCACCTCGAAAATGGTGACAGGCAGATCAGCAAATACCTTGTTCATGGACGTCATCGGAACCGTCAGCCGCCGGACCTGGTCGGCAAACCCGCGGCCTTCCAGGCCAGCATCCCGCCCGCCAGATGCTTGTCATAGGCAAGGCCGTCCGCTTGCGCAGCCAGCGAGGCCGTCACCGATCGTTTGCCCGAACGGCAGGCGAAGACCACCTGCTTGCCGTTCGGATCGGGAATGGTCTGCGGATCGAAATTCGACAGCGGGACCACCGCTGCGCCGGGATAGGCCTCGACGGCGACTTCGTTCGGCTCGCGGACGTCGACCAGAAGATAGCGGCCCTCGGCCATTCCCTTCGATACCTCTTCCGCCGTCAAATCGTGAACCCGATGCCCCTGATCCGCCACTCAACTTCTCCTTACGGCCATTTGGACCTGGCGTGCGCGTATTCCAACCGCGGACCCGCCGATACGAGCCAATTCGGCAGGCGCCGGTATTGGTCGGCCCTGCGGCGCCAACGTCGCCCCTCACGCGATGAAAATCAAGCGCCGGACGTTATAGCGGGAGCAGCCGACGGACTAGATGGTTACCTGCGTTCCCACCTCGACCACCCGTCCGCTCGGAATCTGGAAATAATCGGTCGCATCGTTGGCGGTGCGGCTGAGCGCGATGAAGAGGTGATCCTGCCAGCGCGGCATTCCGGAATGCGCGGCCGGCTTCAGCGCACGCCGTGAGAGAAAGAACGACGTCGACATGATATCGAAATGCCAACCGAGCTTGCGTGCAATCGCCAGTGCCTTCGGCACGTTTGGCGATTCCATAAAACCAAACCGCAAAGTCACCTTGGTGAAGGTGGCGCTCACCTGCTCCAGCCTCACCCGCTCCGCCGGATTGATCCGCGGCGTCGGCGCGGTTTCGATGGTCAGAATGACATTCTTCTCATGCAGCACCTTATAGTGCTTGAGACTATGCATCAGAGCGGTCGGCGCGCTGACCGGATCGCTGGTGAGAAAGACGGCGGTGCCGGAGACGCGCTGCGGCGGCCGTTTTTCCAGCATCGCCACCAGATCGGCCAGCGGAAACTCCAGCTTGCGCGATTTGTCAACCAATAGCCGACTGCCACGCCGCCAGGTGTACATCAGCAACATCACCACCGCCCCCAGCGCCAGCGGTACCCAGCCGCCTTCCAGCACCTTCAACAGGTTCGCGGCCAAGAACGTCAGATCGAGAAACAGAAATGGCGCAATCAGCGCCGCCGCCGCGAACGGCGACCATTTCCATACCCGCCAGACCACGACAAAACCCATCATTCCCGTGACCACCATGGTGCCGGTCACCGAAATGCCATAGGCCGAGGCCAGCGCGCTTGACGAACGGAACATCAGCACCAGCAACATCACGGCAATGAGCAACAGCATGTTGATGCGCGGGATGTAGATCTGGCCGGAATGGGTTTCCGAGGTGTGGCGGATTTCAAACCTCGGCAAAAGGCCGAGCTGAATCGCCTGACGCGTCAGCGAATAGGCACCGGTGATCACGGCCTGGCTCGCGATTACGGTCGCGATGGTGGCCAGGGCGACCATCGGAATCAGTGCCCAATCCGGGAACATCAGGAAGAACGGGTTCTCGATCGCCTTCGGGTCGGCGATCACAAGGGCGCCCTGCCCTACATAGTTCAGCGCCAGCGACGGCAAAACGATGAAGAGCCACGCGGTCTGGATCGGCCGTTTGCCAAAATGCCCGAGGTCGGCGTAGAGCGCCTCGGCTCCGGTCACCGCGAGAAACACGGCACCGAGCGTAACAAAGCCGATCATGCCGTGGTGCAGCATGAAGGAAACGGCCAACACGGGATTGACCGCCAGCAGCACTTCGGGATGCCGCATGATCGGGATGATCGCGCCGATCGCGATGACGCCGAACCAGACGCACATCACCGGTCCAAAGAAAGCCGCAACACGCGCGGTGCCGCGCGACTGGGCCGCAAACAGCACCAGCAGGATCAGCACAGTGAGCGGCACCACATAGGGTTCGAACGCGGCGGTGACTAGCTTGATGCCTTCGATCGCCGAAAGCACCGACAGCGCCGGCGTGATCACCGCGTCGCCATAGAATAGCGCGCCGCTCACGATACCGAGCAGGACAATGGCGCCGGCGCCTTTGCCGACCGCGCGTTGCGCCAGCGCCATCAGCGCGAGCGTTCCACCCTCGCCGTGGTTATCGGCGCGAAGCAGGATCAGCACATATTTCAGGGTCACGACGATGATCAGCGCCCACAGGATCAGCGAGACGACCCCGAGCACCTCGTGGGGTTCGACGACGCCGGAGGGTCCGCTGGCGGCGACCACGGCTTCGCGCAACGCGTAAAGCGGGCTGGTGCCGATGTCGCCGTAGACAACCCCGATGCTGCCGACCAGGAGAGCTTTGAAACCCGCGGTGGAATGGACCTCGCCATGCCCATTGGCCGCCGTGGTTTCCGCGGCGGGAGCTACAACATCGCTGGTCATGGGAACGGGGGCCTCAACGTGCTTCACTGCACAAAGTAAAGCGAGGCGGCTTATAGCCCTGCGCTTGAAGCACAGCCTAGCCCGATTTTGAGCCCATGCCATGCAAAAATTACAGTTGCGAATGGACGCAATCCGTAGCTCTTCAGCGGTATTATAGTAAGGTAACTACGGCTTGAAGTTGGGTGGAAGCGGCGGGTCTTCACGCATCAAGGTAATGGTGACGCGGCGGTTCGCCGACAGCGAGGGATCGTCGGGAAACAGCGGCTGGGAGTCGGCCTTGCCGGAGACCGCAAAAACGTGCGCCAGCGGCAATCCTTCCCTCTCGAGGATCTGACGCACCGCATTTGCGCGATCCGCCGACAGATCGAACGCCCCGTAATCACCCTTCAACGGCACGAAGCCCGCAGCGGTGTGACCGACGATCGAGATGCGCAGCGGCGTCGCCTTGAGCGGGGCTGCGAGCTTCTGGATCAGCCGGCGGGTCCGCTCATAGGGCACTTTCGAGCCCTCGGCGAACATCGAGCGGCCATCCTGATCGACGATCTCCAGATTGAGGCCCGCATTGGTCTCCTCGAAGATGATGTGCTTGGATATTTCGGTCAGTTCCGGCAAATCCTGCAACGCTTGCCGCAGCGAGGCCGAAGCCAGCGCGAATTCGCGATCGATCTTCAGCCTGGCGCCAGTGGTGCGGCTTCGCTCCTGCTCATCCGGGGTCGGCGTATTGGAGGATTCCTCCGGCGAAATAATCGCGATGTTCTTCAGCTTCGGCCTGGTCGGCAGACCGTCGGATTCGATGATGCCGGAATAACGCACCTCGGTCTGCACGCCGAAGGCCTCGCGCATCGACCCGGCAACGATTTTGAGTTTGTTGTTATCCATGGTGGAGAACGCGACGAGCATCACAAAGAAGCTCATCATCAGACCCATCAGGTCGGCGAACGACACGTACCAGCCGTGCCCTCCGCCATGCCCGTCGCCACGCTTTTTCTTGGCCATTGCTGCTTTTTCCAGACCGAGTTCCGCCGCGTTACGCCGGGACCGGTTCGCCCTCTTCCTGGCGGTGTTTTTCCGGCAAATAGGCCAGCAGCATTTCGCGCACCAGCGTCGGGCTCTTGGAATCCCGGATCATCAGGATGCCGTCGATGATCAGCGTGCGATTGGTTTCCTCATCGAGCAGCTTGCCGTGCAGCTTGTCGGCGATCGGCAGGCAGAACAGGTTGGCGACCACCGCGCCGTATAGCGTCGCGAGCAGCGCGGTTGCCATGAACGGACCGAGCTTCGAAGGATCGGTCATATTGGCGAACATCTGCACCATGCCGATCAGCGTGCCGACCATGCCGAACGCCGGCGTGCAGTCGCCGATGGCGCGGTAGATTTTCCCGCCTTCGTCCAGATGCATCAGAAAGTTGTCGCGGTCCCGTTCGAGATTGTCGCGGATGAATTCGAGATCGTAGCCGTCGGCAACGTAGCGAATTCCCTTGGCGAGGAACGGCTCGTCAGTCTCGACTTTTTCAAGACCTACCGGCCCCTGCTTGCGCGAGATTTCCGCAATGCGGGCGAGTTCCTCGACCAAATCGCGCGCCGACAGCCGGCTCATCGTGAACGCGAATTTCGCTCCGAGCGGAACACCGTGCAGGATCGCGCTGAGCGGAAACCTGATCATGGTGGCGGCGATCGATCCGCCGATGACGATGATGATCGCATGCTCGCTGATGAACATGTGAATATCGCCGCCCATGAACATGATCGTCCCAACGACGATGGTGCCGAACACGAGCCCAACGCTCGTCATGATATCCATGGGAGACTCCAACGCCTACGCGACCCACCGGCCGTCCAGGACGGCGACGCCGCCCATTCTGAGCCGCGCAAGTTGACCCTACGTCTGCCGCGATTAAAGACGCGTAAAGGTTAAGTCGCCTTCGACACCTGCGGCGGCCAACAAGCCGATCGCTGTGTCGTATTCCGCGAGCGAATCCGCAAGAAGCGGCCACATGGACGCATTGCCCTAACACCGCAGCAACGGTTTGCTAACCATAGTCCTCGCTGCCATTCGCCTTCAACCACGCCTCGCATGAAACCGCGCGCCACCCTGAGGCGCTTGATGTCGCATGGCCGTCAGTGAATTTCCGCCGACCGCTTCAGCGCCTCTTTCAGCTTCTCCAGGCTGAAATCCTTGCTGCGCGCGATTTCCAGGATCGGTGTCTCGCGGCGACCGCAGAGTTCGGCGGCATCTGGAATCTTCGCGGCGAGGTCGATCGGAATGACGATCGCCCCGTGCCGATCGGCATGGATGAGATCGTCCGAGCGCACCGTCATCCCGGCGACGCGCACCTCGCCGCCAAAGCTTTCCGCATGAACCCAAGCGTGGGATGGGCCAATCGATCCGGCAAGCGCCTGGAAGCCCGGTGCCCATTGCGGGATGTCGCGAATCGAGCCGTCGGTGATGACGCCGAGGCAGCCGAGCGCCTTGTGCACGTTGCTTTGCACCTCGCCCCAGAATGCACCATAACCGACGTCCGGGCCGTCGATATCCTGAATCACCGTGATACGCGGCCCAAGGCCGGTCCCCATATACTCGTAATAGGCGATGCGGCGCCTCGACTGCTCGTCCGACGAAAGCGAGGATTTGAGCACCGAGCGGATGATCACGGTGCGCGCATAGCCGACCATCGGCGGCAGCTCCGGAAACGGGCATACCAGTGGTTTGGTGGTGTAACCGATCAGGCGGCGCTCCGGGGCCACGACTTCCATCGCATTGCAGATGGTCGGGGTGTCGTAGCGCCCCAACGCCTCAAGCAGGGCGGCAGGCAGCGGCGCGGATATTGAATTCGTCACGGCGTTCTCTCCGGGATTGAGCGGCGGGCTTTTTCGTTCGCCATATAGCGGATCGGCGCGCGATCGGCAAAAGCGCCATCCGTCTCTTAGAGCATGATCCGGAAAAGTGGAAACCGGTTTTCCGAAAAGATCATGCTCAAACAAAGAGATGAGATCATCATGCGATTCAACTTAATCGCATCATGATCTAGACAAACGGCTTGGTTTGTCCCGCGCGGGCGTTTTTCCAGAATTGGCGATCTCAGTTCAGGCGTGCCGGCCGATCGTCCTGCTGCGCTTCGGCGGCGGGCGATACGAAGGGTGGCGCCGGACTTGACGGAGTGGCGGAAGCCGGCGCCAGGCTCTGCGCGGCGGCCTTGCGCTGATGGTCGCGATAGGATTTCCAACCAGCCGGCAGACTGAGGAGATAAAGCACGGTGCACGCGGAAAGAATGTACCAGGGATAGCCGATCAAAAGCGCGATGAAGAACACCACGGAGACGAAAACCGGCAATACCATTTCCGGCGGCACACGCATGCGAACGGTCTTGCCCGAGAACACCGGCAGTCGCGAGACCATCAGGAAGCCGATCAGCAGCGTATAGACTGCAGTCAGCATGGCCGGCGGTCTCGGCAGGCCGAGAAACGCAAGATAGATCGGAAGCAGCACCGTGATCGCGCCGGCGGGCGCGGGAACGCCGGTGAAGTAATTCGCCGCAAACGCGGGCTTGTTGGGGTCGTCCATGGTGGCGTTGAAACGCGCCAGTCTCAGACCGCCGCTGATCGCGAAGACCATCGCGGCGATCCAGCCGCCATTGTTCAATTCATGCAATTGCCAGAAATATAGAATGAGACCGGGTGCGACGCCGAAATTGACGAAATCGGCGAGGCTATCGAGCTCGGCGCCGAATTTCGACTGGCCCTTGATCATGCGGGCGACGCGGCCGTCGATGCCATCGAGCACGGCGGCGAACACAATCGCCGCCACCGCCAATTCCATCCGCCCTTCGGTGGACAGACGGATTGCGGTGAGACCCGCGCAGATCGCGAGCAAGGTGATGAAATTGGGTACCAGCATCCGCACCGGGATCGGCCGAAACCGGCGGCGGCGCATCTCGGGGTATTGGGGATCAATCGGCATAGTTCAGCATATATAGCAAGCGCCGCGTGGTTCCGCCATTGCGGCGGTTCCCCGGCGGACCCGAAGGCCCGGATGGTTAATCGGCCCGGTAGGTTCGGCCCTGATCGTTGAGCCTGAAATCGGCCAGGATCGTCTCGCCGGCGACTGCCGTTTGACCCTCCGATACCAGCGATCGCGTGCCTTCAGGCAGGTAAACGTCAAGACGCGAGCCGAAACGGATCAACCCGAACCGCTCGCCCGCCCCGATCGTCTGTCCCTCGCGCACGAACGACACGATGCGCCGCGCTACCAGGCCCGCGATCTGGATCACCCCGATGCGCCCATTCGGCGTGGAGATCACCAGCGAATTGCGTTCATTGTCCTCGCTCGCCTTGTCGAGCTCGGCATTGATGAAGGTGCCCGGCCGATATGCGATGCGATCGATCCTTCCTGCGACCGGACTGCGGTTCACATGGCAGTTGAACACGCTCATGAAGATCGAGACCCGCGGCAGCGGCTTGTCGCCGAGACCAAGCTCTGCCGGCGGCAATACCTGCGTCACCATCGAAATGCGTCCGTCGGCCGGCGCCACCACGATACCGTCCCGCACCGGCGTCACCCGTACCGGATCGCGGAAGAAAACCGTGCACCAGACCGTCAGTAGAGTGCCGATCCAGCCGAGCGGGGTCCAGATCCAGAACAGGATCAGGCTTGCAAGCGCAAAGCCGCCGATAAACGGATAGCCCTCCGGATGGATCGGCGGAATCTGCGCGCGAATGGAGTTGGCGATCGACATCGAGACTCACTGTCATCTTCCCCTCCCCTTCGCGGGCGAGGGTGGCGCACCGCATAGCGGCGTACCGGAAAGAATTCGTGCTGGCGCTCTGCTCCGAGAACACCACCTAGTCAGCACCCTTATTATTCCAGAACCTTAAAACACGAAACCCCAAGCGCTAACAAACTCGGAACTAGTTGCGCCAACTCAGAAATTGGTGCGCTATCAAGCGCGGTCACCCTCGTCGCCAGACGGCTTCACGCCATACCAAGTTGCTGACCATGCTCCGCAGGAAATTTCCATTGGTACTATCGAATAATCTTCACCTTCCTTTGGCAAGTAAGCCCTGGCTTTTAGCCACTCGATAGCCTCTGCTAAGGAGCCAGATTCTACAATCCTATTCACGAGATGCATGACTTTGATAATCGGCACATCTGCATCCTGCACATCACCAAAACCTATCCAATTCACCGAACCAACTGCGGAAAAAAATAAATAGTCAGACTCGATTCCAAGGACGGACTTTATCAAGCGCTCATCGTGCTGCCCGAATAGAGCATTTATCAATTTGCATTGTTTCACGCCTCTGGCGAGTTCCGTCGTTCGGTGTTCGATTTCGCGTATTTCGGCCGGCTCTATGAACCATTTCAGTTCTAAACAAAGGCAGACTTTGTTGATGCGATCGATCACCGCGAGATCAAGGTTGGTCCCCTCAATTTCGCCAGAACGAAAATCGTAACCGAGGGAAACCAAAGCTTCTACGACGTCTTTGCGGGTCGTCGCCTCCTTCTCGTTGGAGAGAAAAGAGTACCGATCTCTCTCCGATGGAATTTGGTTTAGCAAGACACTGAGATTCCGTTCCATATTGGTGTTGAGCCAAACGAATGGTGAAAGGGCATATGTGCCGTTACGCAAATCGACAAGCGGCTGCGTCGCGATATCTGGGCTACCTATCTGAGTACCAAATGCTAGCAGATCAATTACTCGTTCAACGACGGCCGTATCGATGCCACTATATCTGTGGAGTCGTGCCAACAGCTCTTGCCTCGGGGCCACCCAAACGGACGACTTGTATCCCAAACCAGGCATTCCACTGTTGGCCATAACATACCGCGCGAGGTGCCAAGCGTACATGAGCGATTGAATCGCAAGAAATATCCTTCTGTATTGTTGCAAGCTGAACGAGTTGAAGGTCCAATCACTTGGTAGGGTGTGCCTAGCGTTCATTGCTGGACCTAGGAACTCCATAATCCGGGCAACTAATCGAGGATTGAAGTTTACCCGAAACCAATCAGTGCCGATTGTGGTGGACGCCAATATAGCATCTACAAGGGCTCCATCCGCTCTAGTCACCGGCGGGTCTGGCCGCGCCTCCTTGCGTACGATCCTGTTATAGGCTTCGGCCTGCTTGTTCGCATTAGACGAATTCTGAACCACCAACCGATTGTCTACGATCGCAATATCGAGGCGACCACGGTGCCACATCGGAAACATTGAACAGAATTGATCATAATCTTCGGCAGCGTCCAACCACTCTCGGGCAAGTTCATAGTCACGATCGATCAATTCAAAACGTACCAGTTCAATGCCCGCGACGCACTCTTCGAAACATACGCGAAGCGGGTGCGTGAGAGCATTCATGCGAGTGTCGGCGTAAATATGCATTGCCTCATCCGGCAGGCAATGAAGGTGAGCAAGGTAGTTGTCCTCATTCACCGCGAGTAAAGTCCACATCGCTTGCGCATATCCCACGTCCTTCAGCCTGGATGAGGCGAATTTCGTGTCAATTTCCTCTTCAACTCCTCTGATGAATTGCCTTGTATCCATTTTGGCCGTTACCGCTCATTGAGGATCATCCTCCAAACGCTCGATTGGAATGGGGTTCGGGCCCAGTTTCTATTCCGCCGCGGCAGGCGTCGCCAGCGTATCGTCGAGCGGCGGCGGCGCGCGGTTGGGCGCCTCGTTCTCGTCGGCGATCCGCGCCAGCTTCTCGCGGGCCTCCTGGGCCTCGCGCTGCCGGTTCCACATACTGGCATAAAGTCCGCCGGTTGCCAAAAGCTGGCCGTGGGTCCCGCGCTCGGCGATGCGGCCCTGATCGAGCACGATGATTTCGTCGGCGGCCACGATCGTGGACAGCCGGTGCGCGATCACGAGCGAGGTACGGTTGCGCGACACCCGCTCCAGCGCCTCCTGAATCTCGTGCTCGGTATGGCTGTCAAGCGCCGATGTGGCTTCGTCGAGCACCAAAATCGGCGGCGCCTTCAGAACCGTGCGCGCGATCGCAACGCGCTGCTTTTCACCACCCGATAGTTTCAGACCCCGTTCGCCCACTTGCGTCTCATAACCCTTCGGCGACATCCGGATGAAGCCGTCGATTTGCGCAAGCTGCGCCGCCTTCTCCACTTCGGCATCGGATGCATCCCACCGGCCATAGCGAATGTTGTAACGGATGGTGTCGTTGAACAACACCGTATCCTGCGGCACCATGCCGATCGAGGCACGCAGCGAGGTTTGCGTGACGTTGCGGATATCCTGGCCGTCAATCAGGATCCTGCCGCTGGAAACGTCATAGAGGCGGAACAAGAGGCGCGAGATGGTCGACTTGCCGGCGCCGGACGGCCCAACGATCGCCACCGTCTTGCCGGCCGGCACCTCGAAACTGAGACCCTTGAGAATCGGCCGATCGTGATCGTAGGCGAATTGCACATTGTCGAATCGCACATTGCCCGACGTCACGATCAACGGCTTGGCGCCTGGAATGTCCTTGATCTCCGGATTGCGCGACAGCACGTTGAACATCTTCTCGATGTCGATGATGGCCTGCTTGATCTCGCGATAGACCATGCCCATGAAATTCAGCGGCTGATAGAGCTGGATCATCATGGCGTTGACCATGACGAAGTCGCCGACGGTGTTTTTCCCGTTGCGCACCCCGATCGCGCACATCACCATGGTCGCCGCGAGACCGGCGGTGAAGATGATCGCCTGGCCGGTGTTGAGGACGGCGAGCGAGGTATAGGTCTTGACGCTGGCCCGCTCGTAACCCTCCATGGAGCGGTCGTAGCGCGTGGCTTCGCGTTCCTCGGCGCTGAAATATTTCACTGTCTCGTAATTCAGAAGCGAGTCGATCGCCTTGGTGTTCGCGTCGGTGTCGGAATCGTTCATCTTGCGGCGGATCTCGATCCGCCACTCCGTCGCGATATAGGTATAGTACATATAGACCACGACCGTGATCATGGTGGCGAGCACGTAGCGCCAGTCGAACTTCCATAGTAGCACTGCCATCAGCAGCGACACCTCGACGATGGTCGGCACCAGCTGCAGGATCACCATCCGTACGATGACTTCGATGCCGGTGCGGCCGCGCTCCAGCACCCGCGTCAAGCCGCCGGTCTTGCGCTCGAGGTGGAAGCGCAGCGACAATTCGTGCATGTGGACGAAGGTGAGGTAAGCGAGCTTGCGCACCGCGTGCATCGCCACGCGCGCGAAAATGCCGTCGCGCCATTGGGTCAGCACCGCCATCAGCACGCGCAAACCGCCGTAGCTCAAGGTCATGATCAGGGGCGAGGCGATCAGCCACAGCGTCCAGTTGGACGATTGAACCGGGGCGGTATCGGCGCCGGTCAGGGCGTCGATCGCCCATTTGAAGGTGAACGGCACCGACAAGGTCGCAAGCTTGGCGACCAACAGCAGCACCACCGACCAGACCACGCGCATCTTCAGGTCGATGCGATCGCCGGGCCAGATATAGGGCCACAGATGGACCAGCGTCCCGGTCAGGGTCGCCTGTCCGAAGGATTTATCGGGAGCTTCGCCGGTGGCGGGGGCCGAATCAGTGTGAGCCATCGAGCCAAGCCCAGCACAACATGGCGCGCCAGTCCGGCGCGCGCTTTATTGGGTTTCTCTGCATTCCGCTGTCATATAGAACGTTTAGCCGCCAGGTACAGCCCTCGCGGGAACCAAATTCATTCACGATTTTATGGACATCTACGGGTAGATTTCCTTCGGTACACGAATCCAATAAGGCTTGACGACTTTTACGCTGCAGTGCCACATGACGGATATGAACAAGATCAAGACAGTCTGTGTCTATTGCGGCTCCGGCCCCGGCACAAATCCCCGCTTCGTCGAAGCCGCCAAGGCATTGGGCAAGGCCCTGGCCGAAAGCGGTATCCGCCTTGTCTATGGCGGCGGCTCCATCGGCCTGATGGGGGCGGTGGCCACCTCCGTCCTCGATCACGGCGGCACGGTGACGGGGATCATACCCGACTTTCTGACCATCCGGGAGAACGCCCTCAAGCGTGTCCAGGATCTGATCATCACCCCCGACATGCACGAGCGCAAGCGGCTGATGTTCGAACACTCCGACGCGTTCGTCGCGTTGCCCGGTGGCATCGGCACGCTGGAAGAACTGGTGGAGCAGCTCACCTGGCAGCAGCTCGGCCGCCACTCCAAGCCGGTACTGCTTGCCAACATCGAGGGCTTTTGGGAGCCGCTGCTGTCGCTGCTCGCGCATATGCGCGCGACGCAATTCATTCGGCAAAGTCTTGCGGTCGATATTCTCAAGGCCGAACGGGTCGAGGATATCCTGCCGCGCTTGCAAGCCGCAGCCGCCCGCGCGCTTGAAGGCACCGCCGAAATGGCGCCCGAAATCGCCCGCCGCTTGTAGCCGCTAGAGCGCGTTGTTTTTAGACGGCAACATATCCTGAGTTCGTGAAGTAATTGGCGCACTCGTCTTTGGAGAAGAGGTTGAGGAGATCGCCAACTTTTCGCCAAGTCGCTTCGGCGTCTCTGGTCTGG